>ENA-OWPI01002294-OWPI01002294.1-marine-metagenome-genome-assembly--contig:-NODE-2294-length-18200-cov-11.200684_pt1 | contig 18200 bp, 10 predicted proteins | sample MGYA00238138_ERZ651775 | MGnify/ENA primary metagenome ERZ651775 (study PRJEB26906, sample SAMN06265043) | marine metagenome | isolation source: Helgoland LTER site | place: Germany:Helgoland, sampling...
TACCTCGGTGGGAAAAACAATCGTTTTTGCTCCGCGATGTCTTGTTCTGGAGAAGTCACGACGAGAGCGCGGACGAAAAAGCGCGACACAGCGGAAGAGAGAGATTCTTTTGTGTCGTCGTTGTGGGAGTTGATCGTGAAGTGCGACGATATTTGTTTCAAACATATTCTTCCGAGATTGAATCGAACGGATGTGAAATTCTTGTACGGAGTGAATACAGAGACGAGAGATTTGATTAAGAGATCAACTCGCAAGGGGGAGTTGGAAAAGGGGTTTAAAGTGTACGAGATGTCGTCGATATCGACTTTGGAGTTTGCGTGGGAGCATTATCCGTGGGGCACGTATGACCACGAAGTGGAAGATGAGATGGACGAAACATATTTCTGCTATAAAGTTGCTTGGACGAATAAACTCGAGTTGCTCAAGTGGATACGAGAGGAGAAAAAGTGTAAATGGGATGTAGGGACGATTTGTGCGGCCGCAAATCAAGGTAATTTGGAAATGCTAAAGTATTGTGTTGCAAATGAGTGTCCTATCGATGAGAGAGCGTGTGCATATGCTGCCGAAAACGGTCATCTCGAGTGCCTCAAATACTTACGCGAAGAAGTCAAAGCGCCTTGGGATTCGAGAACTGCCGCTTGGGCGGCTGAAAGTGGTCATCTCCACATACTCGAATATCTTGTTGAGCGTAAGTATGATCAATATAGCCGATGGACGTGTGCGTTGGCGGCCGAGAACGGCCACTTAGACTGTTTGGTGTACTTACACGAAACCGCCAAAGCGCCTTGGGACGAAGAAGCGGTACGAGAAGCGCACGAGAACAACCACCCCGACTGTGTACAATACCTCCTCGACACCAACTGTCCTCTCCCGCCCGGTTGGCGATACGAAGGCGGAACGTTATACGACGAGTTCTACGATTCGGAAGAAGAAGAAGAAGAATAGCTCCCCGGACGGCGCGTACCAAGTATGACTCTCTCTTACTACAGTAATGAGTACTTTAAACTACGCAATATAATAATCTGCGAAACATAACAACGCAAAAAACATCAAGTACTACTACTGCTCGTCTTAAAGTTCCTAAACATTTCCACGCACCTCGCGCTGGTCGCGTTCACTTTTACCAGAGCCTCTTCTTCCTCTCGCAGGGAAAAGAAACAACCTCGAAACCTGGAAACGAACCGGTCCGGATGCCAACGCAGCATCTCGGAGCGGAGAAGTTTGACCGCACACGACTTGGAGTGATGACTTTTCCGAGGCGCTTCGCAAGAGCACCCGCCTTCGGGTCCACTCACGGAAGACTTTAAAATCCACTCGATGGCGGAACTTTCCGATTGGTCGCCGACGTCGTGTAAGTACGGTAAATCTTTCGCTCGCAAGGTCTTCTTTTCCGCTTTCTTCGAGCATGCTCTCCATATCGCGTAGTACGATTGCGTCGTCGCGATAGGTAACGAACCTCCGTTTCTTTTTCGTAACTCTCTTTCCGTGGGCGATTTAAACCCGTCTCGTTCTTCCTCCTCTGGAATGGTTCGGTGTTTCTCTTCTCCTTTTTCCGTCTCCTTCTTCTTCTTCTTCTTTTTCTCCTTCCTCGCGTCATCATCCACGGATAAACTCCTCTTGTTGTTGTTCTTCATAGTAGCAGCGCTACTATACTTTCCCCTCCTCGTCTCCTCGTCCTCCTCTTTTTCTTCGTCTTCATACTGCCACAGCCGCTCGTACAAAAGTTCGTCTCCTTCGTCCCCCTCGTTGGCTTCGCGTAACTTTTCGTTCCATTTCATCTGCTCGCTCTTCCTCTTCTCTTCCAACGCTTTCTCTCGCCGCGCTTCAAACAGCGTCGCTTCTCGCGCTCTCGATTTTTCGTACCTCCTCGTCGCTTTCTCCGCGCACACGCCCGGCGGTGTTTTCTTTTTGAGCATTTGAAACGCAAACGGTTCTCTCGAAACGACCGTTTGCTTCGCCGCCAGTTCCAGTGGGATTTTCTTCTTTATTTTCTTTCCATCTCTTCTTCTTTTGCCACCTTTTCTTCTTCCTTTCTGCGAGAGCAACGTTTCGAGGAGGAGACTGTCATCCTCATCCTGTTGTTGGGTGAAGCACTCTTCGAGCATAAACTTCAACGTTTCCAGTGGATTCTTGTACGATTCTTTACACCGAGCGATGATATGAAACGCGTTTTCTTCTGTATCTCTTCGTTTTTGTTTCCTCCTCTTTTTAGTATCGTTATTGTTCTTCGTCGTCGTCGTCGTGTCGCGATACATCGACCGCGCGAGTGTTTTTATCTTTTCTACGTTCCCTTTCTCGATGGCACTTTTCAACTGTTTACACATCATCTCTCTCTTCCTCCTTTTTGTTTTGCTTTGTGTACGACGACCATCAAAACTGCTGCTGCTGCTCGAACAACTGCCGCTCGAACGCTCTTCCTTTGCCTCCTCCAACGAGTCAGAAGAAGACGACAAAGAAGACAGAGAAGAAGAAGATGATGATGATGATGATGAGTCTTTCTTCTTCTTTTTAATAATGTGTTTCTCCTTCATTCTTTCTGGCGATAAAAATTCCCCTAAAATTGAGTAGAGAAAATACCTCACAAAAGTCACAGAGGAACTTTACACAACCACACAATCACGCGCACAGAAAAAAGATGTTCGCGACGATTTCGACGACGTCGAGAGGAAGAACATCTTTTAGGAACCTTTTTGTCGCGAGAACTTCTTTACTTTCTTTTTCTTTTTCTTCGACGACGAAGAGGACGACGGTTTTAGAAACAGAAGAGAAAGATGAGAAGGTTTTCCCCTACTTGAGATTCGTGCGGGAAAATTGTCTCGACTTTCCATCATCATCATCATCATCATCATCATCCAAAGTTGGTGGTGATAATGGTGTCTCTGGTGATGATGGTATCTCTGATGGTGGCAATGCTAATGATGTTTTAATTTCGAGACTGGTGAAAACCTTGGACGCGTTGAAGTACGCGTTGATATCTCCGGAAACGAAAGTTGGGATGTTTCCTCTGATGATGCCGATAGGTATCTCTCCAGACGACGGGAACGCGATTGGGTTTCTCTTGGAACCTTCATTTTTAGCGGCAAAAGAAAATATTCATATCGGCGCAATCGTGAAAGCGCGAGCGAATCAGCGACAGATTGAGTTCGTCGCGAAAGATGCGACGACATTTATACGACGCGCGTTATTGGAAGAAGAGGTGAACGCGCTGAAGAGAGGAGGTTTGATGCCGGTGAGAGATTCGATTTTACGGTCGAGTTCTTCGTCGAGCGGTTTATCGTCGTCGAACGCGGAACACGCGGAGCACGATCGAGAGACGTTGGCGAGATTGGCGGCGAGTAAGCACATGTTAAACGCGTACACGACGCAAAACATTGGGTCTTTTCCGGACGTGATTGAGAGTTTGATCTCTAGACACGAATTTGTGAAAAAAGATGAAACGAGCGCGTTGGTCGCGTGCGAGTTTTACATCAACAGAGAAGAGTTTACGAATAAATGGGCGAGACCGTACGCGATTAACGCGAGGACTTTGAGACGATATGAGAACAGGGAAAGTGAAGCGAGGGATGCGGCGAGGATAGCTTTGAGCGTGGCGCCGTGGTTTACCCTTGGTGGCGGGTACGGCGAGAGTGGCGTTAGCGGTAGTACAACGAGTAGAAATAGTAGCAGCATCGGCGGCAGCGGAGATGAAGACGCGATACTCCCGCCGTTAACTGGTGCGACTTTAGAGGATATGAAAAAGTTAGTAAACATGGAGAATATGGACGCGAAGTCCGCAAAGAACATGTTAGAAGGCGTAGGAACTGAAATAGCGAAAGAACACGAGAAAAACGTGCCGGAGATGAGCGAGGAGGCGAAAGCGCTGAAGAGATGTTTTGATGTTCTCGATTACGCGAGTTGGGGCAACGAGGAAGGGTACGAAAGTTGGGACAACATTCGAGAAGAGTTGAGCGAATCCTACGAGAAAGCTGGGATGAAACGGTTCGCCGAGATTGTGAAACCAAGTGGGGGGGTAATGAATTGATATTGGCAAAAATTAGATTGTAAAGTCAGATTGCTTTGTTTGTGCGGGCGCGCGCGCGTGCGTTTTGTTTTTTGTACATTTCTAAACTCTGTGATGTTTGACTAATCTTAAGGTAGCTCTTTTTACTGTTGTTGTTTCAACAACTCTTCGATGTCTCGCGCGGTCAATTTACTCGCCTCTTTACTGTCCACGGGTAAAACTGTTCCTTCACTGCGGCGATTCTCGATGACTTTCATGACGTTCTTTTCAATCGAATCTTTTAATACGAACCGATGTATTATGGTTGACTTCGTTTGTCCGATTCTGTCAATTCTTTTAATCGCTTGCGACTCGGCGGAAATATCGAGCGACGGCTCGAGCAAAATCACGTGGTTGGCGCACGTCAAATTGAGTCCCGCTCCAGCTCTTTTCAACGGCAACAGCAAACAACTAACTGGGTGCGAGTCGCTGTCGACAAATTCCTTGACACAAACCGCAAATCTACTCCCGGCACGTTTCGTTTTGAGTGACGAACTCGCAGCGGATGTCGGAACGATGGAATTCACGCCGTTCATTTTCAGCGCGTGGTCAACAATCATCAAAACATCTTCCCATTCGCTGAAGATTAAAACCTTCAAGTTCGTATCAAACTTCGACAGATGTTTCACGCGACGAACCACCGCATCGATTTTCGTACCCCACGCGCCTTCAATTTTGATACCGCTTTCATCTCTCGCGTGCGTTTCCGGCGCTCCTAAAGTTTCGAGCATTTTCGAAACGTCCGCGCCGAATCGCGAAAGGTGTAAACTCTCTTCCGCTTTCTTCCGCAATCTCTCTTCTCGCTTCTTTTGCGCCTCTTCGACGTTATCGCGAACGTCCTTATCCTGCGACTTCCACGTGACGTATGAAATTTCTTTGGTCGCGCACTCTTGGCGGCAGGTTGGACATTTCCCGCGCTTGTTGTCGTTGTTATTATTGTGTCGCTCCGGGAGCGGCGATAACGAGTGTAAGAACTGTTTCTTCTTTGAAACCATATTGGATGGTCGCCCGTAATACGCAAACGAACATTTGACGCATAATTCGTGACCGCACGGTAAGATTGCAAGTTCAGCGCCGTGTAAATTAATATCTTCGTCCTCTTCGTCCTCGTCCTCGTCGTCGTCATCTCCAGCTTTCATTTTTCTCAGCGCGCTCTTGGGAATGACGGCATTCTTCGATTTCGTCTCGTCGAACGTCTCTAAACACAACGGGCAATCAAATTTCTTACGCTCGTTTTTGTTCTTCTGTTTCAGCGTTTGCAAATATCGCAGTTGACCGAACGTTTGTTTCATTTCAAATTCGTGCGTGACTTTCTCGTCGCCGTGTTGTTTGAGCAAGGTGGGTACCTCGACTGGATACACGATCGACGCGCGCAAATACTCCGGCAATTGGTCTTGTCCGTCAATTCGAACCATTTCGTTGGGCGTGCGTAATCGAATACGCGTCGTTGACATGCTCAACTCATCGAGTGCGTACATCTTTTCGCGTTGGTAGTGCATCAGCGCGCGTATTTTCGTGAACTCTTTACGAATCTCTTCGATGACTTCGATGTGCGTTTTCGCGTAGGATTGCACTTCGAGTGCTCCTTTGACTTCGCTTTTCAGCGCTTTCAAAGTTTTTTCCGCGCACGACGGCGCAGTAACGTCGTAATAAATGCGCCTGTCCTCATCTTTGACGTTTCTCGTGGACGATTTTACTTTCGCTTTACCGTTTCTCGTCGCATCTCTACCGACACCAAACAAAACGCTTTGTAATTTATTGAAATTTGCATCGCATTTACACACCGCGCATTTCACGCCAACGACCGCGAATTCCATGCCTTTTCTGCACACCGAGCACGAGGCAAATTCAACCACGTCTTGTCTATCCGCGGCTTCTACGATTTTCGTTACTCGATCAGCATCCGCGACGGCTTCGTTGCGACACTCGAATAGGCGATCTATGTCTCTTTGCATGACCATTTTCAGAGCCGCGCCGGTGTTCCAATCTGCTTTGCTACTTTGCCAACGGTTATCAAACTGCTCGAGCAGTTTGCCTACGAAAGCGTCGGTCGTATACGACAAGGCTTCCATCCACCAAAATTCATTTCGACCGAGACTTTTCATTTTCTTGTCGATAATTTTCCGCGACTTTTCGAAATCGTTCGCGGCGATGGATATGTTTCCCCCAACTCGCTCGGCTAAATACGAAATCTTTTCCGTTTCGGCGTCGCTGAGTAATTTCTCATCTCTAAGCGTTCTAGGTATTCGAATGTCTTTGTTTTTATCCACCACTTGCAAAGCTTCGGCTAAATTGTGCAAAGCGTGTAATCTTTGGAAACTATCGAGACGAACGCCGTTGATGTTTGCGTTTGCATCGAGGCGTAAAACTTCGCGATAACATTCAATGACACTCGCGAGATCGTTTTGCGTCCATTTTAATCCAGCGATGGCGTTGATTGAAAACGCGACGAGTCTTTGCGCTTCCTCTGCTTCAAGTCGCGCTTTGTCGACCAACCTGTCGTGGATTTCTTCCATGGAAAGAACTTTGCTCTTTTGTTTCTCCTCGGCTTTTTTTGATTGATCGCCGTCGACCACAAGTTCCGCCGCGATATTTTTCAGACGCCTCCACTTACTGATGCCGTACGAACCAACCTGCGGGTGATCGCAAGCTTGCCTCAATCTCAGCAGAGGCAGCACGATAGAAGTCACGTCTTGCCTCGATAACTCTATGTCATCGTTGTTATTAGTAGCATTTCTCGATCGCTTCACTCGATCGTAAGTGTTTCGCGCTTCCGCGGCGCAGTTTTTGTGCTGCTTTTCGTAGAAATGTTTTTCGATGGGCGAAAACTCTAATTCGGTGACGCACTCATTTTGCGGCGGTAAATCGAGTTCGTCTATAACGTCCTCTCTAGCGTTGCGCCACATTATTGGTTTTAGGCTCTCGGTGAGCACAAACTCGCCGTATCCCGCGTACCCTGTTTTCATAGCCGCGCTGATTATTTTCTGCCACCAATTATGCGATGTTGTAAAGTTCATCTCGTGGCCGAATGGACGCGCCCTTAAGAATTTGAACAATCCGAACGCGTCGTCCATGTGCGACTTTTCAGATGATAGCGGCGTCCCAGTCACGCACCAACGATTCACCGCGGGAATTCTCTCCATCATCTGCGACGGCGCCGAGGCGCCTCCGCCCACCATCTGTGCTTCGTCCATAATAACGCGCCACCACGTTATCTTTGTCAAAGGCGGGGGAATGTGAGGGTATCTTCGAGTTGCATTCCTTCGAGCGCGCAGTGCGCCATCGTTCACATCCGCGTTTGTCGCGTAATCTAGATTGATTTCAGCTCGCAACACATCGTACGTAGTGATAACAATATCGCATTCGGCTAGCTTATGCGAGGTAATGACTTCCTTCGCGTGTACGGCTCTGGATCCCAAGCTCGCGGTTTGCGGCTGTCCTTCGTATACCAAAATATCAAACTTATTGTCTTTATTGTCGGTCTTTCCATCGTCGTCGTTTCTACGGACGTGCTTTAAAACCTCGTCTCGCCATTGTTGCAAAATCGTCGACGGAACGACGATGAGCGTCGTTTTTGAAATGCCCGGGATTTTCTCCCCCGCTTTCGCGGCGTGGCAATGCGGACATATGAAGTCCGGCGCCTCTGTGCAGTTTTGCTTAATGCCGACGCAATACGCGTGCGACCATTTGTGACAAACTTCGCACGATACCCAAAGACCTTTATACTCTGGATCGTCTTCCATTGCACCGCAGACGCATCGCACTTGCTGCATTTCTTCGTTTTCTTCTTCTTTTTCCTCTTTTTCTAGCTTTGTCGTGAAGCCCATACCGTCTCGATTCGTAATCACTTTGTCTTCTTCTTCTTTTCCTTCCTCCTTTTCCTCCTCCTTCTCCTCATCTTTCTCGTCTTTTGGTTTCTTGTGCGCCAAACACAACATCAAAAGTTCGACAGTTTTACCTAATCCCATTTCTTCCGCTAACACGCCTCCGCGAACGCCGTCGTCTTCCATTGCCATCGACTTCGACACATTTTCCATCCACAAGTTTATTTCCTCGTGTTTCTTTTTCACCACATTTGCCTCTATTAACGTCATTTTTGCCGTCGTCGTCGTCGTCGTCTTAAACATCTCGCGCAACGCGCTCAACTGTTCCTCTCTTTTAAACGTCACCAACTTCTCAACATCCGCGTGTTGCGTTTTCCCATTCTCCCACCCAACTGGCGCGTTCGGCGCTCTCTCTCTCCCCATCATCCAACCCACCGCTCTCTTCTGATACGGTCGTAAAGTCGGTCGCAACAGGTGCGAAAGGTTTCCTAAAAATTCCGGAGCGTCCGCGTTGTTTGGCTTGCACGCTTTCAACATTCGATTTATGTTTATATTTTTCGCTTTGAAATAACACGACGAAGAAGAAGCGACGACGTTATTATTATACTCGTTGTTCTTATTATCTTCCTCCTCCGCTTCTTTGTCTTCTTCTTTGTCTTCTTCTTCTTCTTCTTCTTCTTCTTCATCATCTTCAACAAACATTTCTTCCTCCTGTTGGTCGTCGTCATCAAAATCAACATTTCCTCTGCTGCTCAACATTTTCCTCATCATCATCCCTCCTCTTCTCTCTTCGTCTCTTTGCACGACCATAGGTTCCGGCGGGTCTTCTTTCGTTCTCTTTCGAGGAATATTTTTCTTCCTCTTCTTCATCTTGTTCTTCTCAGACATCGTCATAATATCATCTCATTGTTTACGCGTAGTGATTTCTTCTTGTTCGATTTTGAGGAAACAAACAAACTTTTTCCACAAAAACAACAACACAACGAGAAGAAGAAGAAGAAGACAAAGAAGATATTTTAACTGTATTAGTAGTATATTAAAGTGCGATCGATGATGATGTCAATGTCAATGTCAATGTCAATGTCACCGCAACAAACAACAGAAACAACAGAAACAACAACGAAATGCTTCAATGTATCGCCACCACCGCGTAAAAGAGGCGCGTTTTTATTCACCAACACGTTCACGAAAGAAACGAGAGAGATTATGCAAAATTATGCGACCGCGGTGTGTCACGTGTGTTTAGTCGACAGAACATCGTCTGAATCCTGCGCTTTAACCATCAACGAGAACTGCGACCCGTCGGTGAGGACGGATTTGATGCGCGCTTTTGAGGAGATTGAGTTTAACGCCACGTGCATGAAGAGGTCAATATCAGTTCCAGTTTTGAGTGGCGGAGTCGCGTTCGGGACGTGGCAAGGGATGTATATTTGCCAATTTAAAAGCGACGCGAACGAAGACGAGTCAAAAGTCGGCGTGAAAGTGACGGTGAAAGCGAGCGAGTTTGAGAAAACGAAAAGAGGTGAGTTTGTGGCGCCGAAAAGAGGGTGTCACGATGCGACGGAGCGTATTCAGAACTGCGTGGATATTACGGACGTGAAGGCGGGCTTGCTCAACGTGTTGATTAAACACACGAGCGCTTCGTTGACGGTGAACGACGCGAGGAGAGCGGAGGAGTTGGAAAAAGGATTGAACGAGTTAATTCCGGAATCTTGGAACGATTCGTTTTTGGAACACACAATGGAAGGTCCGGACGATTGTCCCGCGCACATCAAGGCGACGATTTTAGGGGAGACGATGAACGTACCAATTCGAGACGGGAAATTGGCGTTATCGGAGAATGAACAAATTTTACTCTGCGAACATCGAAACGTAGGAGGCTACGGCGGCGGGTTTAGACGTGAGTTCATCGCGAGCGTGAACGAGGCAAAAGCGCAAGAGGTTTTGAAATTTAAAAAAAAAACGACAAAGCAATCGGTAGTAAACGTTTCCGAAGCGGTTCGTGATTTCGTGACCAAGGCCGAGGATGAAACGATCGAGTTAGTGCACGTATTTTCTCCGAAAGGCGGGGTGTTTCTGAGCACCGCGGAAGACGCCGAAGCGTTCGTCGATCACGTGGATAGTAAAGTGGGTTCAAATGCAGCGTTGAAATCTTCCGTCGTCGGCGCTTCGGAAATGCTCGTCGTCGAGGATGGCGACGGACAAAAAATGTTCGCGGGAGAAGGCTGTTTGGAGTGTTTCGTCGTCAGCGGCGGCGACGAGGAGGAAGTCATCGAGGTCGTTTTCACCGCCCTTTGATGATGATGCCTCCTCAAAACAACACATTCAGAAGAGAGACTTTTTTTAATAAATAGTAGACATTATTGTGTGTACATGTAATAAAATAAATAGACAAGCATATGCGAGTTTGCCATCATCTCTCATCATCTTTGTTAGAAAACGATGAAGACCAAGAGTAGGAACAAAAACACATCATCATCATCATCGATCGAAGAATTCATCATCAGTTCGTGCCGTAATAATTCTTGTTCCTATTCACTTTCCAGTTCTTCGGTCTCGGCGCGAAATTCTTCGCGTTCGGCACGAACTGCGAGTGCTCTTCTTTCAACCTCACCTCCCAGTTTTTCTCGTTCCCGCAAATGTTCCCGTTCTCCGGTATCGAACACGGCGTCGTTTTCGCTTGGTTTTCAAACATCACGTCCACTGGTTTCTTCATGTGCCAGTGGCCTTTAGCGCCCCAACACTTGTCCGAAGATGGAACGTACGGTTCGTCCGGCGCGTGGATTCCATACGTCGGTGACATGATGATGTGTTAATAATACTGTTTTACTCACGTAATGTGATCAGCGCGATGTTTTTGTCTTGACTTTTTTTTTTGTTACTTGAAAAAAACAAGCGTTTCTCTCTTGTTTTCGCTTCTCTCTTTTTTTTCTCAAAACCTCTTTCTTCTCGAGCGTTTTGTTATCCACATTAAAAATTGAAAAATTGGATGCATTCTTCTTCGGTGAGAACCAACGCAACGGGAGGGAGTTCGTCGACGGCGGTGGTGGCGAGAAGAAGAAGGAGAAGCACCACCTTGGCTTCTTCTTCTTCGTCTTTGTCTTCTTCTTCTTCTATGAGAAGGAAGAGTGTTATCATCGCGAGAAAGATGATGACGATGAAGAATTTCTCGTCCATCTCTGCCGCCGCGAGACGAAGCGATGGATGCACGTTTCGAAACGCGACGACGACGATTCAGACGACGACGAGAAAAAGAAATCCGACGAAATTGTTCCGAATCTACTCGACGTCCATCCCGACGGAAGAAGAGAAACTCACAAACCCGACTTCATCGGAGTCCTCTTCTTCAGGAGCAAGAGGTGGTGGAGGCTACCCGTTCGCGGAAATCGAACAAAAATGGCAAAAGAATTGGCAAGAAAACAAAACCTTCCAAACGCCTTCGTTAAACTCTGGCTTAGACCAATCGAAACCGAAATTTTACGCGTTGGATATGTTCCCGTACCCATCTGGAGCTGGGTTACACGTTGGACACCCGGAAGGGTACACGGCCACGGATATTATGGCGAGATATAAACGGATGAAAGGGTACAACGTGTTGCACCCGATGGGATGGGACGCGTTTGGTTTACCCGCGGAGCAATACGCCATCGAAACTGGGACGCATCCGAAAGAGACGACGGCGAAGAACGTGAACAGATTTCGAGAGCAGTTGCAATCGTTAGGCTTTAGTTACGATTGGGATCGCGAGGTAGCCACGTGCGATTCTACGTATTATAAATGGACGCAGTGGATATTTATTCAGCTGATGAAGCAAGGCTTGGCGTATCAAGCGGAAGTTCCGGTGAATTGGTGCCCGGCGTTGGGAACGGTTTTAGCGAACGAGGAAGTCATCGATGGATTATCCGAACGAGGTAATCACCCAGTCATTCGTAAACCAATGAAACAGTGGATGTTAAAAATCACAAAGTTCGCCGATCGATTGTTGGAAGATTTGGACGATTTAGATTGGCCAGAGTCCATCAAGGAAATGCAACGCAACTGGATCGGGAGAAGCGAAGGCGCGCAGTTGAAATTTTCCGTCTCGGAAAATGATTCCTCGTTTTTGGAGGTGTATACGACGAGACCGGATACGCTGTACGGTGCGACATATTTAGTCGTCGCACCGGAGCATCCGATGTTGGACCAGCTGACGACTGCGGAAAATAAAGACGTCGTCCAAAAATACGTTAAAGATGCGGCGAACAAATCGGATTTGGAACGAACTGAATTACAAAAGACGAAAAGTGGTGTCTTTTTAGGCACGTACGCGACGCATCCGTTGACTGGGGAGAAGAACGTGCCCATTTGGGTCGCTGATTACGTCTTGGGGTCTTACGGTACCGGAAGTATCATGGCGGTCCCGGCGCACGATCAGCGAGATTTCGAGTTTGCAAAGACTTTTGATTTACCCATCGTACCAGTCGTTCAACCGAGCAAAGAGCACGATTTCGACAAAGAGGCGTACTCAGGAACCGGTAAAATGATGAACTCTCGCGAGTGTGATGGAATGGACATCACGCAGTGCGCGGATGTCATCATCAAAAAACTCGGCGACGACAACATGGGCGAAAGAAAAATCAACTACAAGTTGAGAGATTGGCTCTTCGCGAGGCAAAGATATTGGGGCGAACCGTTTCCAGTCGTGTACGACGACGAAAATCCGGACGTGGCCATTCCAATTTCCGAAAGCGATTTACCTTTGATATTGCCACAAACGGACAACTTTAAACCGTCCGGTTCAGGCGAAGGTCCGTTGGCGAACGTCACGGATTGGGTGAAAACGACCGTTCCCGGGCACCCGGAGAAATCGGCGACGAGAGAAACGAATACCATGCCGCAATGGGCTGGATCGTGTTGGTATTATTTACGATTTATTGATCCCACGAACGAAAACGCATTGATAGACAAATCTTTAGAAAAGTATTGGATGCCGGTGGATTTATACGTCGGCGGCGCCGAACACGCGGTGTTGCATTTGTTATACGCTCGATTTTGGCACAAAGTTCTGTACGACATCGGCGTCGTTTCGACGAAAGAACCGTTCCAGAAATTGGTCTCGCAAGGTATGATATTAGGTGAAGTCGAATACACCGCTTTCGTGGACGAGAAATCCGGCGAATACGTCTCTGCTGGATCAAAAGAAGCTCAAAACGCAATCGCGACGAAACTCGACGGTTCAAAAGTCACCAAAAAAGGCGACGGTTTCGTCTTGACGGAAAACCCGAAAATTAAAGTCAACTCGAGAGCGTTTAAAATGTCAAAATCGAGAGGGAACGTCGTCAATCCCGACGACGTGGTCTCTGAATACGGTGCAGACTCTTTGCGATTATACGAAATGTTCATGGGTCCTCTGACGGACGTGAAAGTGTGGCAAACCTCGGGCGTTTCTGGATGCTACCGTTTCTTAGCTCGAGCGTACCGATTGTTTGAGAACGAAAAAAGCGCGATTACGAACGAAAAAGCTACCGAAGAACAACTTCGCGACACGAATAAAATGATTGCTAAAGTCACCGAAGCGACGGAGACGCTCTCGTTTAACGTAGCCATCGCGGCGATGATGGAATTCACGAACGCGGCGACGAAATGGGAAACGAAACCGAGAGAGTGTTTGGAACCCTTCGCGTTGTGCTTGAGTCCGTACGCGCCGCACTTGAGCGAAGAGTTATACGCTCGATTAAACTCTTCTGAACAACTCCCATCCAACGCCTACGTCGCTTGGCCAAATGCCGACGCGCAATACTTGGTCGAGGATACCATCGAAATGGGCGTCCAAATCAACGGTAAAACCCGCGGATCGATTAAACTCGCCTTAGACGCTACCGAAGATATCGCCGTGCAATTGGCCAAGAGCGAACCGAGCGTGGAGAAGTTTCTGGACGGGAAAGAGATTAAAAAAGTCATCTACAAAGCCGGGAAGATTTTGAACATAGTCGTGCCAAAGTAAAGAAATCAATATATACCATACATAACTAGTATTACACAACCTAATAATTAGGCTCTAAACACACGGTAGTATCCTTCTTTGATGTATAATGTTTCATCTATTATTACGTTTGATGAAACTTGAGAAATTTGTCTGTCTTTTCTTCTTCAGAATTCTTCGAAAAAAAACAGTTAGTTACTCGATACTTACACTTACACTCTCGTTTACGTCGGCATGACGACAGCGGCGATGAGAGATGTTTTCTTTTCACCCTTTTTAATGATGATGAAAACTAAACAACCCAACAAAAGCCGGGGTAAAATCACTCTCGCTGTCGTTGTTTACGTCGAAGAGGAAACGAAGAAGAAGAAGAAGAAGAGAAACGTCGGGGTAAAATCTTCTTTCGCTTCTTCGTCTCGAGAAGTGGATAAAAGCGACGACTGTTTTGTCTCCTCCTCTGTGTCCTCCTCCGCAAAGAAGGAAACCTTGTCGTCTGAATCGTCAAAGTTATTATTATTAGAAAATGTCTCGATTGCAATCAAGGACAACATCGACGTCAAAGGATTGAAAACTGGGTGTGGGAACCCAGATTTTCTTCGTGATTTCTCCCCAAAAGCGAAGACTGAAAACGCGCCTTTAGTGGAACATTTATTAAGAGAAGGAGGACACGTGATAGGTAAAACGCACATGGACGAACTCGCGTGGTCGTTACAGGGAGAAAATTATCACTACGGAACACCGAGAAATGAAAGAGCTCTCGGGCGAATCCCGGGTGGAAGTTCGAGCGGGAGCGCGAGCGCGGTTTCGCAAAAGTTGGTGGATTTAGCGGTTGGGACGGATACGGCGGGATCCGTGCGCGTGCCGGCGTCGTTCTGCGGCGTTTACTCGATACGGATGACGCATAATTTCGACGAGAGGATGTGTCACGAAGGCATCGTCCCTCTGGCGAAATCGTTCGACGTGCCGGGTTTCTTCGCCAACGATTTAAAAATGTTACTCAGAGCGACGAAAGCGGTTTTGAAAGCGTTTCCCGATAATACTAATAATTCGGATGAGGAGGAAAGTTCTAATACTAACAGTGACGATGATAGAATCATCAAAGACGTAGTAAAATTCGTAAAACTTGAAGACGCGTACGCATTAGCGACGGATGAGGCGAGAGGAGCGATTGATACGTATTTAGAAAAAAACGGGATTGAATACGAAACCGTGAAATTAAAAGAAAACCAAAACATTCTAGAATGGTGGGACGATTTTCGGGTGCAACAAACCGACGACGTTTGGAAAGCGCACGGCGAATGGATCCGAAAAAGAAACCCAAAGTTTGGTCCGGGAGTACACGAACGATTCTACGGCGCAGAAGAAGTGAGCGAGGATACGAAAAACGTCGAAAGAGCGAGAGAGATGAACAGAAAACGCGCCGAAATTATTCGGAATGAAGTCTTTCGCCGGCGAAAGAGTAAAACCATTTGTATCGTTCCCGCGGCCGCGTGCGCGCCGCCGAAACTCAACGAAGACGCCTCAGTCGTCAACGACTTGCGCGTGAAAACGTTATCCCTGAGCTCTATATCTGGTCTCACTGGATTACCTGAAGTCGTCGTTCCGTGCGTCTCGAACAAAAACGAGTTACCAATCGGCGTCGGCTTTATCGGTTGGGAACGCAAATGCGACGTCGCTTTACTCCAAACGCTCCTCGAGAAGAGGTTGTGAATGAAGAAGGAAGGGTATGTATTAGTATCTTATTTGTATAATATTATAGTAGTAGTAGTAGTATTAGTATTATTTAATATCAAAGTACGTGTTATCTAAGTGATGAATTCTCGCGTACCCATCTTCTCCGCCCGAGGTAAAACTCTTCCCGTCCGGGCAAAACGCCAGAGCGTTGATGGGACCGAAATGCCCTCTAATCCCGCCAATTTCCTCCTCGAAAATCTTATGATAAATCTTCGAATCAAATTTCCCTGCTTTACTCGACGTCGTCGTCACTGCCATCGCATCTTGGCCACCACCTAATATGATGTGCTCTCGAATTGGCGAGATAATCGCCGCGTTCACCGGTCTATCCGCGACGTACGTCTTCAAAAGCTCTAAATTCTGCGCGTCGAAAATTTTCGCCGTTTTATCCAAGCTCGCCGTGATCGCGTGCGTTTTATCCGCAGACAACTCCAAGTGTTGAATCGGTTTCCCTTTGTGCGCGTCTCGAGCTTCGTGTAAAACCTTCCCCGTTTCCACGTCCCACACGCGTAAAACGCCGTCCTCCCCCGCGGTTAAAAACGTTTCGTTGAGCGCGCCCCACGCGACTCTATTTAACCTCCCGTTGACGATCCCGTCCCCGCTAATCGTTTTTAAAATCTTGCTCGTTTGCTCCTCTCTGTTCTTTGTAATCTCCACGATGTGTATCGCCGCGTTCACGCCCATAAACGGATCCGTGGTGATTAACATCTTCTCGTCGCCGATTGCAAACGACACCGCTCGTACCGGTTGGTCGAATTGAAACGTCTGGAAACACACTCCACTGCCGACGTCCCAGAGTTTACAACTCGTATCTGCGGATCCAGTGGCTAAAGTTTTCGAATCTCTGGTGATATCCGCGGTCCACACGGCGCCGTTGTGTCCAATGTACGTTCCGACTCTGTTCCCTGTATCTGCGTACCATAACGTCGGGTGGTGATCTTTCGCGCACGTGACGATTAAATCCCCGTCGGCGTTGTATTTAATAAACGTCAGAGGACGCTCGTGGCCTTTTAACAGGATAGGTCTCATTTATAATAATTCTTCTTAATAAGAGTACAGCGATAACAGTTGTAAGGTCTTCTCTCTCTGATGTGTGTAGTATAGAAAGCGGCGCAAAGGAGTAGTGTGTTCTTCTTCTTCTGAGACTTTCAGGTCTTTTTCTTTCTTTTTTTTTGGTGAAAAAACAAGCAAAAAAACAGAGAAAAAGTAAAAAAAGCAGACAGAGAAAAACAAAAGGGTGAAAAAATCGATTCTCATCAAAAAAGTGTCAAGAATTACGACGACGAGTCTTTTTGGTGTCTGTGTTGTGCGATGGTTTTATTCTTTTATTTACGACTCGTAGTAGTAATGAGCTCTATTGGCTATGTGATCGTATTATAGTGTGTGTTTATAGTAGTATCTAAATCTATTGTTACTATAGCAGTAGTATCTCGAAATACAGTCGTCGTTTCAGTCGGTATTGTTTTTTTCTTCGCACTCGTACTCTTCCTCGAAATCGTCGAACGCGCGAGAGAGGAGTTTACCTTTACCGCCTCTCTTCTCGGCGATGCGATCGAACGCGTCTTCGAGTTTGCGCCGAGTCGGAACTGGTTTCTTTTTATTACTAGTATTGTTCTGCGGGGCCCCCGACGCGGCGGCGTTGAAGTACACCTCGTCTTCGCTCTCGTCTTCTAAATCGTCGTTTTCTAAATCGTCGTTTTCTAAATCGTCGTCTCCTTCTCTTTCTCTTTCTCCTCCTCGTCCTCGTACTCCTAATCGAGCGGAAGTTCTTCTCTTCCTTCGTAAAGGTTTCATCGGCGTCGGCGGCGGGTGTTTCGGTGGCGCCATGTTCGGCGTCGGCGACGACGGCGCCGCGTCCATGTTGATGGTGTTATTGTTATTGTTGTTACTATTATTATTATTATTATTATTGCTCGTCGTTCTCCTCGCCGTCGTCGTCGTCGTCGATGTTGTTTTCGCGCTTCCTCTTTCTCCTCCTCCTCCTCTGCGCTGTTTTCGTCCTGATGATGTCTTTTCGTCCTCCTCGAAATTCATTGTTGTTGTTGTAGTTCGTTGCTTTTGTTTTTTCTCGTCGATTATTTTCGTCCGGAGGAGATTCGAGGACGATGAAGGAGGAGAACGCGCGGTGAGTTCGTTTTTATTCGACTTTCCTTTATTCTCGCTTAAAGTTCTTCCGCGCATTAATAATTCTTCTCTCTGCTAAAAATATCTGTATCTCAATTGAGAGATAATTCGCGCAATCAGTCAACGCTCTCTGCGCAATTTTTAGACTCTACTTTAATTCTCTCTCTTTTCTCTCTCTCTCTCTCTTAGTATTAAAGAGAACGGTCTCTCCGTACACTGCGCTTTACTGCTACTCTTTTAATCGTCGTTTTTGCTGAGTAGTAGTAAAAAAAGGTTTCACCCGCGCGACTTTTAAGAGAGCACGAGAGAAAGCAATTAATGTGAATTGTGGTGTACGAGAGGATGATGAATTCACTTAATGTGTGAGAGAAAAGAGGAAAAAGTGCGACCTGTTTTGGCGGAAAACTCACTTTCCTCTTTTTTTGCATGCTTTTTTTTTTCTCCTCTCTGTCTGAGTTAAAAATCAGACTTAAAAAATCGAAATCATTTCAAGAGCAGCGCGAGACAAAAAAAAAAG
>ENA-OWPI01002295-OWPI01002295.1-marine-metagenome-genome-assembly--contig:-NODE-2295-length-18191-cov-3.521254_pt1 | contig 18191 bp, 8 predicted proteins | sample MGYA00238138_ERZ651775 | MGnify/ENA primary metagenome ERZ651775 (study PRJEB26906, sample SAMN06265043) | marine metagenome | isolation source: Helgoland LTER site | place: Germany:Helgoland, sampling...
TTGACTTCCTCATGTAAAACCTCTTCCTTTGGAAAAAATTCTACTTCTCAGACCTTTGGTTCTAGGGGACGATTACCCACGTGACATGACAGTAAAAAAGTAAACTATTTTTCTCTAAATGCAGTACTCAAAGTTTTTGTTACTGGAGAAGATAAGTAAGAAAGCACCGAACGTGTCCCTGTCACGATATCGACCTGCGCAACCATACCTGGTAAGGTCGGCAAACGGCGGCCCGTACTCGATATATCGCTAGCTGGCAAAATATCGACCAGATAGAAAGTATTTCCCTTTTCATCCGCCACAGAATCGGAGCCAACGACCGCGACAGCACCTGTGATGCTACCAAATATCGAATAATCATAGGTACTAAGCTTGATAATCGCTCGTTGAGAAGTTTTCACAAATCCGATGTCAGCCGGAAGAATTTTTACTTGCACCACCATTTTCGAGTCTTCAGGAACGATTTCAACTGCGGGTTCACCCGCTTTAAGAACCCCGCCCACAGTAGTCACCAGAACACGATTTACAGTACCCGCAACAGGTGATCGTAATACCGATCGATCGGCTCGATCGGCCGCCACCGGCAGACTTTTTTCTACTTGGTTTAACTCACTACGCGCGGTAGCGAGCTCTGTGAAAATATCCGCCAAATTCTCCTGGCTTGCGATAACCTTTCGGTCACGAATTTCTTGCATTGACGCCTTAAGAGTCTGGTATCGGGCTTGTGCTTCGGCTAGAGATTTTTCGGCTCGAACCGCCTCCAACTTTGGCTCAAGGCCACGATCCACGAGTTTTTTTACAACGATGTACTCTTCTTTTATTAACTGCAAAGTTTTTTCCAAACCATCTAGCTCAGTTTTCTTTTGAAGTAACTGTGACTCAAATGAAGCCGCCACTGACTGCAATTTCAAATCACGTGCTTGCTTCAGGGCCATCTCAAGACGGATCAGGTTTTCATCGGACCTCATTAACTCCGGTTCAAACGTCGGATCGCGCCCACGAGCCTCTGCCTCCAATCGATTAACACGCGCTTTCAACCTAATGTATTCTGCTTTTCTGGAGTCAAACTCTTGGGCACTCTCGATTGGACTGATCGAGACTAGTGGATCCCCGAGCGATACCCTATCACCAACTTTTACAGAGATTTTAGAAACGATCCCGCCTTCCAAATGCTGAACAGTCTGCAGTTTTGCAAATGGTATGACTTTACCCTCGGCAGAAACTACCCGATCAAACTCCGATAAAAAAGACCATATTAAGAACGATGTCAGGCCACCAACAATAATCCACAAAAACCGTCTACCCAAATTACCAGCGTGCATTTCCTCTAGCGAAAAAAAGCCAAATATCGCCTTGCAAAAATTAAGAATCCGAACGTACATCAGTGAAATATTTTTCTTCTACTTATTAAAACAGAACGAGGGAAAAAGCTAAAAGTTAAGTGTTACCACGATTGTTCGCCTTAACTGCATTGCTAATAATTTCTCCCGCCACGCCTCGATCGGTCTGTGCTTTAGCGAATTGCTCGGTTGTGCCCATACCTGCCACGCGGCCATTTTCCATAATGATTACTCTATCTACCAACGATAACAACGACGTGCGGTGTGTAATCAAAATAAGCGTCGCATCAGGAAGTTCCTCTTTAAATCGCTTCACAAAAAGCTGTTCGGATCGCGAATCCATTGAGCTAGTAGGCTCATCTAAAATAATTATCTGTGGTCTTCTTGCCAAGGAGCGGGCCAGTGAAACGGCCTGACGTTGTCCTCCTGAAAGAGACTCGCCTCGCTCCTTCATAAGCATCTTGAAGCCATCAGGATGTTTGTCCGCAAAGTCACTCACACCTGCAATCTTGGCCGCGCGAAGAACATCTTCAGTTGAAACCTCTACGGCTCCCAACGATATATTACTTTCCAAGGTGCTGGACATCAACCAAACATCTTGCATTGAAATACCCAAATTTTCACGCAAATCTGCTGGGGCTATTTGTTTAATATCAATATTGTCTACCAATATTTTTCCATCTTGTGGCTCATAAAGACCCGCCAAAAGACGCCCTATGGTCGTCTTACCAGACCCTATATGACCCAAAATCGCAACCCGCTCACCAGCTTCAACCTTAAACGACACGTTTTGTATCACTGGTGATTGCTGATCAGGGTAGGAGAAGGTCACGTCTCTAAGCTCTACATCACCCTTAAATTTACGTCTGGGTAAAAAAGATTTCTCCTCTGGATGCTCCACAGGCTGCCCCATTAAATCAGAGAGCGCACCGTAACTGACACCGATCTGATTTAACCTCACCAAAATTTGTGTAAGTTGTGCAAATGGTGCCAAGGCCTTACCGGACAAAATGGTGCAAGCGATGATCGCCCCATAGCCAAACTCTCCGGTAGTAACCAAGACGGCGCCGACCGTAACAACGAACATTTGTACCAATTGCTGAACCGTTTGACTGATATTGGTTATGAAGTGCGTGTCAGTCTTCATCTGCTCTGAAACATCAGCCTGTCGCTCCAAAACTGCGCGCAGTCTACGACGCATAAACCCACCAGCGCCCACTAGCTTGAGCGTCTCCAGCCCTGTCAACGACTCAACCAATACCGAGTGCTTACTCTGGCCGTCTTCAAAGCTATGTTTTGCAAGTGCTTTTAGTCTCGGCTGTACGTAGACTGTCGCCGCTACCAAGATTAAGATTCCAGCGAGCACTGGCAAAACCATAAGGCCGCCAATGAGATACATCGCAAACAAAAAGACAAATGCAAACGGCACATCAATCATCGACACCAAGGTTGCGGATGCAAAGAACTCTCGAATATGCTCAAACTCTTTTAAAGTATTTGCCAAAGCACCAACAGAACCCTTACGCGATTCAAACTTAAGATCCAAAACACGACTGAACAAACGGTCTGCAAGGGTCAGGTCCGAGTCCACCCCCGCCACACTTAAAAACTTGTTGCGAATACTTCGTGTCAAATAGTCCACCAACAGCACCAACACCATCCCTGAGACCAGTACCAAAAGCGACGACATTGCATTTGAGGGAATGACGCGGTTATAAACGATCATTGAGAAAAGTGATGTTCCCAATGCAAATAAATTTGTTACCAACGATGCAATAGCTGCGTGTGTATATGAGCTTCTGTTTTTCCAAATCGTCGACCAGAACCAATGTTTCTCAACACCGGGAACAAACGCCAAATTTTCGGCTGTATTTCGCTTAATTTGAAAGAATGCACGATCCGTTTCCCCTCCTTCAAATTGCGAAAAATCGTCCAAATAAGTAAGAGAAAATTGATCCAATAAATTCAAACACTTTGTTTTTTTTATTGCATCATCCCAGGAAAGCATGAAAGCAGAATTAGAGCTCAAGGCAAGATAAAGGACCTCTTTTCCCAGGACTTTTTGAATTTCTGTGGATAGGTATTCCAGTGGGACGCTGCTAACACTTAGCCCTCTGGCCCCGAGAATATCAACCAACTCGGTCTCCGACCACTCGCTCTCATTAGAGACCTCTAAGGCTCTGATCTCCGCGGGGGTAACCGACTGCCCGAGCGCTGCGGTAACCACAGCGACCACATCGGCGAAAGAATAGCTATAAGTCTGCTTCACAAAATTACTCTGGTTTCGAGGCTTTTGCCAATTTCAGCAGCTGATTAGTATCGAAAAGTAGCTGATACTTTGATAAGGCCCTGTCAATGATACTGTCAATCAATTTTTGGCCAGAAGAATAAAGAGTTTCCTGCGCTCTAAGCAGCTCAAATAAACTGCTTCGACTAAACGCATAAAGGTCTTTGGTGATGGCATACGCGTCTTCCGCTCCTTTAAAAACCATCAGTCTAGAACGCAACGACGCCACTTGGCCATTGTATTCGGCAAGGGAGTCGCGAATTTTTTTTGTCATCTCTTGAGCAAGTCTTTCACGCTCCAGTCGAGCCTCCTCAACAGCTATATATGCCTGTTGGGACCTCGCATCCTCTGCGCCACCAGAGTAGATAGATCTGGCATATGTGATCATTAGGGTTCGGTCTTGTGAAGCTGAACTTCCCGCAAATGCAGCAGTCTGGTTGTATTTAAATTCGAGGTTAACTGTGCCATTTTTTGCGGCCTTTGTGGACTCGTAATTTTTTAAAGCCATTGAGACCTTTAGATCTGCCTCGATTAGCGCAGGGTGATCTTTTAAATAATCCTCCAGACCAGCATTAGAGACATCTTCTACTTCAGGCTCAGTCGGTAAGATGTAAGGCTGTGCCTCATCTAGATAAAACTCTCTGTACCGTGCTTGCGCCTGAGACAAGTTTTTTAAGCTACTGGAGAGTAGATCTAATCCATCAGCGACCTGTGTCTCAGCGCGAACCACATCCGCGATGCTACTTGCGCCTAACTCCGTACGTTCGCGTATGAAATTAACTAAAGCGCGGCGCGCTTGTAAGTTCTCACGCGCAAGACGCACCTGGATCAAGCTTCGCTGGGTTTCGTAAAATAACCGCACCGCAGTCAACAACAACTCGCTGCGCTGACGCTCTTCCGACTGTTTGCTAATAGAAATTTGGTCCAGTACGCTACCCCTTTGGACCTCGAGCGCACCAAAGTCAAACAATCGTTGCGTAACGTACAGGTATCCACCGCTGTAACCCCCAGAGGACGCTGTCGTCGTAGTGTAGGTTCGCCGCCCTGAGTTAACGCCACCATCAACCTGTGGGTAATACGCTGAATCTATTTCCGACAGTTTCGCATTTGCCTGTTTCTGGGACAAGGCCGTAATTTTAAACAATGGTGTTTGACCCACCGCGTCCATCGCACGGTCTATCATCGGTTCTCGGGGTAGTGTCTTCGTTGGGTCGTTGACCCCCTGGTTAAGGGAGTTCATAAGAACAATTAAGTCACGTCCAATGAGCTCAATGGGTGCAACGCGTGAATTTTCGCCCTGCCCGAACGCGGGCTTTAATACGATAGAGACTGCAAATGCAAGAGAAAACCAACGCGCGCGCGCCACAAAATATCGCATGGTTACTCTTAGATAGCGTCGAAGTCAGCATGTCGAATTTGAAACTCTGAATCGAATTGACGCATGAAAGAAATGTCAAAAACAACGGTCAAACCTTGCGCCTGATTGTTTAAATCAGGTTGCACATATACCGTTTGTTCTACCCGTCCATTTGCGGTCTCACTCACATCGCCAATTTCGACATACTCACTCACATCAGTGCCTTTATCAAAGCCAACCAGCGAAATGCGATCCCCTTCTTCTCGGTTGAAGTCTTCAATCCTGACAGAGTAGATGGTGTTTAACGTGTCGGTAATTTCTTCGGGGATAATGGCGTTTAAGTTGACAATCGTAAACTGATCAGCGCCACCGCCGCCCTCTAAAGAAACCTCATCGCCTGCGCCTCGCGCACTCTGAACAGTAGCAATAAGCACATCGGACCCCGAGTCACCCACCAGCCGGTCACTACCCCCCATACCACCGAACAAAACTGCATCACTGCTACTTGCAAGCAACACATCATCTGCGTCAGATCCTGAAAAACCGTGGAAATCTGTGCCGACAGTTGAGCGAGTCACATCGACCAGCTCACCCGACAGCCTGATCTCCAGTGCTTGAGTGAACTTTGCATCGGCAATAACACTCAACGTATCGCCGATATCATCAAAATTGTGTTCCGCTCCAAAAAAGTCATCTAGGGTGAATCCTGCATTATCAAAAGTGGGCGTCACATTAGTCAGATCAACGCCATTTTTGTTGGCATAGCTCCACGCAGACGCCACGGCGATATCTGCAGATGGGACCTCTAAGCTCATCGCATTTATTCTTTGGACATTTGTATCGTAAGCTGGATCAAAAACCTCAAACTGAGAACCAAAATCACTGGCGAGCGCAAGCAACGGCATCAGTTCTGAGACTGCGTAATGGGAGCTATTTGCCAAAACAACCGCCAAACTTGCACTCCCGGACGACGTTAGCACCCAATCATCCGCAGACGCCATAGCCAATGTTTCACTGAGCGCAGATCCGGACACTGCCATCAAACTTGAAGCCGTTACGAAAGAAAAGGCTTCGAGTTTTGGGTCGTTACCGCGCACGATGATTTTGTCACCATCCTCAACGCTGAAGTCGTCGATCAGGTCAAAGCCCACTTCATCAGAGATTACAAAGTAATCCGCACCGGATCCGCCGTACAAAACGTCATCGCCTTCACCTCCCTCAAGGGTATCGTTGCCAGAGCCTCCGACCAAATAGTCGTCTCCTGCACGGCCTCGCAAGACCTGCGAAATTGTCGTGTCACCAACCCCGATGATCATGTCATCCGCATCGCTGCCGAGCACTAACTCGATACCATCAACGCTACTCGACTGCTCTAAACCCCCAGGCTTCACAAATGTATATTGGCCCTGGTTGAGATCAACAACAACCCTCTGCCCGGCCCCATCACTGATAGTCAGTCCTGAGAAGTCTAGCGTGTCACGCCCTATTCCCCCTTTAATTTCGACCAACTCTGGGGCACCACGCACCAAAATAACGTCGTCCCCCGCACCGCCATCTACAACCTTCTGACCTTGGGCGTGCACAAGAATCGCATCGTTGGCCTCTGAGCCATCCTGCCCAAACGTATAGGCTAGACCTGCAAATTTTGAGTATGTATAGCGTGCACCACTCAACTCATCGCCATCGACGTACCCATCTAAAACACCAAAACGCGCATCGATACGTGTAAACGTCGATGGATCAATGGTTACCGTCGCCTCATGCAGCTGGTCGTAGGTCAAGCGCACCACACCAATATCGCCCCCTAAAGCGGGCGTAGATGAATGCAAGAGCCCCGTTTCAGGCGTTACGTTGTTAAACGAAAACCCGGCTGGCACAACTAACTCAATGATCTGGTCCGACGTCATGTCAGAGCCACGCACCAAAGCGAGCAAGTCAACAGAGAACGGTTGTAACTTCCCTGCAATAACTCCGATATCAGACAATTTAAAGTCAGCATCAAACCCGACCACAGGAGGGCTTGGCATCCCCATGCTCTGCACATTGATTTGGTCGGTGTCGCTGATTTCTAGATTAGATGCGGCAAGGCCATCCGTGGTCTTGGCAATCACACTGATATCGTTTTTACCCACCAACGCTACATTGCTAGGCAATACCAAAGTCGCCGACGTTTCTACAAAGACAGCGCCATCGCCAGGTACTTCAATCTCGTAACGTTCAGCCGTACTATTCCATTGCGCAACAAAACTCGCCTCTGGCGCTAGTGCATCAGGTAAATAAAGCACTGTCCCGTTAATGATGGCATCGCCGACCAATACAGCGGAAACTGACTCCTTCGCATCGGCTGTATGAAAGCCACCCAGCGTCACAAACAAACTAACGCCGCTACTGGCACCTACCGTCATCTGAACTGGCGCATCCAGCAATGTAGAACGACTGTCGTCTTCGTAAATTTGTAGCAAGCTCTCGGCATCTGTGACTACGGGCAAGTCTGATACCGCAGCGACGTCGAGCTCCACAGCAATGGTTTCGATTTTTTTAGTCGCCCCTGGGTCCATGGACTCTACATTCAAACCCAAGCTTATAGCGCCGTTAGCATTATTGACTGTACGAAAAACCGTGCCATCCAAGTCGGCCGCATTTATTTTTTCATCGGGTCCAATACTTCTAAATTCCACATCCCCGAGACCTTTGATTTCGACAAGCGCGTTGGGGCTGACAGTGACTGCAACTACGGACTCGCTACTATCGCGAGCCACCAACAGATCCGAAAGCTTCCAGGTCGTTGCATCCTCCTCGGCAGCGGAAATCGTGGCCGCTTCAAATCCATCCGTGACAGGATTCACAGTGACGTTCAATACCTGCGCGCTCGTCTTAGAGACACTTGAATCGTTGAGCGTGTAGTTCGTCGTCGCCACCAGATTCAAAGTAAGTGAGCCTGAAAAATCGTCATCAACAGGAGTCAGCAGCAAACCCCTCGACAATTTCGAAGCCTGAATGGTAAAACCGCCGTTCACATTCGAAATGAGCGCATTGTCCACCACCGTGTGGAGCGTGAAATCCGTGTCCAAACCGTCTGGCACTGCAATAGTCACGAAGCTATCGGACGTATTGAGCTTGCTACCTACTTTTACCCCAATTGAGAGGGTAGCCGCCCCACCCTCGCTAAACGTCAGGCTATTTACAAACGCTCCACCGCTACCACCAACAATTACGGGCTCATAAAGCGGCGTGCTGCCGATGCTGACCGTTCGTGCCAAGCTACTAGACGCCGTGTTGGTAGTTACATCACGTTGATTATTGTCAAACGTCGCCGCAGTCATCTTCAGACTGAAATCACCCTGCGAATCATTTGTCGCTAATGTATAGCGTCCCAACTCAGAGAACTTAACATTAGAGAGCGTTACAGGCCCGACCTTGACATCGCCAACCGACACGTTATCTTTGTAGACCAAAAGAGAAGAACTATCTGCCAGTCCAGTCGCGTCAAGTGTTATTTCAATCGTCTCGTCACCATCTTTTGCAGACAGTGCGCTAACCATATCGCTAAGTGCGAAGGACTCACCTGAGTTTACCGACAGTCCACGTGCATCGAACGCAAGTAGATCTTGCGCAGCGGCCTGCACTGTCCCAGTTACCACAGCTGATAAACTTGTCGCTCTTGCCGTGACGTCGGCATTTTCAACAGACGTTGCCCTAGCGCTTAGGGTAAATTCGCCATCGTAGTACTCAGGCGTAACCAACTGGGCCGTCAATGTTTTTGTACTTGCAGCACCGTCCGTATCAATATCGAACAGTGATTTACTGATAACAGCGCTGTAAGTGTTAGCAACGCCAATGGTTTTGGTGAGAGATATCGTCTCAGAACCTACGATGAGCTGCGGAGCGGAAGATATTGTTGTCTCGACGTTGGACAACACGAGCTTCACCGTTACCGTGGAAATTGCTTCAGACCCATCGGTATCACGCAAAGCTGCACTCACCTTAAAGTCGGTAACTTTTGTAATTTCAGTTGCCGTAGAAAGAATCTCTATGCTTACATCGGGCGCTTGCGCCACAGGCTTCACCGTAATGGCAAATTGTGAGGTAACGGGAGTCTCTAGCGACTGGTCGCCGTCTTGCGTACTAGCACTCAGGCCAAATTTATAAGTCCCGCTGGCGTAAGCCGGCAGCTCTACCCAAATATCAGACGCATCGATGGCACCTTCAACCACGTATTTGCCATCGCTGAGGGCGAGCGACTCACCTTTAAACAAAAGTCGGGCCCCGGTCGGTAGGTTCGCTGGGGGAGTCACCGTCAAAGACACTACCTCGCCCGTGTCTCTCGGGGCTAAATACAAACCATCCAAAGAATACGTGACAGCCGCATCCGTCTCAACGGGTGTAGAGCTCAAAGCCTGCGAGTCGACCTCTAAACCATCCGCATCCAGCGTCAGCTTAGAAATTTGGTTGGAGCTTTTAAACTCAGGGCGATCCGCGACAGGCTCAATATCTAGAGCAACACCTCGTGAGACCGTGTACGAGTTAACCGAAAGATCGCTATCTGTGTAAACAACAGTCGCTCTAAACGACAAGTCAATAGGGCCTGAATAATTTTCAGCAGCGAACAAACGCAACTCAGACAAACTATCAGTTGATGTTGGATCCCAAAGCATCAACCAGGTGTCAGTGGTCTGCCCATCTAGGCGCGCACCCTGTGAAAGATTAAAGGTCGTTCCTGCCTGCTGCGCAGACACAGTCAACAACACGTTGGCTTCACCGCTGTTAATTTTTGCAGCAGCATCTTCGCTAAAATTACTGACCCAATCGACGTCACCACCCCACAGAACAGAAGCCAGGTTAAACCCGTCAGGGTCATCTTCCGTGCCTGCCAAAGCGGCATCGGCCAAAGATGACTCGTTCTGGGTTGTCGTTTTAAAAACCGGCAAGTAAACGTCGCTCAAGACCCCATCTGCCAATGACTTCTCTTCCCCGTCAGGATTCGTGTACTCGCCAGCCATCGCACCAGCGGGCAGGCCCCCAGCGATCACCGCCCCCGTCACAGGCTCGCGCTCGGCGTTGTCAGTGAGTTGGGACAGATCCAACTCAAAATTTGATACCGACCTTAATTCACCTCGATCGACCAAACCATCGGCATTTAGGTCAAACCACAAACGCGCATCTTTGCCGCTTTCAAGGAGTTCGGTCTCTGTTAGTTTTTCATCGTCACCCGCGAGTGATCTTAAGTCCGAAAGCGCATTGCTCGTTGGATCACGGTCACTATCAAGATACTCCGTAACCAGATAATCACCGTCTATCGAAACGCTTTCGTTAGCTAACAATGCCTGATCCAGCTCATCGTCTGCAAAGATCAGAAACGCATCGTCAGAATCTTCGGTCGTCCATGCCACGTTGTCCTTACTGCCGTTGCCATCGAGGTCAAACGCCACCGGGCCTGCTTGCAACACAAGTCCATCACCCTCAGTATCGATCATCACGGGATCAAGGGCATCAGCGGGGACAGTGAAACCAGCAACATATGTCCCGTCGAACGTAACCGCAATGGCGTCCGTGCTCGCATTGGTTAAGCCCAGGGAATCGACAGCGAAGGCTGTTACATCAAACGGAGTCTGAGACAGCGTGTAATCCGCAGGTAGCACCATGCGGATGATATCGTCAGGTTCACCAAGGCCAGCCAAGTCAAACACCCAAACACCTTCAACCTCTGCAGGTGCGCCGATGGGTGTTGTTGTGACCTCGCTGGTTTCAGCGTCAGTTGAAACACAGTAAAACTTTGCCGGCACTGCCGCCAACGCCGGGACACCTGTCATCAATATTGTGACTTGATCGTCAGCTTGGTAATCCACATTAATTGTGAACTCCAACACGTGCGCCACGCCGTCTGTATCAGTTACGCTTCTGTAGGCCACGTCTCCAAGCGTGACCACTGGTTCACGCGCTGGCTGCAAAAACTCAACCTCAAGTTCACCTCGGGTAAAGGCCCACGATGCGTCTGTACTGATCCAGCTGTCGTCCGCAATAGGTTTGCTAGATACCCAGACCGCAGCATCCTGTGCGGTTGGTTCTGAGTCGAGCCCTTCAATACTTAACGCATCGACATAAAAGGTGCCGCTAAAACTATTGGAAACATCCGGGTCAGCGTCCCCAGGCCTGGAAATCAGCAAGTCAGACAGCGCAAGGGCAGACACAAAATAGGCGCCATTGGTCTCGTCAAAATAGCCATCTGTTAGATCGGTAACACCGGAAAACTGAAACTCAGCCAAATCGACGTCGGTCACGTTGCCGGCATCATCCTTAGTCGTTGCACTCAGTCGGAACCACAAGGACTCTGAGCCGTCCGTATCCTGAAGATAGGCGTTAGCAGGAATTGAAAGCGTTGTCTTTTCAAGAAGCTCCTCGGTCAATCCATCAACGTTGACTAGACCACGAACCCGACTATCTAACGACAAGAAAGGGGCGTCGGCTACAGCATCGAAGCGCACATCCACGTCACCACCAAAGCTAGACTCGAAGCCCGATTCATCCCCATACTCAGAGACCGAAACGGTACCCGGCTCTTGCGTATAAGCGAACAAAGTAAATGTTGTTGAGTCAAGAGAAGCATTTCCACTCAGCTGGATTGAAGCACCTAGTGCCTCTGTCGCCGTCAAAATGACATCGTCACCAGATACACGTCCAATATCTTCATACGTCGTACCGTCAATTAGACGGGATCCGCTCGGCAACCCACGAAGCACGAAGTAAAGCGTTTCGCTGTCGTCAATTTTTTGCGCCAGCGAAGTGCCTTGCGTGTCAAAAAATAAATCTGAAACAGACAGGATCGTATCCTCTAAACCAACCCTCTCGCTGGTATCAGAGATCGTGTAATTGACACCATCAGCTAGGCCTTCAAAAGTAAATCCGAGGCTTTTTTCGACCGAGCTCAACTCAACGCCTTCGGTATCAAGCGCGCGCACCACAACGTTAGCGGTGACGGACTCACCGGACAACGTGCTGAAGTTCTCTGGAGGCTTAACTTGTATACCGTCTAAAAAATGTAACGGCCCACTTACCTCATCGGCCTGGTCGGTTGATGAGAGCAGCACATAAGTCGCAAGACCGCTAGCATTGTCTACACTTTCTGGAAAAATAGCAGCGTCGTTGACGTCGAGCAGAGAAAAGTTTGCATCAATCTGGACAGTCACCTCGACACGCGCGCCATCGCTAACGCTAACCACTTGCAACTGACCTAACGAGGTCGCCAAGTCTTCCTCCGATGCCGTCGATTCATCGGCAACCACTACCAAGCCATAAGCACCGCCGATATCAAACTTCAGAGACACCGATCCGTCGCTGACCTCTGTGGTGGAGCCGACTTCGCGATTCACAACCGTGAAAGTAATAGCGTCTTCTGAAAGTCCATAGGCGCTATCCACCAGTGACTCACTAGCTACAAATTCAAGCACAAAAGGCTGTCCGCGCTGATCAGATGGCTCGTCAACGCGTAATGTACCCAGGGTAAGGCTATCGGTAATTTCAAGCGGGTCCCCGCCCTCGAATGTGACCCAAACCTGCTCAATGCCAGTCGGTAAGTTGGCGATCTCAACCCAACGCTCTTCCGTTAGATCTCCACCATCCAGACGCAGGCGCAATACTTGATTAGCGCTCGGGTCAGTGACCAAGGGGGCGATTGCATCCAAGCCAAACTCGACTAAGCTGCCTGACGTGCCGATACCGTACAGTAACGTTGGCGTATCGCCCTCTGCAGACCCAAGCACGTCCATCGCATCGGCGCCGGAATTCGTTGAGGCCACGTAGTCGTTTATGCTTTGTGTCAGCCGATAGTTGAACGTGAAGCTGCCCTTAAAGCCATCGGGCAGCGTTACATTGGCGGCGGACAGGACCTCTTGCAACGTCATCCCTGTTGGCAGCGCCAGACCTTCGCCCACGCCTAACCTCATATCGACCTGGACGGGGTTCCCGTCAGCCCCTAAAAATTCCAAAACGAATCCAGAGCTTTGCTTCGGATTCACAGCAAGGTTGCCGTCTGCGTCCTTCATAGACGTCAGAGCTACCACCATTCGCTGCGTGACCCCTTCACTAAGATCGCCGACCAACGAGACCCTGTCAGCAATAGAAAAACTGCCAAGACTAACATCGCCATTAGCATCAACAGTTTGCTCTATCACGGAGTCAGCGGCATCAGACAACAGTGAGAGCGTCTGAACGGATGGCTCACCGGTTAAGCGCACGATGCCGACCGATTGCGCGCTACCGTTACTCACCACATAACGTAGGTTGGCTTGCACGCCAGCGAGTGAGTCGTCCAATGTGACGGAGATCGTCCCGTCGTCGTTCAAGAAAGCATCCAACACATCGCTCGGCGCCGCTGTTTGCAAGCTAATCTGCGAGACCTCAACACCATCAGCACGTCGAATTTGAATTAGACCAGCCGTGTCCTCGGATTCGACTATAGCGATTCGGTCGCTTTGCAGTGCTGCTGATGCCGCCAACTTCGCGGTGAGGTTAGACAACATCACCTCGGCATCGGCGTCCAGGTCACTCGCCTCTACCCTCACCTGCACAACCAGACCGTCCACCTTCAGCTTTAGGTAACTACCTTCCGCAAGGGAGCCGATTTGGTTGACGGGCAGGACAAGTCTAAAAAATACATCCTTCACGCCACTAGGACGCAGTACCTCCAATTTAGTACCCAGGCCATGCGTCGTCCAAGTCAGGCCAAACGGCTCAACTGAAACAATGCTCAATGTGCCGGTACTCAAGTTTCGGTCGTTCGACAATAAACTCGATGAATTGATCGTTTGTTCACTACCAACTGTCAAGCTTAGCTCATCAACGCCCGCAATAATTCCCCTACCAGCTGCATCTTGTGCTGCGATGGCTGTTTGGTAGTCAGTGGCAAAATTTGCTTTAACCAACGCAGCGGAGGCGTACTTCCCCAATTTGTCGGCAAGCTCGGTTTTAACTGACGCGGCGTCACTCAACATGCCGATCGACTTAAACTGTGTTACCAAGTCATTTTGTGAGACCAACGTCGCTGCGCGAGCACTGGTACTTAAGGCATTGGCCGAATCCGTCAAGAACTCACCAATCGCTGCGTTAACACCCTTGATCGCTTGGGCCGCGGAAAGGGCCAGCTCGGTGTCGAAATCTGGTAAGACGGTCGAGATGACCGACTGCATCACGCTATCATCGCCGCCATCGGTACCGACAAAATTTTCGATACCGGCACTTGAGATGGCCGTTATCGTATCAGCCAAGGTGTCCGTGGAGGAGCCGGACAAGTTAGCGATAGCGTTGATCGAGGCAAAGAGTTGCTGCGCTTGTAGCAACACGCTACCGGCTTCGGTCTCCCCGCCCGCTGCCGCGCTCAAGATCGCAACTGGGTCGTAGCTACTCAAGTCCACATCCGAGCCAGAAAGCCCCAAAGCAGTCTTCACTGCCTCCTCGCTAATGCCCTGTGACATCAACAACGTGAGCGGCGTAATCATCGCGGCAGTTGTATCTGTAACGGTTGTTGATGTCGCCATCATCCCGACGCTACCGCCCGTATTCACATCAATACCGTCATCCAGCAATACGATTTGACCGATACCCGCTACGACACCGTCAAGGTAGTAAACCCCATCGTCATCGGTTGTCGTCCATATTTCATCGGTATCTAAAGTGAAGTTGCCGTTGACGTCCCAAAACACCGTGGCGCCACTCACATAGCCATCAATCGCAATACCGCCGAAACCGCTGCTGCTGCTACTAGCAACAACACTACCACCACCACCACCACCACCAGCGATCGGTGGAACGAAGAAACCACCTTCCACATCCTCTGCGGTCACTTGCTGGTAGTCGATTTCCGCGAACTCGGTTCCGTCCAGCTTGCTCGGGTCGACTCGGGCCATCACGTCAGAAATTTCTTCCTTGAACAGCCCTCGAACCATCTCTAGCAATTTTTCGCCTGATAAATCCAGGGCCTCTAGTCGATTACCTGCCACGTCAGGCTCTGATTGAATTTGAAGCTGTGGCGCAATCGTTGCCACACGGTAGCCCTCCGGGTCGTTCAAGCCACCGGCTGCATTCCCGCGATCCAACAACTGTTCAACAGCCTCACCACTAACGTCAATGGCATCGGTCTCAGCCGACACATTCTCTCGCAGCATCGACCGGGAGAAGTTGGGCAGATTGGCAGAAAACTTCCATCCACCCACCGACGGATCAGCACCCCAGTCAATATCGTTGGGCTTATCTGCGCCAAGCTCTGCCCCAAATCGGACTCGACCAATACCACGCTCCATCTCTCGGAACATCTGACCTGCCATAGCCGTTAGCGCCACCAACTCGGCACTGCTACCCTCGCTCAGACCCAACAGGGCCTGCGTCGCATCCGCACTGGCCCCCTTATCTGCCTCCTGACTAACACGCTCCTGCGTCTCGGCCGCATTGGCTCGCTCGTTGACGAGCACCATGAGGGCCCCCAGCACAGCCATATCAACCGCATTGAAAGAGGTGGACGCCTTGATACGACGTCGCACCCTTTGCTTGCGACTTGCAGTTTGGCTTTTACTAGAGCCGCTTGGAGCGTTATTTTTTGTCATAGCTACCTGAATAAGTTAGTCAATCTTAAAGATCAAGATTCCCACTTAATTCTGTCTGACAGGAGAGTTGTCGAATCGATGTTGCCGCCTTCCTGGAAGAACAAGTTCAGCACCAAGTCGTCAGAGGTGTTTTGCGCCGTTCCGTTGTCGTGGGACGCCACAGCTTTAAACACCGTGTCTCCACCGGCAAGAACCACCGCTTCGGCGTTCTCAGCTAATGTCCAGCCCGCACTGTCACCCGAAATGGTGACGTTTTCGTCGCCGTCCATGCCATAGATCCAGACATCTTGGTCATCGCGAGCCATCTCAAAGGTTTGACCGTTTGCAACCACCTCTTGTCGCTGTGATGCATCGGTTGGGGCCTCCACTCGGAACGCATCCGAATCGTTGGCCTCATTACCCACCAAAATAGAGTCTCGGTCAGCTTGCGCCTCAACGATGTCTCCACCGGCTGCTGTTTTAACGTCGCCAACTGCAAAGCCAGCCTCCACCTCTACATCTGTTTGCGTGTATAAAGGTTTTGTAGATATATTTTCATCTAATAATTTCTCTAAATCCCTTATAGTTTTATCTTTAAGAGAGGAATCTGCAATTTTTTCCCATTCATCTATATTGATTGATGGTGCTTTTAAATATTCTTCAATATTTTTACTCATAAAGATACCTATACGATATTTTTCAATTATATAATACAAATACGGTATAAACTTTTATAGTAATAATAGTAATACTTTTTATAAAATGTTACTTCATTAATTAACCTAAGGAAAAGATTCATAATAATGAAAAATCAATTTGTTAATCCTGGCTTCTTGGTCAACTACATAAGACCCTTAACCCCGTGGTGTGGAGGTATTGCAATTTTATTGGTGATGATTGGATTGTGGTTTTCATTTTATGACTCTCCTATTGATTATCAGCAGGGTAATGCGGTTCGAATTATGTATGTTCATGTTCCTTCAGCATGGATGAGCATGGGGATATATTCATTTATTGCAATATCGAGCTTTTTTGGACTTGTTTATGGTCATATTACGGCATTTTCATTAGCTAAAGCGGCAGCTCCAATTGGGGCAACGTTCACGGCGATTTGTTTAATATCTGGATCTGCATGGGGTAAGCCTATGTGGGGTACTTGGTGGGTTTGGGACGCAAGGCTAACATCTGTTCTAATATTATTTTTCTTTTATATTGGCTATATTGTTTTTTCTAAATCTTTTAACGATTTCTCCAAAGGTGAGAAATTTTCATCAATTTTAGCTATTATTGGTTTAGTTAATCTTCCTGTTATTAAATTCTCCGTTGATTATTGGAATACTCTTCATCAGCCAGCTAGTATTTCAAAATTTGGATCCCCATCTATACACATAGATATGTTAATCCCTCTTCTGATAATGTTTTTTGCTTTTATTTTTATTTTTATTCATCTTCTGATGATTAGACTTCAACTAGAATTAAACAATAGAAGGTTAAATATAAAAAATATGAAATCCTATGGTGATCTCAAATGATTGATTACAGTTTTTATATATTAATATCTTATGTGTCTGCTTTTATAGGACTGATCATTCTTTTTTTATTTTCATATAAAGATTTTTTTATTTCGAAAAACAAAATTAGAGATTTGGAAAAAAAGAAGTGAATAAAAGACAAAATAAAATAATCACAATATCCTTCTTGGTAACCGTTTTATGTTGTTCTATATTTCTTATTTTATTTGCGCTAAGAGATAACGTAATCTTCTTTTATTCTCCTTCGGAAATTGAAAAAAAGGTCTCCAATGGGGATATTGCCGATGGGTCGCTTATAAGATTAGGAGGCCTTGTTTTAGAAGATAGTTTTCAAAGAGGTGAAGATAATAATGTTTCTTTTGTTATAACTGATCTTAAAAATGAAATTAATATTGCATACTCTGGAATTTTACCCGATCTCTTCAGAGAGGGGCAGGGTGTAATTGCTGAAGGATATATTGAAATTATGAAGTTTAAAAATAAAGATGATATTTTAAAAAAACAATTAAAATTCAACGCTTCTAATATTTTAGCAAAGCATGATGAGAATTATATGCCTCCAGAAGTTTCTGAAGCATTAGGCTTGGAGTATTAGTAATGATGGTGGGCATTGCAAACTTATCTATTATTTTGGTTATATTACTTTCAATGTTTCAATTTTTTATTCCAGTTATATTTCTGGAAAGAAAAAAGATGACTTTAATTAATTTAGTTCCTTTTTTGGCAGCTTCTAATTTTTTTCTTTTAAGTGTTTCTTTTTTTATATTAATTTTATCCTACATTAACTCAGATTTTTCACTTTTTAATGTTTGGTCTAATTCTCATACATCAAAACCTCTTATTTATAAAATTTCTGGTTCCTGGGGAAATCATGAAGGTTCTATGCTTTTATGGTGCTGGGTTATGTCTTTGTATGGTTTCTTAGTATCTCTAAACATTCAAAAAATTTCTCAATCATTCACAATAAGAATCTTAATGTTTCAGGGCATTTTATGCTTTGGTTTTGTATTATTTTTATTTTTTGGGTCAAATCCCTTTCTAATACTTGATCCTGCTCCAATTGAGGGAGTAGGTTTAAATCCCCTTCTTCAGGATCCAGGGTTA
>ENA-OWPI01002298-OWPI01002298.1-marine-metagenome-genome-assembly--contig:-NODE-2298-length-18183-cov-2.744449_pt1 | contig 18183 bp, 10 predicted proteins | sample MGYA00238138_ERZ651775 | MGnify/ENA primary metagenome ERZ651775 (study PRJEB26906, sample SAMN06265043) | marine metagenome | isolation source: Helgoland LTER site | place: Germany:Helgoland, sampling...
TAAATCTATATTTCCATCATGCGTGATACGCATTTTTCTATCAGTACCAATATACCAGTCATATTTTCCAGTAGGATAGGAAAGATGATTTTCAAAAGTACCAGAAGATACACCTAATCCATAAACATATCCACTACTATCTTCATAAACTTTAAGTTTTGCTTTTGCTGCACTTCCTGCTGAATTAGCAAAGAGACTACCTAAATTTATCTCTGTTGGTGTAGCACTTGATAATGAAGTACCAATAGATCCTAATGTAAGATTGCCGTTAGTGATAGTAACATTGCCATCTAGAATATCAATATTTCCTTGAGAAGCACCACTGCTATTATAGCTTTGAATTTGTAAAAAATCGCCATATGTAGTATCAGGACCGTTAATTTGAAATCTTCTTAAACTTGCATTACCAATATGATTACCATTAGCAGGATTTCTATTAAATCCTATAGAACCACCATTTGCCGAATTATGTAAAATCATTCCACCAAACGTTGCATTTGCTAAAATAGGAGTTGATGTACCACCATCTAAATATGTTTCTACATCTGAATCTGTATAGCCTGCAGGAACCGATGCAAATGATATTGTACCATTACCATCAGTTGTAATAAATTGTCCTGAAGTACCATCTGATAAATTTAATTCTGCAACACTAACTGTATTTGTACCTGGAGCATTAATTGTTGTTTGTGCAAATGACATCACCTCTATTTCAGCATTATTTGCTGGAGCTGCGTCAAATGTTAATGTTGTACCATTGACAATATATGAATCTTTTTGTTGATATACACCGTCCATAAAGACTTGTGTATTATTTTCATGACCTGGTGCACCACTAAGTGTAAATGCAGTTGTACTTCCATCACCTGTTAAACTTGTATATAATGTACTATTACCTGCAACACTTGAAAGAATATGTTGTACTACGATTCTTCGACCGTTAACTGGTGCTGTTGTAAATGTAAGTGTTGTTCCACTTGCGACATAATCACCTTTGTTTTGATAGATACCTTCTATGAATACAATTAAATTATCTTCACTTGAAACTGAACTTGAAAGCGTAAATGCTGTGGTTGAACCATCACCTGTAAAGTTATTTGTTTCCATTGCAGAACCACCACCTCCTGCAATTGCTCCCCATGCTCCGTCAGCATAACCTTCGAATTGTGCATCATCTGTATTATATCTAAAATAACCATCAACACCTGTAGGTCTTTGAGCTGTTGTTCCTTTTGGTACAAAGAAAGCATCTGTTGCACTTCCAATATCTAATGAAACTGCAGGTGATGCTTGTAGTATACCTACTCTATTATTTGTTCCATCAACTACAAGTGTGTTTGAATCTACATTAATACCTTTATTAAAATCAAATTGATCGTTTGTTTCATCCCAAAGTATTGAAGCATTTGATCCATCAATAACAATACCAGAACCACCAGAGTTTGCTTCAATCTGGCCAGCACCTAATGTAATTGTTTGATCGGTAACATCTAAGTCAGTAACATTATATGAATTAATGTCTCCTGTAATATTTAAGTTACCTGTGATTGTTAAATCTGCAAATGTAGGAGAATCTGTTGTTGCAACTGCTTGTCCAATAGATATTGCACCTGAACTATATGTAACTCCAGTTCCACCACTGAGGTATGAATCAACTCTTGCAGTTGTATAAAATAAATTTGTACTTCCTTCTGTGACATCATCTGTGTCGATGGAAGATAAACTTGATATTGGCAAAGTAAAGCCAGTATGCAACATAGCTGTTGTTACTACATTATTTGCAATGTGATCAGTACTAATATAGTCATTAGGAATCTTGCCAGTATTTAACTGACCGCTACTATCTACAAGTGTCGATAATCTTCTGTTTAATGTAAATGCCATTTATCTATTTATTCCTCTATAGGTGCAACTACCCAGTCATCTGGTAATGAATTTACTGTTGCTGTAATTTCAAGGCTTTGTGTTACGCCGTTTGCAATTGAACCAACAGTCCAAACTCCAGTTCCAGAAACATAGTTTCCTCCACCATTATCAGAAACATAAGTCACACCAGTTGGAAGTAAATCCGTTACAACAACATTTGTTGCCGTATCAGTTCCTGAATTAGTAACTGATAATGTATATTTAATTGTACTTCCTACATTAGGAGTTGCATTATCAACAGTATTAGTAGTTACTAAATTTATGCTTTTTACTGTTACACTTACTGCTGTTGGAAGTGTATTTGTAGTACTTTGATTTGTACTTATTTTAGTGACTGCATTAGAAATGGTCGTACCTGCTGTACCTGAATTAACAGTTCCTGTGATCTCTAAGCTGGTATTTGCACCATTCGCTAGTGTTGTTGGATTCCAAATTCCAGTTGCAGAGTTGTAAGTTCCAGCTCCATTATCAGAAACATAGGTAACTCCGGAAGGTAATATTGAGGTTAATGCAATTCCTGTTACCGAATTTGGGCCTCCATTGGCAATATTTATGGTGTATTTAATTGTACTTCCTTCATTTGGGGTTGTATTATCTACTGCTATTGTTGTTGTTAATGCAGCCTGATTAACAGTAATTCCAACTGATAAATTATCTCCAGTTGCAGTTGGGTCAGTTTCTGTTAATGTCCTTACAATTGTTGCGTTTATTGAATTTCCTGATTGACCAGTATTTACGGTTCCTATAATATGTAACGTTATACTTGAACCTTTCGCTAAGTTGCCAATTGTCCAAACCCCTGTTCCGTGAATATAATCACCAGAACCATCATCTGACTTATATGTTATTCCAGTTGGAATCGTTGCTGATGTAATTTTAACATTAGTAGCGTCACTTGGTCCGTTATTCGTAACTCTAATTTGATAGGTTATATCATCTCCTTCATTAGGTGTTGCATTATCTACAGATAAAATTGTAATAAGGTTAGCTTGTGAAACAGGTGTTGCACTAGTCGTCGCATAATCATCTTCAGAAGTGTTCCCATTTCCAGCAAAAGAGTCTGGATCGCTTTGATCTACAAAGGCTACCTCTGCTGTTTGAGTATATTCACCTGTTGCGTTTACAGTTGCTGTGATTGCAAGTGTTGGAGAAACCCCGTTGTTGATAGCACCAACAAACCAATTTCCAGTAACCGCATCATAGGTTCCTGCGCTTGCTGTTACGCTAACAAAAGTATAACCAGTAGAAAGTTTGCTTTTTACATCTAAATTGGTTGCATTACTTGGTCCATTATTTGTTGCTGTAATTGTAAAGACTACAGTAGCTCCAACATTTGGTGTCGCATTATCAATTTGCATTGCTAAACTAATATCTGCTTCATCGTTGACAGATAATAATACGGTTGCTGATTTTTTTACACTAGTTGCTGAATTGGTTACTTCATAAATTACGGTAACATCTTTTCCTGCCTCTGTCAAGGTTGGTGTATACGTTAATTTTCCCGTAAGATTATTAAAAGCAATAGTTCCTGCAGCTGAACCACCAGTTGATGTAATTGTTGTGTTTGCTCCTGGCAAGAAATCATCATTTGATAAAAGGTCTACTTCTGTTGCCTGACCTACTTTTACAGTTGCAGTATCATTATTTGCGACTGGTAAATATGGATTTGAATCTGTTCCATTAGGATTTCCATCATTATCAATATCTGGATCGGTTGTGTCTGGCAAGCCATCTAAATCCGTATCTTTTTGAACAACTATAGTAACCGACCCGGAAGCACAATTTGTTGGATCTGCTTTTTCACAAATTTGATATTGTAAGAAATATATTCCTTCTGTAACTGCAGCTGTCATATCAACAGCCCCTGTTGCTGTGTTTAATGCAATTCCTGCATTTGTGGTACTTATCTGTGTAAGATTTAAATCCGCTATACTTGCCGCAATATGATTTACAAAATCATTCGTAATAACATTAACAATGTTTGTTGCTGCTTTTTGTTCAACTAATGATGCTGAATCACTATTTGCATTTATTATATGTGAATTTACTATTAATAATGCCTGACTTGAAGTTAAATCCGAATCACAAACATAAGATGGTGTTGTAATAATCGTTCTATAGGTGTTTCCGTTAAATGTATCATTGGTTGGAGTAACTGTTAATAATGATGTTGTAGCTCCTGCATAATTAGCATTATCAGTAATGTTTGTCCAAGCACCTACGCCACCTACTTGCACTTGCCATTGATATGTGACATCTGTTCCAGTACCGCTAGTATTGACTACAGTTTTAAAAATAACTGATTTATTAATGTTTGTCAGATGATCTTTGGGTTGTGCTGAAAAACCAGTTGTTCCTTTTGATGCTTGTATAAAATCAGCAACGATATTAAGATCATTGTCCTTGATTAGTTCGGTGTAGTTTACTCCACTAATTCCAGCAGCAATTACCAGTCCGTTTGCATCTACAGTTGGATTTATTCCAAAATCTGTTGCAGCACCATATACTTCTTTGGTATCAGAACAACCATCGTTGTCAGAGTCTGTATCTAAAGAATTAATGATTCCATCAGAATCGGCATCAGCATTGATAGTGTCTTCAACAGTATCTAAAATTCCATCATTATCATCATCCAAATCGTTTACATCTGCAACTAAATCACCATCAGAATCTTTTAGAATGGTAACCGTAATGACCCCTTTATTTACACTAGTTGTGCAGTTAGTCGGGTCTGCAATTTCACATAACTGATAATCTAAAGTATACACTCCGGGGATTAAAGTCCCATCGGTAGTAACTTCACCGGTTGTGGTATTTAATGTTAATCCACTAATTGAACTACTTAATAATGTAATGGTTGCATTTGTTGGTGTTGCTGCTATACCATTTATTACATCATTGGATAATATATTTGCAATAACCTGCCCCGTACCTTTTTCCACAAAAGACACAGGATCTGCACCAATAACAATATCATGCGATTTAATAGTCAGCTGAGCAGAGTGAGAAGTAATGTCGGAATCACAAGCATATGAAGATGAAACTATTTTAGCTCTAAATAAATTACCATTCTGTGTAGACTTAAGGTTTGAAACAGTCAGTGTTCTAGTTGTAGACCCAGCATAATTTGCTCCATCAGTTATTGGTGTCCAACTTGCAGCACCTTGTTTTTTTTCTTCCCATTGATACACAAAAGCTGTACCTGTACCTGAGATATCTGGCACCACAGTATAACTAGCTGTATCTGTTATTGACTTATCTGTTTGACTTACTGGCTGTGTAGTAATGCCATTTATTTTTTGATTTGTTTGTCTATAGTCAGCTGTTCCATTCGTGTCTGCATCTGCTGGTGCACCATAAGAAGCACCGACAACCTTACCATCTGCATCAACAGTTGGAGTTCCAGTTCCAAAGATTCCGTCTCCATCAGCATCATTCCCTAATCCGTAAGCTTCTATAACATCCTTACATCCATCTCCATCTGAATCTAAATCTAATGAGTTGGAAACACCATCTAAATCTGTATCAGAACCAGGGCAAGAACTTAAAGGAATGGCTGTATATATTAGATTCATGGCTAATATATCGTTATAATTTAGAGTGGCTAAATTGGGCCCACTAGAAACTGCTCCTAAAGTGGTTAAAATATCAACATCAGATAATAAAATATCATTATAAACTTCATCTTTAATAATTACAATGTTATTGTTAGCATCTGTCGCAAGAATAATATCATTTTTAGTTGGATCTGGTTCATAAACAGCTTGAAAACTTCCTCCTTGAATAAAATTACTAAGTTTACCAAATGGACCATCAAAAATACTAGTTGAGGCGCCAATTGTAGTTGGTGTGTCTGGATTTTTATTACCTGATTTAAGAACTCTGTCCCATTTTGTGGATGAAGCTTGTGTAACTATAACTGTTTTATTAGGATTTAAAGACCATGTTTTTATAGCTGTGAATTCTGCGTCTGAAACCCAAGATTCTATAGTTGGTGTTTTATCTATACCACCAATAAATATGGCGTCTAAATTTAAATTATCTAAATCTGTTTTGGTTATAGGATTTGCATTTATTGGCACTAAAACAATTTCTGTTTTTACAATACCTGAAGGACCAAAATTTGCTGGATTTTGAATCTTTTGAGTAAGTGCATTACTCATATTTTTACCATCAAAAGTATAGCCATCATCTGCATCTAAATCTCTAGCATTTGGTATATAGCCTAAACGCATTTGTGCTGGTAAAGTACAAGTTCCTTCCTCGGTATCTAAAATTCCATCATTGTCATCGTCTAAATCATTAATATCTGCTACACCATCAAAATCGGTATCTTCTAAAACGGTAACAGTTACTGTAGCCGTTTGACAATTTGTTGGATCTATAACTTCACAAATTGAATACGTAAAAGTATAAATTCCTGCAGGTGTTCGAAGTGAATTAATTATAATTCTTCCTCTTACATTCTCAAAACTTACAGCACTGCTTCCTACTTTTGAAAGAATTACATTTGTCTTTATTAAAGGTTTATTTCCTGATATCAAGTCGTTATCTACAATACTTTCAGTTGAAAAAACTACAGTCTTATTTTTTACAATTGTTATCGCATCATCATTAGCAACTATTGTGTGTGGTGTTACGTTCAGTATTGCTTCAGTTGAAGTTACTCCTAAAAAAGAAGGTACTGAAGGTGTTGAGATTTTCGCATAAAATTTATCACCATTATTTGCAGGCAAATAGCCTGTAACGGTTAATGTTTTTGTTGTTACTCCAGAGTATATTCCCGTATTTGTTAGTAAAACTTCTGTAGTTGTACCCGCTTTTTTAGTATACCATTGTACTGAAGGCGCTGTTCCAGAACCAGTTGTACTGAAATCTACAGAAAAAACAGCAGGATTATCAATAATTGAACTAACATCTGTGGGCTGAGTTGTAATACCGCCAAATGTTTGACTTGCTTGAAAAATATCTAAGATACCATTTCCATCATTGTCCTTTGGGATATTAGTATAAACATTCCCTGTAACACCAGCTGCAATTACCAAACCGTTGGCATCTACAGTTGGAATACCTTTACCAAAAATCCCATCATTATCTGAATCATAAGTTGGGCCATATACTTCACTTACATCTTTAATTCCATCTCCATCTGAATCTAAATCTTTCGCATTTTCTATTCCATCATTATCTGAGTCTGGTCTGTCAAAGATGCTTGCTGCTACCTTAATCGTAAACGTATCGTTACTAGTTCCTCTTCCATTAACCACAAAAGGATTTACAATGGTCGAACTGAGTTTAGCAGTAAATCCGGCTGTAGCTGCATTGGATCCAGAAGTAATCGTTACCGTTTTACCATCTGCAGAAATAGAACCTGTAGTGCCTGGTTTTAAGGCAAAGCTATTTAATGCTTGATTAAATGTAATCACATTTCCTGTACTTACCCAACTTACATCTACTGTTACTTCCTCTAAATCCAAAAGTGTAGCAGTTCCTTGTGGAGTAAACGTAAAAGTATTATCGGACCCAGCTACTGTTGATGCACAAGAAATTTCTTTTCCTGCGTTGAAAAAATCGGAAGCGTTTCCAACACCTCCATTGCCTGAGTTACCAACATTCTGAAAAGCAATGTTATAAGTAACACTTCCAGAAACACTAGATAAAGTTCCTGTAACATTACCTGTTCCGCTACCAGTATTAAATGCAGTGCCAACACTTGTTGCTTTTGCTCCTTCAACAGTGTCTAGAATTCCATCATTGTCGTCATCTAAGTCATTAATATCAGGAACGCCATCATTGTCATGATCTGGTGATGCAAAAAATGAGACATCGGAGCCATAAGAAACACCTACAGAATTCGTTGATTTTATTCTGTAATGATATTGCTGTCCTTTTGTCAATCCTGATATGTCTGCCGTAGTTGAAATTGCACTTGTTCCAGAGCTTGAAGCCGGAGAAGGTGTGATGGTAGTTCCGTAAGAAGTAGTTGTTCCATATTCAAATTCAACCGTAGATAAACTTCCTTGAGGATTTACTTCTCCGACTAAAGTTGCAGAGGTAGACGTAACATTTATTGGAGGCTCTGTAGTTACAGAAGATAGCGCAGCGCCAATTTGTGCTGGAGTAAGTGCTTTGTCCCACATTCTTATACCTCTTACGGTTCCCCCTGGAGAATGTTCATAACTTGTATGGGTATCATCCATAAAAAAGCGGAGCTCATGCTTTCCATTAATTAACTGAGGTACAGATGCATCAGAAGTATCTTGCTTATCATACACAAGAGTAACTGTACCGTTTGGCTCAACAACATATACTTTGATGTTTTTCGCTGGTGTTCTTACTAGAACAAAATCATAAAATGTATTGGGTTGGTAGAAAATGCTTGAATTTTTCCCAAAAGGATGAAATTCTAAGTTGTGATTTTGAAAATACAATCCATTATCAATTACTACTCCCTTAAACGAAAGTATTTTTTTATAATCAGAACCAGTTTCTTTAAAACTAATTCTAAAGCCTAATGAATAATGAGTTGGATCAGGTAACTGATCTGTTAATAACACTAGTCCACCTCCTGGATTAGAGGCTTGAACCCATGTAAAACTATTAGGGTTAGTCCCATAACTAGAAGACGTTATATTCACAGGACTTAAAATTATACCTGTAGGGCTTGTATCGTTTAGGTTGCCATTAAACTCAAAATTGTGAATTAGTCGCTGTGCAAATGAGTTAGTTGTAAAAGTCAGCAGCAATAAAAGTAATAACCCTTTTAAGTATGTGGTATTTTGGTTTCGTTTGTTTTTCATATAATAGCGCCTTTCAACCTTTGGTTAAAATTAGTTGTTTAGAAGAGTAAATTGTTAAAAATAATGATTTTAAGAAAATAATACAATCTTTTTTTTAAGAATTAGACTTTCTAAAGATAATAGCCTAACGCTTTAAGTTCCTCAATTCCATTTCATCCGGTAAGATTAGTGTCTTCTGAAAGCGAACGCTCTGTTGCGGTTGGATAAAATCGTATAAACTCTGTGTCTCAAGATTTACAATTTCAATCAAAAAAGAAAACACCTATTGTTGTGTTGATTAAAAAACCTCTAACGATTTGACTGTTAGAGGTTTTTGTGATTTTTCTGAGGTGCCGAGCGGATTCGAACCGCTGTAGATGGTGTTGCAGACCACTGCCTAGCCACTCGGCCACGACACCTTTTGCGTTGGCAAATTTAAGGAAAAATCCTGTTTAGGCAAGGTTTTTTTATGCTTTCCTTTTTTTTGTTAAAATAATTTTTACATCTTCTACGTTGCCTCCAATTGGTGGGTTTATTTTTGCAACAGAAATTGTTGCTTTTTTAACCAAGTGAAGTTCTCTAAAGATTCTGTCCATAATTCTTTGAGCAACATGCTCTAAAAGCTTAGACCTTGTTGCCATTTCTTCTTTTACAATAAAATTTAAATGAACATAATCTACTGTATCAATTAAATCATCTGTTGTTGAAGATTTTTGTAAATTTGCTTTGATTTCAATATCAACTCTGTATTCAGAGCCTATTTTTGCTTCTTCATCCAAACACCCATGAAAGGCATAAATTTTGATGTTGTTTACTTGAATAATTCCCATAGCACAAAAGTATTAAAGTTATGGAAGAATTTAGGGTTAAATAATTAAAAATAAACAAATGAAATAAATAAAAAAGGTAACTCGTTTATTGCTCCTAGCGGTTATATTTGCAAACTTATCTTCTTGCATCATTAATGATAATATTAAAGATTCCACAGCTCCAATCGATCCAGGAAATGACCCGAATTTTCAAATTGTTGCTAATACAGATGATCAATTTAAAGATTTAAACAGAAAAATTATTGTTTTCGACATTCCAATTTTTGCATTTAAAACGGTTGAAGATTCAAAATTAATTCATGTAGCAAACATTTTAGCTCAGTATTTAGATAACGATGAAGATGGTGTTGTTGATAATTCTACTATTCACAATCAATTAAAATCAGGGATGCCCTTTATTTTTCTATGGAAAACGACCACAGAAAGAGATGCTTTTATTGCTCCTGGCGGATTTAATGTTTATAGTATTGGTGAAGATTCTATGAATAGCACATGGCATTCAAATGGACATACAGGTGTTTTTGATGGGGCTTTAGAGTCTGTTTGGGCATTTATTACAAAAAATGGTCATCAAGTTTCATATCCATCAACTTTTAGCGCTCAGGCAACTTCAGAAATTAGCGATGCTATGAATACGGCTCGTGGAGGCGTTTTTCAAAATCCTCCTGCTAGTTATCCTGCGGGTGCTTGGTATACAAATGCTGACATTACTTGTAACTTTTCTTGTCAAGTAACAACATATAGTTTTTGGGTGCTTTCATCTATGTTAGGAGCTAATGAAAATCGATTAACTGATATTCAAAATGAATGGACATTAAATACAAGAGCTAAAGTTCAGGCAACAGATGTGAAAGCTTGGGCCATCTTTACAAATACCAATTATAAATTACCAAGTGTTTTGCCAGACGGTACTTATAAACACTAAATTATTAAACGCTATAAAAACCCTTTCACATTCCTTGAAAGGGTTTCTTTTTTAATAGAAACAACCTCAACTATTTTGCTTAATTTTGTGGCTTCAATCTTAAGAGAACATGTCAGAAGAAAAATTACCGCTCAACTTTTTAGAGCAAATTATTGAAGAAGATTTAGCAAACGGAATGTCAAAAGAAAATTTGCGTTTTCGTTTTCCTCCAGAACCTAATGGATATTTGCATATTGGTCATACCAAAGCAATCGGAATTAGTTTTGGTTTGGGAGAAAAATACAATGCGCCTGTAAACTTGCGTTTTGATGATACAAACCCGGCAAAAGAAGAACAAGAATATGTAGATGCCATTAAAGAAGATATTTCTTGGTTGGGTTATACATGGGCAAATGAGTTGTACTCTTCAGACTACTTTCAACAATTATATGATTGGGCTCTCCTATTGATAAAAGATGGAAAAGCTTATGTAGATAGCCAAACTTCTGAAGAAATGCGTATTCAAAAAGGAACTCCTACTGAAGCTGGTACCAATAGTCCTTATAGAAATAGATCTGTAGAAGAAAACTTGGAATTGTTTCAAGGAATGAAAGACGGAAAATTTAAAGAAGGAGAACACACCTTGCGTGCAAAATTTGACATGGCGAGTCCAAATATGTTGTTGCGTGACCCTTTGATGTACAGAATCATGTACAAATCTCATCACAGAACAGGTACAGATTGGTGTATTTATCCAATGTACGATTGGACACATGGAGAAAGCGATTATATTGAGCAAATATCACATTCATTATGTTCTTTAGAGTTTAAACCTCACAGAGAATTGTATGATTGGTTTAAAGAAAATGTATATTCTTATAGCAGCAATGCATATCCATTACAACCAAAACAACGTGAATTTTCTCGTTTAAATTTGAGCTATACAATTATGAGTAAGCGAAAATTATTGACCTTGGTTGAAAATGGTGTTGTTGCTGGTTGGGACGACCCAAGAATGCCAACAATTTCTGGTTTAAGAAGACGAGGTTATACGCCTAATTCTATTAAGAACTTTATTGAAACTGTTGGGGTTTCTAAGCGTGAAAACGTGATTGATGTTGCGTTATTAGAGTTTAAAATTAGAGAAGATTTAAATAAAACAGCAAATAGAGTAATGGCTGTATTAGATCCTGTAAAAGTGATAATTGATAATTATCCTGAAGGAAAAGAAGAACTGTTAATTGCAGAAAATAATCCTGAAGATGAAAACTCGGGCGTTAGAGAAGTTCCTTTTTCAAGAGAAATTTATATTGAAAGGGAAGATTTTAGAGAAGAAGCGAACAAAAAATTCTTTAGACTTAAATTGGGTAAAGAGGTTCGTTTAAAAAATGCTTATTTGATTTCAGCTACTAGCTGTGAAAAAGATGAAAACGGAGAAATTACTACCATACATTGTTCTTATGATCCATTAACAAAATCTGGAAGCGGCACAGAAGAAAGTAAACGAAAAGTTAAGGGCACTTTGCATTGGGTTTCTATAAAACATGCAGTAAAAGCAGAGGTAAGAGCTTATGATAGGTTGTTTTTAGATGAAGCTCCAGATTCGCACAAAGACAAAGATTTTATGGAGTTTATCAACCCAAGTTCATTAGAGATTATTAACGCTTATGTTGAGCCAAGCTTGCAATCTGCAAAAATAGGAGAGCGTTTTCAGTTTCAACGTTTGGGTTATTTTAATGTAGATAACGATTCAACTTCAGAAAATCTGGTTTTTAATAAAACCGTTGGTTTACGAGATAGTTGGGGAAACAAAAACTAAAAAAAAGGATCGCAAATTGCGATCCTTTTTTGTTTACATTTTTTCTACATTAAAAAACAGATTGACATAAAACTCCGCCCATTAAAGCAAGGGTTACTGTCCAATACCCAGCATTTATTATTACATATTTTAATGTTTTTCTTTTAAACATCGCATTCGTCCCGATAATTGGCAATCCAATTAATAGTCCGACCATTGCCCCATGCAATGCTCCGTGTCCAAATGTTCTAAAACGGTCTCCGTAAGTTGCTAAAAAATTTTGAAAATAGGTAAATGCTTCTCCCGTTCCTTCTGTAAATCCGGGTTCACCCATTAATACAGATTGTGCACCAAACTGATGAATTACTAAGGTTTGTAGTAGGCCTGCAATTAAAAAACTTAGCACATAGCTCAATCCAAAAATTAATGCCATGTTACCACCTTTTAATGATTCTTCAGTAAAACCCATTTCTTTCATCCATGCTTTTTGAAAAAGCATTGGTCCGTACCAAATAAAGCCCATAATTAAAGGAATTAGGGCCGCAATGGCTGTAGTTAAAAATTAAATTCCATACTGTTTTTGTTTATTGGTTCTTTCAAATATAACAAATAAGTTTTTGATTTTGAACTGTTTAAAATAAAAAAAGGCTAAAACAATTTGTTTTAGCCTTTTAATATGTGTGTTTTTTTCTACTTTATTTTTAATGATTTACCTATTGCTTCTAATTCAAAAATAAAGTCTCTTTTGTCTATAGATGGTGCATACGTAAACCCTTCAAAAACAATTAATCTGTTGTTTTTTTCATCAACTACAGTATAATTAATAAACGGTCCTGCCATAAAATCGTTTTTAACTTCCCATTTTCCTCTTGTTTCAAAAGCTTTTTTATTGTCAATTACGGCTTCTTTGGTTTGAGGGGTAAAAGCTGCTTCTGTAATCATATACATTCCTTCTTTAGACCCAGGAATATGTTTTTCGCCAATTATATTTCTATTATTAATGATGTTATTGTTTACATCTAAATCAAATTCTTCTGTTAAGGGAACTGAATACACCAAAATGTTACTTCTTCCATCTCCGTGTGCAATTCCACTCATTAAATATTGCCTTAGCCATAAAAAATCTCCTGTATCTTCTACAGTTCTAAAGTCAGTTGGAATTATTAAAGAAAGTCCTAATTTTTCTAATGTTTTGTATTTAGAATCATCAACTCTTTTGTTATAAAATCGATCTTGTATATCTTTAATATCCGAGTCTCTAAAGATTTTGACAATTTCCTTTTTGTGTTTTTCTAACTGCGCATTTAATGATTCTTTATCTTTTGCAGTAACATAAACTAAGGTTTGAGGCCTCGCATAAAAATCGTTTTGGACACGAAAAGATTCTTTATCTCCAACCTGAACAAACAAAATATTTTTGTATTTATTCATCATACTTCCAAAACCTTTAGGTGCAATTTGGGTAACACTAAACATGGTTTCTGGCTGAGGCAAACCAACCACTAACTCACCTAAAAAGTCTCTAAGATTATCTCCTATTTTACCAGACCAGTCTTTGGCTTCAGTTACTACCAGAAGATGGTTAGATTTTCCTACGGAACTGCTTAATACAAAGGTTTCTTTTGCGTCTTTACATGATGTTAAAAAAAGTAATAGAGCTACTATTGTTAATCCTTTTTTCATATTTATCTATTTAACGTTTTAGTTGACGGGTGTTCTCCTTCAAATATTGTTCCAATTTTAAAGAATCAATTTCTTTTTTTATAATCTTTTAGGAAAAATAGTAAGCCTTTGTCCAATTTTTAAATTGGTGCTTCTTAGTCGATTCCATTTTTTAATTTGACTCACACGAACCCCAAATTTTTTAGCAATTCTTCCTAAGTAATCTCCGCTTCTAACTTTATACCTAATTCGTTGATTTAGCTCTAAATATTTAGGTAAAGGTTTTTCTCTCTTTGCATTGTATTCTTCAGCTAGAGAGTATAATTCTTTCTCTTTCGCTAAAAATTTAACGGTAGCGTTTCTTGGAACTGTAACTGCATAATTTTTCCCTTTTACAAACGGAATGATATCTAATTTGTATTCTGGATTTAAAAACTGTAGCATTTCTGTTTCTATTCCTGTGATTTCTGTGATTTGATCAAACGAAACTGTTTTTTTAACTTGAATTGTATCTGTTGCAAAATGATAAATAGGTGGGTTTTCTGGAGCCAAGCCGTGTTCTTTTGCATATTTAAAAATATATAGGGTTGCGTAAAAAGCAGGCACATACCCAGCTGTTTCTGTTGGTAAATATTGGCGAATATTCCAATAATTTTGATATCCTCCTGAACGTTTGATTGCTTTCGAAACATTTCCTGGTCCAGAATTATAGGCTGCTAAAGCCAAATCCCAATCGCCAAAAATATCATATAAATCGCTCAAATACTTACAGGCTGCTATGGTTGCTTTTATAGGGTCTTGCCGCTCATCTACATAAGAACTCACATTTAATTTATACTGCTTTCCGGTTAAATACATAAACTGCCACAAACCTCTTGCACCAACTCTAGATCTTGCTCTGGGATCTAAAGCAGACTCTACAATCGCTAAATATTTCATTTCTAGCGGAACATCAAACTGATCTAAATATTTTTCGAACATTGGAAAATAATACTCCGCTTTTGCCATTAAACTTGGATAGTATTTCTTCCTGTATTTTAAATATGAATTGATTACGTTTTCTAAAATAGGATTGTATTCAATGAAAAATGGAGATGTATTGTCTAAGTGCTTTAAGCGCTCCTTTAAAAGGTTTGTTGGAATTTTTACCGACGGTTGCTCTTTAGCTTCTAATCCCTTTATTACATAATTTATGTTGTCTGTTAGAGGAGATTTGTATTGGGTTTCAACCACCAAACTATCAATTACAGAGAGGTCTTTATCACTAAAAAACCCTTTTTTAAGACTTGTTTTTATTGTGGTTTTTGGAATGCTGTCTGTCTTGTTTTGTGCAGATATAGAAAAAACTAAAAAAATAAGTAAAAATGAAATTTTCAAGTTTCTCATATTTAAAATTCTAATTCTACAGCAATCGGACAATGGTCTGAATGCTTAGCTTCTGGTAAAATATATGCTCTAGAAATGTTCTCTTTTATGGGGTCTGCAACAAGTGCATAATCCAATCGCCATCCTTTATTGTTTGCTCTCGAATTCGCTCGATAACTCCACCAAGAAAACTCTTGTCTGTCTTTATTTAAATACCGAAAACTATCTATAAAGCCGTTTTCTATAAAATCTCCCATCCACGCTCTCTCCTCTGGTAAAAACCCTGAAACACCTTTCATTTTTGGGTTGTGAATATCTATTTCTTCATGACAAATATTATAATCTCCACAAATCACTAAATTCGGAATTTCCTTTTTTAAATTATTTATATACTCTTGGAATTCTGCCATGTAGTTGAATTTAAAATCCAACCTAGCATCATTTGTTCCAGAGGGAAGGTATAAGCTCATGATAGAAATAGAATCAAAATCTACGCGCAGGTTTCTTCCTTCAAAATCCATCGATTCAATCCCTGTTCCATATTCAACATGATTTGGTTTTTGTTTACATAAAATGGCAACCGAAGAATACCCTTTTTTTTCTGCCGAAAACCAATAATGATAGGGGTATCCAGCTGCCTCAAACTCAGATACATCTAATTGCTCTTGATGAGCTTTTGTTTCCTGAATACAAATTACATCTGGACTCGCAGATTGTAGCCAATCTAAAAATCCTTTTTTTAAAGCTGCTCGTATTCCGTTAACATTGTAAGAAATTATTTTCATTGTTAAAATTGCATTTCTGGAATTTCCCCTTCAACAATTAATGTTCCTTCTGTGGCTGCTTTAATTTCTTCTACAGAAACCCCTGGAGCTCTTTCTAACAAGTGAAAAGAACCATTTTTAATTTCTAAAACTGCTAAATTAGTTACTACTTTTTTTACACAACCCACTCCTGTTAATGGTAACGAACATTCTTTTAATAATTTAGACTCTCCTTTTTTATTGGTGTGCATCATGGCAACAATAATGTTTTCTGCTGACGCGACTAAATCCATTGCGCCACCCATACCTTTTACCATTCTGCCTGGAATTTTCCAGTTTGCAATGTCTCCGTTTTGTGCAACTTCCATGGCACCTAGAACCGTTAATTGAACGTGTTGTCCTCGAATCATGGCAAAGCTCATTGCTGAATCAAATAAAGATCCTCCATCTAAAATTGTAACGGTTTGTTTTCCTGCGTTGATTAAATCAGCATCTTCAGCTCCTTCTATAGGAAAAGGTCCCATTCCAAGTAATCCGTTTTCTGATTGAAATTCAACATCAATTCCTTTAGGAATGTAATTTGCTACCAACGTAGGAATTCCAATTCCTAAATTCACATACCATTTATCTTGTAATTCTTGTGCAATTCTTTGTGCTATTTGTTCTTTTGATAATGCCATCTTGTTACGATTTAGGAGTTACTGTTCGTTGCTCTATTCTTTTTTCGTAAGCTGTTCCTTGAAAAATTCGTTGTACAAAAATTCCTGGAATATGAATTTGATTTGGGTCTAATTCGCCCGCTTCAACCAATTCTTCAACTTCCACAACAGTTGTTTTTCCTGCCATTGCCATCATTGGATTAAAGTTTCTTGCTGTCCCTTTAAAAATTAAGTTTCCTGCTGTGTCTCCTTTCCATGCTTTTACAAATGCAAATTGAGCATCAAAAGCATGTTCTAACACATACATTTTTCCGTTAAATTCTCTTGTTTCTTTTCCTTCAGCGACTTCGGTTCCGTAACCAGCAGGGGTGTAAAAAGCAGGAATCCCTGCTCCTGTTGCTCTACATCTTTCTGCTAATGTTCCTTGCGGAATTAAATCTACTTCTAATTCTCCTGACAACATTTGTCTTTCATACTCGTCGTTTTCTCCCACATAAGAAGAAATCATTTTTTTAATTTGACGTTTTTGTAATAACAATCCTAAACCAAAATCATCAACTCCGGCATTGTTAGAAATACACGTTAAGTCTGTAACGCCTAAGTTTACCAATTCCGAAATACAGTTTTCTGGTATTCCACACAATCCAAAACCTCCTAACATAAACGTCATTCCGTTTTCAACTCCTTTCAGAGCTTCTTCTGCGTTTTTTACTACTTTATTTATCATTTTACTCTTTTTAAAAATCTATATCGCCTTTTTTAATAACGGGTTTTTCGTCCTCTTTTTCTTTTAATGGGTCCTTATCTGCACAATCCAATCGAATAGAGATTGGGTTTTCTGGTTTTTCAAAATCTTCTTTACTGATATTTAGTGTTGGATCTTCATAACACTTTCTCATAAAAATTGCCCAAGTTGGTAGAGACATAGATGCTCCTTGTCCTTTTCCAATTCCTTCAAAATGAATTGCATTATCTTCTCCACCTGTCCAAACTCCTGTTGCTAAATTTGGAACAACACCCATAAACCATCCATCTGTATGATTCTGAGTCGTTCCTGTTTTTCCTGCGATTGGATTGTCAAAACCATACGGATAACCTGTTACATAATCTGGTCTGGCATAGGATGTTCTTAATCTAACTCCAGATCCGGCAGTTGTAACACCTTTTAGTAAATCCAACACCACATAGGCAGATTCTTCACTCAACACTTCTTGAGTTTTTGGCGTAAATTGCGTTAAAACTGTTCCGTTTTTATCTTCAATTCTGGTAATTATCATTGGTTCTACACGCAACCCTTTGTTTGCAAACATTGCATAAGCACTAACCATTTCATATAAAGACAATTCAACCGTTCCTAGTGCAATTGCTGGTGTTTCTGGAATCGTTCTTGTAATTCCAAGAGAGGCTTTTGCTAATCTAGAAACGTTTTGTGGACCTACCATGTCTATTAATCTAGCAGACATCGTGTTCACAGAATTCGCTAATCCGTCTTTTAA
>ENA-OWPI01002301-OWPI01002301.1-marine-metagenome-genome-assembly--contig:-NODE-2301-length-18153-cov-4.270414_pt1 | contig 18153 bp, 16 predicted proteins | sample MGYA00238138_ERZ651775 | MGnify/ENA primary metagenome ERZ651775 (study PRJEB26906, sample SAMN06265043) | marine metagenome | isolation source: Helgoland LTER site | place: Germany:Helgoland, sampling...
GACATTCGTGGTGGCGGTGCCAAACGCAAGCTACCCACGTTCGACGACCTGCTGTTTATGGGAGCCTCAATCTCGCGTTACCCGCTCGAAGGCTACCGTGAGAAATGCGATACCTCTGTGACCATTGGCGGGCTGCATGCAGAAAACCCGATCCATCTCGACATTCCGATCACCATCGCGGGCATGTCTTTTGGTGCGCTTTCTGGCCCTGCCAAAGAGGCCTTGGGCCGCGGCGCATCCGCCGCTGGCACATCCACGACAACAGGTGACGGCGGCATGACGCCCGAAGAGCGCGGCCATTCCAGCAAGCTGGTTTATCAATACCTGCCCTCGCGCTACGGTATGAACCCCGATGATCTGCGCAAAGCGGACGCTATTGAGATCGTTGTCGGCCAAGGTGCAAAACCGGGTGGAGGTGGCATGTTGCTAGGTCAAAAGATCAGCGACCGAGTGGCTGCGATGCGAAACCTTCCCAAAGGGATTGACCAACGCTCGGCCTGTCGCCACCCCGACTGGACCGGCCCAGATGATCTCGAAATCAAAATTCTAGAGCTGCGCGAAATCACTGGCTGGAAGGTGCCAATCTATGTCAAAGTCGCGGGCGCGCGCCCCTATTACGATGTCACACTGGCGGTCAAAGCGGGCGCTGATGCGGTTGTGTTGGACGGCATGCAGGGCGGGACGGCGGCGACGCAGGATGTGTTCATCGAACACGTCGGCCAGCCAACTTTGGCAATCATCCGCCCCGCAGTGCAAGCCCTGCAAGACCTCGGGATGCACCGCAAAGTGCAGCTCATCCTGTCAGGCGGTATTCGTTCTGGCGCGGATGTGGCCAAGGCCATGGCGCTTGGCGCAGATGCCGTGGCAATTGGGACTGCTGCCCTCATCGCGCTTGGCGACAATGATCCCAAGTGGGAGGCCGAATACAATGAGCTTGGCACCACAGCGGGTGCATATGACGATTGGCACGAAGGGCGCGATCCTGCGGGTATCACAACCCAAGACCCTGAGCTGATGAAGCGTTTTGACCCAATCGAGGGTGGTCGTCGCCTGAAGAATTACCTGAAGGTGATGACGCTAGAGGCCCAAACAATCGCGCGGGCTTGCGGCAAAAACCACCTGCACAACCTCGAGCCAGAAGACCTCGTGGCGCTCACAATGGAAGCGGCCGCAATGGCGAAAATCCCGCTCGCAGGGACCGATTGGTATCCAGGAAAGCCGGGCACAGGTTTCTAAATAATCAGGGCGCGGCCAACACCGGCACGCGCCCTTTCTCATAGAAGATGACAGGGAAAAACAATGGCTACTGATCTCGCAAAATTCGCCGAAGACAATGGCGTCAAATACTTCATGATTTCGTTTACCGACCTCTTTGGTGGGCAACGCGCCAAGCTGGTGCCTGCGCGCGCCATCGCGGGCATGCAAAAGGACGGCGCTGGTTTTGCAGGCTTTGCCACATGGCTGGACCTGACACCTGCGCACCCCGATATGCTGGCCGTGCCTGATCCAGACTCCGTGATCATCTTGCCGTGGAACCGCGAAATTGCATGGGTCGCGGGCAACTGCGTGATGAACGATCAAGACCTTGCACAAGCGCCGCGCAACGTCTTGCGCCGCCTGATTGCCGAGGCCGCCGAATTGGGGATGCACGTCAAAACAGGTATCGAAGCCGAGTTCTTTTTGCTGACCCCAGATGGCAAGCAAATCAGCGATGAATACGATACGGCGGCGAAGCCGTGCTACGATCAACAGGCGTTCATGCGCCGCCTTGATGTGATCCGTGAAATCAGCGACCACATGTTAGAGCTTGGCTGGAACCCCTACCAAAACGACCACGAGGACGCGAACGGCCAGTGGGAGATGAACTGGGATTTCGACGACGCGCTCAAGACCGCGGACAAGCACAGCTTTTTCAAATTCATGGCGAAATGTGTGGCCGAGAAGCACGGCTACCGCGTCACCTTCATGCCAAAGCCGATCAAGGGCCTGACAGGCAACGGCTGCCACGCGCATATCTCGGTTTGGGACGCACCTGGCATGCAATCAAAAACCAACGTATTTGCTGGCAAAGGCGAAGGGCAGACTGGCGAAGTTGGCCTGTCCGAGCGCGGAAAACACTTCCTTGGCGGCATTATGAAACACGCGAGCGCGCTTGCCGCGATCACCAACCCGACCGTGAACAGCTACAAGCGGATCAACGCACCGCGCACGACGTCGGGGGCCACTTGGGCGCCGAACACTGTGACTTGGACAGGTAATAACCGCACTCATATGGTCCGCGTTCCGGGTCCGGGTCGCTTTGAATTGCGCCTGCCCGATGGGGCCGCGAACCCTTACTTGTTGCAGGCTGTGATAATTGCGGCGGGTCTTTCTGGCGTCAGGTCGAAGGCCGATCCGGGGCCACGTCATGACATTGATATGTATGCCGAAGGTCATACCGTCAAAGGCGCACCGCTTTTGCCGCTCAACATGCTCGACGCATTGCGGGCCTATGATGCCGACGCGGGGCTAAAGGCTGCGATGGGCGAAGAGTTCTCGGCTGCCTACCTCAAGATGAAACATCAAGAATGGAACGATTTCTGTGGACATTTCTCGGCTTGGGAAATGGCGAACACGCTCGATATCTGACCTCACTTAAACCAAAAGAGGCTATTATGACCAAACGCATTGCTATCATTGGCGCAGGCCCATCTGGCTTAGCACAGCTTCGCGCCTTCCAATCGGCTCAAGCCAAAGGCGAAGAAATCCCCGAAATTGTCTGTTTTGAAAAGCAGGCAAATTGGGGTGGTTTGTGGAACTACACGTGGCGCACAGGCCTCGACCAATATGGCGAACCTGTGCATGGCTCGATGTATAGGTACCTTTGGTCAAATGGCCCAAAAGAAGGCTTGGAGTTCGCCGACTATTCCTTCGAGGAGCATTTCGGCAAACAGATCGCCAGCTACCCGCCCCGCGCGGTTCTTTTTGATTACATCCAAGGCCGCGTTGAAAAGGCAGGCGTGCGCGATTTGATCAGGTTCGAGACCGCCGTGCGCTGGGTCGCAAAGGACGGTGACAAATTTAACGTCACGGTTTGCAACCTGCCCGAGGATCACACCTACACCGAGGTCTTCGACAATGTGATCGTCTGCTCTGGCCACTTCAGCACACCAAATGTGCCAGAGTTCAAAGGCTTCGAGAACTTCAAAGGGCGCGTCCTGCACGCCCATGATTTCCGCGACGCGATGGAGTTCAAAGATAAGGACATCCTCATCGTCGGCACCTCTTATTCCGCAGAGGACATCGGGTCGCAGTGCTGGAAATACGGCGCAAAATCGATCACCGTCAGCCACCGCACCGCGGCAATGGGCTATGACTGGCCCGACAATTGGGCCGAGGTTCCGCTGCTGACCCATGTTGACGGCAACACCGCGCATTTCAAGGATGGCAGCAGCCGTCATGTCGATGCGGTGATCCTATGCACTGGCTACAAACACCATTTCCCGTTCTTGCCTGACGAATTGCGTCTGAAAACAGCCAACCGCTTGGCAACCGCCGACCTTTACAAAGGCGTTGCCTTTATCGACGAGCCCGCACTGTTTTACATCGGAATGCAGGACCAGTGGTTCACCTTCAACATGTTTGACGCGCAGGCATGGTGGATCCGTGACGTGATCATGGACCGCATCACCCTGCCCGACCGCAAAACCATGGCCGCAGATGTTGCTGATCGCGTCGCGCGCGAGGACGCAGGCGAGAGCGACTATGATGCGATCTGGTATCAGGGCGACTACATCAAGGAATTGGTGGCCGAAACCGACTATCCTTCCTTCGACGTCGAAGGCGCCTGTCAGGCATTCAAAGCATGGAAGGGCCACAAAAAGGCGGGCATCATGACGTTCCGCGACAATGGCTATAAGTCCGTGATCACAGGCACCATGGCCCCAAAGCACCACACGCCATGGAAAGATGCGCTTGACGACAGTCTTGAAGTTTACCTCAAAAACTAAAGTTTAATGCCGCGCGTGCCCGTCTCTTCCCAGTCGGGCACGTCGTTCACCAAGATTAGCGCAACTCGGCGCAGCACGGCCCGCAGTTTCTCGATGTGCGGGCCAGCAAGACCCTCTTCGCGCAGAGCGACATCCATACAAGCCAGCCAATTTTCCGCGTCTAGGGCACGGATCGGCACATGGGCATGGATTAGCTTCACGTCCATATGGCCATGCCGCTCGCGGTAATGTTGCCGCCCGCCCAAGAACCCCGACATGAAATCAACCTGCTCGATCCGCGCATGAGCTATTCCGTGCCCCCGCCCGTGTAAACGGCGCAAGGTTGCACCCTCCGGCAGGGTCTCCACCAGATCGTAAAAACGGTTCACCAAAGCCACAAGGCTGTCGTCCCCGCCAATGTCATCTAAAAGCGTCATCAGATGGTCCCCCGAAGGTTAGGAACGCGGGCGCTCTTTCCCTGGATCAAAGGCCGCAAGGTTTTCTGCAATCACCGCAGGTATCCGTTTTTGATGACCGTCCAGTTTGCCAATCTCGACCTCGGTGCCCGCACTTGCATGCGCCACATCAATCCGTGCAAGGGCAATGTTTTTACCCAAAAGCGGTGAGCGCATCGACGATGTGACCTCACCAATTTGCGCACGACCTATGTGGATGCAATCGCCGTGGCCCACATCAACATTACTATCGATCTCAAGGCCCACCAGCTTGCGCATCGGGTTCTCTTTACGGCGGATTAACGCGTCACGGCCGACAAAATCATCTGGCTTTGATTTGAGCGGCACAGTGAAACCAATGCCAGCTTCAAATGGGTCAGTCTGGTCGCTAAAATCATAGCCCGCGAAAATCAGGCCCGCCTCGATCCGTAGCATGTCGAGCGCCTCTAGACCTATCGGCTTGAGCCCATGATCTTGCCCAGCCTCCCAAATCGCATCAAATATTTCGGTGCAATCGCGGGGGTGGCACATAACTTCATAGCCCAACTCGCCCGTGTACCCTGTCCGCGAAATCACAAAGGCTGTCCCTGCTTCGTTTTTGAGGCGTGCAGGGGTAAAACGGAACCAGCCGAGTTGATCGAACTCGGGGTTATGGGGGGCCGTCCAAACGATTTTGCGCAGCAGGTCGCGGCTTTCTGGCCCTTGCACAGCGACGTTGTGCATTTGATCTGTTGAGGAACGCACGAGGACTTTTAGCCCCAGCTTTTCGGCCAATTCCCGCAACCAAACGCCGCTATAATCCGATCCGCCAATCCAACGGAAGTTGTCGCGACCAAGACGGAAAACCGTACCATCGTCGATCATGCCGCCATGTTCATAGCACATCGCAGTATAAACAACCGCACCCGTCGCGAGGGTTTTTATGTTGCGGGTAAAGGCGTATTGGCACAGCGCCTCTGCATCTGGCCCCATGATCTCGAATTTGCGCAGTGGCGACAAATCAATGATCGCGGCCTTCTGCCGACAGGCGTGATATTCTTCAATGGGGCCCGTCGTGGGGAAATTATTAGCGAGCCAATAGCCGTTATATTCCACGAAATTTCGCGTGTGCTTGGCAAAGCTCTCGTGAAAACCTGTTTGTTTGGTCATTTTCGGCTCCGAATCTGGTGTCGTGCGGATCGCGATGGACCGCTGAAATGTTTCTTTTCCACTATAGGTACGCACGTGAATATCGGTCGGGTTCCACCCGTTTGCAGAGGTTGTATCGTCGGGGCAAGCCGAGCTGACGCAGACAATATCGGTCAGCGCGCGCAACAGCACATAGTCGCCGGGGCGCGACCAAGGCTCGTCGGAATACATCACGCCGTGGTCATCAAGAAACGTGTTGAAGAAAAAGTTGATCGCCATCCAGCCACGACGCGGTGCGACGCCATAATCTTGCAAAGCCGTGTTGAAATTGGTCGAGCAATTTGCATGTCCAGGGTAGCCCGTATCATTGTAATACTTCTCGGTGCAGGCCATCGCAAAAGCGTCATGGCGACCGCAAGTATCTTGGATCACTTCTACCAGCGGCAGCATCTCTTGATCGTAATATTTCGCGTGTAAACCGGGCATTGGATAGGCGTGGCCCATCAATGTGCGGGTCGTGGTCACATCCAATGCATGCTCGATCCCTTTGTCGAGTTTACGCGCCGAGAAACATTCGAAATCCGAGCACTGCCTGCCATCGACGTCAATGATCTGGATATAATCGCCCGCTTTCACGAAAAACGATTCTGCGGTTTGGGTATGAACGCGGATGTCGGCCAAAGGGTCTGCGAGCGGATCGGGCAATTCAAACTTCACATGGCTTTTGATCACCGCGCGCTTGATCATCACCGTCAGTGGAGTCGCGGTATTCTGTGCCTCGAAATCCATCGCAGCGGCAGGGGCTGCAATGATGACGACACCCTCGCGATTTGCCGTAAACTTTGCTTCTGTTTTTGCAGGGGTTGTGGCCTCGAACAGACGCACGGCCTGCGCCTTTGCCAGATCAATCTTGCGGGCATCCAGCCCCATCCGCATTCCGCGTAACGACATATCATTGCTGGTTAAAAGCGCCTGAAGCCCGCCCGCACCAGCGGTCGCAGTTAGACCAATAATCCCCGCGTCGCTGCGGCCCTTGGGGTCACAGACGACAACCTCACAATGCTGGCCACCTTCATCGTTAATGATCGTAATTTGATCGCCCGTATCGATGGGAATGAGGACAGCGCCCTGCCCCTCCACCACATAGCGCTCTACCCCGGGCGGCAGCGAGAAAACCTGCGGCTGAATAATCCTGCTTGGCTTGGGCGGCCCAGCCTTCACGTTTGGGTAGTTGTCTAACATCGGAACCCCCTATTCACGCAAAGTTGCATGTGCGGAATAAATATTTAACCTTAAGAATACATATACCCATCACTACATCAAACAAAATCGCATCGAATGCACAAAACTTCGGACATTTGGCTTACAACCAGCCCGCCGCTATCTGCCGCTGATGGGCAACCATCGCATTACGCATGAGAATCGCCACCGTGACAGGACCAACACCACCCGGAACAGGGGTGATCCAGCCCGCAACCTCCAGCACCGCGTCGGTATCCACATCGCCCACGATCTTGAATCCTTCAGGCGTCTCGATCTGATTGATGCCGATATCAATCACGACCGCACCCGGTTTGATCATGTCAGGCCCAATCAAATGCGCCTTACCAACAGCCACCACAACAACATCAGCGCGACGCGAATGCATTGCCACAGAGCGGGTCATATGATGGCAAACGGTGACGGTGCAGCCTTCGGCCATCAACATCATCGCAGCAGGTTTACCGACAATCTCGGAATGGCCAATCATGACGACTTCAAGCCCCTCCATCTGCAGGCCCGTCTCCTTAATCAGCGCAACACTGGCCGCCGCTGTGCAGGGGGCCAAGGCCACGTCGGAGTAGACGATATTGCCGATAGACGCGGGGTTCATGCCCTCGACATCCTTCAAAACGTGGATCGCCGACTGGAGTGATCGGACGTTGATATGCGCAGGCACAGGGCGCTGCAAAATGATCCCCAAGATACTTGGGTCATCGTTCATCTCAATGAGCTTGGCCTTGCAGCTTTCTTGCGAAATATCGCCAGCCCAGTTGACCTGTTCAAACGGTATTCCCGCCTGTTGCGCACCACGCTCCTGATTGCGGACATAGACCGCCGCTTCTGGGACATGACCAATTAGGATCGACACCAACCTTGGCATGTTTGCGCAAGTTGACGCGTAGGATTGCACCTCTGCAAGGATGCGTTTTTTGACAACAACACCGTCAATAAACCTGTGGTCCCGTACTTTTGTCTGCGTTGCCATCAGAGCCACTCCATTGCGCGATCTATATGCTGCGCGGAGTAGATGGTGCATCATCTGAACCGTCAATATTTAACTACGACGTTCGCTCCCGAGATTGCGTCACCCTTGCGTGTTTGGGTCGTCTCTTTTCATCCACCTGTGACGCGAGGGGTCGTCCAGCGCACGCGCTGAAGGTAATGTCGATGACGCCTTACTGCGACCTGATGAACTATCGCGCCGATCCTGCCAGCATCCGTACAATGCCTAACGATTTTCGCGCGCACTTGATCCGCCATTTTAGGATTTGGTTGATGAGGTCACTCCGCACGGCGGCGTGACCCTTCTAGCCTACTTGCAGGAAAAACGGATTAATGTTTCTGCTTGCATTCGGGTAAATAACATCCATATACCATCCATGCAGATGGAGTTTTATCATGAACAACGTGAGACAAATACGCGACAAGCAGCCTGATAACGAAAAAATCACGATCAATTTGGGGTTTGTTGATTTGGGCCGGATCGATCTACTTGTTCAAGAGGGCTTTTATTCCAATCGCAGTGATCTGATCCGCACAGCGATCCGCAATCAATTGGAAAGCCATGTGGAGGTCGTCAGCAAATCGCTTGAGCGGCATACAATGGAACTGGGGCTTCGTGACTACTCCGTCGCCGATTTGCAAGCGGTGCGGGACGCTGGTGAAGTTCTGCATATCAAGGTCGTGGGACTAGCCCGCTTTGATCCTGAGATTTCGCCTGAACTGGCGCTTGCAACCATCGGGTCCATTACGGTGTTAGGTGCGTTGCAAGCCAGCGCAGACATCAAAACGGCACTCGCCGACCGCATCAAATAGGATATGGAAATTTGACATGACGCAAATGACACTCACTTTCGACGCGGTTTCAGAGGCAACACCTGGCCCGAAATGGGCCGCACGCTGGGCGCGTTCGTGGCCATCTTACGAGGCGTGGTTTATTGCGCGGGGTGGCGATAACGGGCCATCGCGCACCGACTGTCGCACTGCGATTGAACGCTACATGCCAGAGCTGACGACCGTTTATGACCGACTGGTCGCCGTCGCGGGTGGTTCGGACCGTGCGGCAAGGTTCCTCTCCACATGGTGCCCGCCGACGTATCTGGGCGGCTGTTCACTTGCGGCTATCGCCAGCAAAAAACACGTCCGATTGGTGCGCAATTATGATCTTTCGCCAGAATTAAATGAGGGCTTGTTGCTGCGCACTCAGTGGCTTGGCCGCCCAGTCATGGGGATGGTCGAATTCCTATGGGGCTTGTCCGACGGGATCAACGATGCAGGCCTAAGTGTCGCGCTGGCCTACGGGGGGCGCTCGGAAACTGGCGTTGGATTTGGTATCACGACAATCGTGCGCTATGTGCTTGAGACTTGCAACACCGTCGACGACGCACTCGCGGTGCTCGACCGCGTACCATCTCACATGGCCTATAATCTGGTTCTTGCAGATGCATCAGGGCGGACCGCAAGCGTCGAGATGGCGCCAGGTGGCGGTATGACCAAGATGCCATTGGCTGTTGCGACCAATCATCAGGGAGGCGCACCCGCCGCTGATCGCCCCACTTTCACACGGACGTTTGAGCGGCGGTCACATTTGGAGAAGTTGCAGATCAAGCCGCGTAAGCTGAACCGTCAATTCCTCAAGGCGCCACTCTTGCAAGATCGATACGAACAGGGGTTTGGCACACTCTTTACAGCGGAATATGACCCTAAGGCTCTCACACTCGGCCTGACTTTAAACGGTGAAAGATGGGATCAAGCCTTGGATAATTTCACGGAAGGCCAGCGTGTTGTTAACTATGCAAACAACAGCGGATTGGCCCAGTCAATTGATGCGCCCTATGGCGACGTCGATTGGTCAAAAGCAGCATCCGTCGACTGGACGCGCGTGGCCCAAGACTACGCTGACGGGAAAGGCCAGAATATCAGCGCCTACTTCCCTCATGCGGACACCGGCACGCAACGATTTGCATGACAAAGATACTGACGGATGTCGCCGCGGATTATCAATGCCAGTGAACCTGCATTCACGGCGTGTGACCCGTTGGGAGGTCAGTCATCGGATGAAGCGTGATATGGCGATCTGGGCGTTGAAGACCGCGACTGCAGTCCGCTCACCCCCTGAGGGTTCATTCGTCAAACGGATCGGGGCAGCCAATACTATTGGCATGATGACCAACACGCATGGCTTCAAGGTATCGATGGGCCGCAAGGGAGGTTGTTATGACGACGCCCCTGTCGCACGAAAGGTGGCCGAAACGAGCACTGGGAACAGCACGAAAACCCGATAGCTCCAAATTCATAGCCGCCAACATCAACGCTAAAGCTGTCACAGCTAAAGGTGCTCCCTTTCAATTCGCCCTGAAACAGGTTCATCGCGGGCGTGCCGATGAAGTCTGCCACATATTTATTGCAAGGCTTCGCATAGATCGTTTTAGGCGTGTCGCGTTGTTCGATCATCCCACCGCGCATGTTCGAAATACGGTCGGCCAGCGTCAGCGAAGGCGTGGCTGGACAACCAGGTCCACTGCCACGTGTGGATATTGATCGGCAGACTGTAAATCTTGCCGCCCAAAATGCGGCTGATGATGATCGGGCGTGCTACGCCGCCAGAACCCGCAATCGCACCATCAAGCCATGTGTTACCAGTCGCGTCCCAAGCCTTCGCCAACTCGGTGACAGCGGCGGCTTCGCCACCCGACGTCCACCAATGTGTGACCTACATTCGCTGAGGATTACGACCTGTCGCGAACGGCAATCTTCAAAACCGACATCCGCAGTCATGCAGAAACTTAGCAGAGAAGTTTGCAGAGCGTGTTGCGTCGATCAGTTGATCTCACCGCAGCTTGCGTCCCTGAGCCGTTTTCAGCGCCAGTTTCCATTGCGTCACCGTCCCAAGTCGCTGTTTGCAGGATTCTTGAAGTGCGGCTGCTATGGTGGCTCTTAAACCTTCACGAACAAGACCGAATACGGCGGTGCGACAGCCCACAACAAAGGCAGCTTTTTTGTTTGGTTGTGGGGGCGCGACTTGGACACTGTTTGCGACGTGCGAACCTAGCTGCGTTGGTCACAACGGAAAGTTTTGATCTTCATATGGATCACTTTCTGGGATCTCTGTCTCTGGCATCTCTATCGGATCTGCTGGCGCAACGGGATCGCTTGGCTCGGGCACTTCGGTCGGTGTTGGTGTTGGGTCCATCTCTTTTGGGTCGGCATCTGCGCGTGGGGGTTTCATGGCTTGGCTCCTTTGTTTTTACGTCGCCCAGCTTGCGGGATTTCGACGGGTGCCGCGCTGATCTATGTCAAATGCTGCCGTACAAATGCGACGATATCGCTTGCAGGCCTTGCCCCCGAGAGGCGCGCCACTTCTTGCCCGTGCGAGTAGAAGATCAAAAGCGGGATGCCTCTGATTTGGAGGCGTTGTGAGATTGCGGGGAACTGCTCGGTGTCGATTTTTGCAAAGCGTGTTTTAAGGTGCAACGCTTTTGCTGCTTTTGCGAATTCTGGCGCCATCGTGCGACAAGGTCCGCACCAAGGCGCCCAGTAATCGACAATCAAAGGCAGTTCGTCGAATTGCATAGCCTTGTCATGGGTGCGCAGATCAAAGGCCGTGACATCTCCGGTCATCAATGCTTCACCACATTTCGCACATTTTGGCCCTGCGTCCATTTTGGCGGCAGGCACGCGGTTCGCCTGACCGCATTTAAGACAGGCCAATCTTGCTGTATCCGACATATCAATTGCCCTTCCAAATATCAGGTGCGACACCACTTGCGCATATCGGCGTGACAAGCCAAGCTTTCAACCACACCTTATCGTATAGAGTGAACATATATTGGCCTTGCGACCTTGATCGAGGTCAAATGAACGAAAACCTTTCATCGCTATATTGACGTGATAAAGGTTGCCTTAGCCACTTAAGACGTCCCCATCAAATGAGACCATAGTTTGGTCCCAGCGCGAGCATTTATGACAACACCTCAAAGGCCCAGACTTGAGATCGAACATGACAGCGCGGCTGGCACCTTGCGGATGTCAGGTGAACTTTCGATCTACACTGTGACAGAGGCGAAAACGGCGTTTAAGAACGCGCGTGAAATCGACAAGATTGATCTACAAACCCTGAACCGACTGGATACGGCTGGCGCTTGTTTTTTGCTCGACGTGCAAGCCAAGTCAGAGGCGCAAGGTCAGCGCGTCGAGATATCGGGCGCAAAACCCGAAGCCACAAGCCTTTTGAAAACGGTGAAGTCGGCCTTACCTCAGCCCACCGCAGCACCAATTACCAAACCGTTTTTCAATCGATTTTTGGAGCGCACGGGCCGCGACGTCGCAGGCGGCGTTTTGTATTTGATCGCGTTGACAGGGTTTCTGGGCATTTTCCTGCACCGCCTTGCACGCGCCCTTTGCCACCCTAAAGAGTTTCGGGTAACCTCACTGGTCCACCACTGCGAAGAGGTCGGATTAAGAGCCGTCCCCATCGTCGCCCTCATGGCGTTTTTGATCGGCGTGGTGCTGGCGTTTCAGGGATCAACCCAGTTGCGCCAATTTGGAGCAGAGGTCTTTGTTGTTGATCTCATCGCCATCTCGGTCCTGCGAGAACTTGGCATTTTGCTCACCTCGATCATTGTCGCAGGACGCACAGCATCTGCGTTTACCGCCGCAATCGGTTCTATGAAAATGCGCGAAGAAATTGATGCGATGCGCACCTTGGGGTTAGACCCCGCGATGGTCTTGTTTGTGCCGCGCATCTTGGCGCTTTTGCTGATGCTCCCAATTCTGGGGCTGATTGCGGACGTGTCGGGATTATTCGGCGGCGCCCTGATGGCGTGGATTGATTTGGGTATTTCGCCAGAGATGTTTGCAACGCGACTTGTATCAGGCACCAGCGTCAATCACGTTATGGTCGGGCTGATAAAAGCCCCTTTCTTTGCGCTTATTATCGGTGTGGTCGGCTGTCATGCTGGGATGCAGGTCGAAAGCAACGCAGAGTCGCTTGGTCGCATGACCTCCAACGCCGTTGTCGCCGCCATTTTCGCCGTCATTGTAGCCGATGCTATCTTTTCCATCTTTTTTGCGAGCCTAGGGATATGAGTGACAAAGTCGCAAACGATGTGATCATCAGCGTGCGCAACCTGCGCAATCAATTCGGCTCTCATATTGTGCACGACGAGCTGGACTTGGACGTGCGCCGCGGCGAGATCATCGGTGTCGTTGGCGGGTCAGGAACGGGAAAATCGGTGCTGCTGCGCTCTATTGTGGGCCTCCAAAAACCAACAGGCGGCACAGTGAACGTTTTGGGCATTGATGTGCTTAATGCAAATGAGGATACCCGCGCGGCACTCGAAGCACGGTGGGGCGTCATGTTTCAAGACGGCGCGCTTTTCTCGTCTCTCACGGTCCGGGAGAATGTCGAAGTGCCAATGCTGGCAGTCAAAGGCTTGGACCCTGACATCCGCCGCCAAGTAGCCGACCTGAAAATCGCAATGGTCGGCCTACCCTACAATGCCGGTGACAAATATCCGTCCGAGCTTTCCGGCGGGATGCGCAAACGTGCGGGGCTTGCACGGGCCTTGGCCCTTGATCCAGAGATTGTATTTTTGGACGAACCCACTGCGGGGCTTGATCCGATTGGCGCTTCTGCATTTGACGCGCTGATCGTCGAACTTAGCCGCTCTTTGGGGCTCACTGTTTTCCTGGTGACCCACGATCTCGATACGCTGCATGCGACGTGCGACAGGATCGCCGTTTTGGCAGAGCGCAAGGTCTTGGTTACGGGCACGATGCAAGAGATGCTAGACGTTGATCATCCTTGGGTGCACGAATATTTCCACGGACCCCGCGCACGTGCCGCATCTGATGGCAAACAAAATACCAAGAATAAGAGTGGAGGCGAAAATGGAAACTAAAGCGAATTTCGTTCTGATCGGCGCCTTTACGCTGGCAGGACTAATCGGCTTGATGGGCTTCTTTTTGTGGTTTGCTCAGGTCGAATTGGACCGCCAATTCGCCTATTATGACATACGGTTTTCTTCCGTGTCAGGATTGTCGAACGCCTCAGACGTACGCTTTAACGGGTTGGCAGTTGGGCAAGTTGTGGACGTGAAGCTCGCACCAGAACGTGACGGCGCGATCCTTGTGCGCATTGAAATCGATGGCTCAACGCCTGTACGCATGGATAGCATTGCCACGATTGAATCACAGGGTGTGACTGGCGTTTCTTACGTAGGCATCAACGGTGGCACCCCTGCCGCCTCATTACTTGTCAGCAGCAGCCAAGACATTCCAGAAATCGCCGCGGGACGGTCCATGTTACAATCCCTGTCAGAAGACGCGCCTCAGCTTTTGACGCGTACATTGCAAGTTGTCGACGAGCTTGGACAGATGCTAGGCGAAGACAACAAAAACCGGATCAGTAATATTTTGATCAATGCCGAACAGGCATCTGGCGAATTCTCGCGTACCTTGTCTGACTTTTCGGGCGTGGCAAATACGGTCGCGGACTTTGCAACGCAGCTCAATAAATTCAACGAAACGCTGAACACGATCACGGGCGATTTGTCCGAAGTCCTTGCGACGGCAGACGCAACCCTCCTTTCGATAGGTGAACTTTCTGAACAAGGCAAAGGGGTTTTGACCGCAAGTTCGGCAACCTTGACCGATGCACAATCTGCAATTGTCGCGGCCAAGGATTTTGTAGCCGACGACCTGAGCACCCTTGCAAGTGATTTGCGAGTAACAACCACAGATTTGCGCGCGCAATTGGCGACCATTTCGGGCGACGCCCAAACCCTCATGACCACACTTGGTACGACAGGAACCGCTGCGACAACCCGCATGAACGAAGCAAAGGCAACCATTGAGAGCGCGAACGCCTTGATAAAGCGGCTTGATGATGCGGCCTTAGCAGTTGAGACAGTCGCAAACCGTACCAACACGCTTATTCGGGACGAAGGCGCGCCGCTTATCTCGGAAACCCGAGCGATGGTGGCCGAAGCTAACCGTGCGATCCAATCTGTCGCCACGATTGCGACGACCGATCTGCCCGCGATCATCGCGGATGTGCGCAGAGCCACGGACAATGCAAGCAAAGTTATTGCGGAGGTCGGTCAAAACTTGACGGATTCAAGCGTCAATGCGAATGCTGCGTTGATCAGCGCCCGCGAAACTCTCGACGCTGCCCGCGTTTCATTCGCAAATGCGAACGTCACACTTTCCACCATCAACGCTGCAATGGAAACAGGGGACCGCGCGCTTATTGCAGCCGAAAAGGCATTCAATGGTGCGGACACGGTTATCAATGATGATATTCCGGGCATGATTACAAACCTTGAAACAACACTGGATGACATGAACGCCGCGATTGCGAGCGTTGCGGTCGACTTGCCCGTGATCTCTGCTGATCTACGCGCGGCAAGCACTGCGGCGGCGGGTGCCTTTGCCCAATTGCAGCAAGTCACCGATGCCTCGGGACCAGCCGTGCGCGAATTTGCGACAACTGCATTGCCGTTATATACCCGCCTTGCACAAGAAAGCCGTACACTCATTGGCAATCTTGATCGACTGACAAGCCAAGTGCAGCGTGATCCCGCTCGCTTTTTCCTAGACCGCGAAACACCGGAGTTTAAGCGATGAAAACACAGCGATTTCCTTTCGTTTTGGTGGGCTCGACTGCCCTTATGACGGTTCTCACCGGCTGCAGCACACTCTCTGCGCTCAACGATGTATCGATCCCGCTTGAGGTCTACGAATTGCGCGCGCCTGAGAGCATCGCATTAAGCATAGAGCAGCAGATGCCCGTCGATGTGATCATAGAGTTGCCAACCACAAGTGGTGCGCTGTCGACCGATCGCATCATGATACGTCCAAATGCACTTCAGGCGCAGTACCTGCCGGATGTGCGCTGGGGCGACCCCACGCCTGTGATGCTGCAAACACTGATGCTACGCGCGGTGGAGGCTACTAACGCCGTGCGATATGTCGGGCGACAACCGCTCGCGTCGAATGGCGATTTTGCAGTCGTCACCGAGCTGGTCGATTTCCAAGCCGAGCTCGCAGAGGATGGTCAAACTACAATTGCACAACTTAAAATCATAGTGAGGGTCGTGCGCGAAATAGACGCCAATATTCTCGCGAGCAAAACATTTACGGCAAGCGTCCCTGCGGCGACAACACAGAACGAGGCGATTGCAACAGCACTTTCTGACGCGTCGACTGCACTCGTGACTGATTTCGCGCGATGGCTCCCAAGCGTCTTGAAGTAGGTGACAAGGATTAGGAAGCAGTCTGGGGGACTGTTTTCCCGACGTATGTCCGTCGTGAGAGTTTTTGGCACCAAAGGCGGCCTAAACTAAGAGAGAGTTCGGCTCATCTGGTTGGTTGCATTATGCGGCGGGTTGTCTGTGATGCAAGCGTCGGGTTTCGAGCGTCTTTCGTTTGATCCTTTCCCTTTGCTGTAGAATGGCTTTGTCGCGACCGAAGTAGACGTCGGCGGGTGTGACGTTGCTCAGGCTCTCGTGGTAGCGCTGATGGTTGTAATGATCGACGAAGGCTTCGATCTGGGCTTCGAGATCGCCGGGCAGGAAGTAGTTTTCCAGCAAGATGCGGTTCTTGAGGGTTTGGTGCCAGCGCTCGATCTTGCCTTGGGTTTGCGGGTGATACGGCGCGCCGCGTGAGTGCTTCATGCCTTTGTGCTGCAACCATTCCGCCAACTCACCAGAGACGTAGCTGGAGCCGTTGTCGCTGAGTAGGCGCGGTTTGTGGACGACATGAACCTGATCGCAACCGGATGTCTGCAAGGCCAGATCAAGCGTGTCAGTAACATCTTGAGTCCTCATGTTGGTGCAAAGTTTCCACGAGATAATGTAGCGGCTGTAGTCGTCGAGGATCGTGCTGAGATAGAACCACCCCCAGCCCAGAACTTTGAGATAAGTGAAGTCTGTTTGCCATAACTGGTTGATGGCTGTGGTTTTGTCTTTGAACTCGCTCGCCGCCTTGATGACGATGAAGGCAGGGCTGGTGATCAGATCGTGCGCCTTCAAAATCCGATACGTCGAAGCCTCTGATACGAAATAGCTTTCTCGATCCGTGAACGTCACTGCCAGTTCACGTGGGGACAACTCGGTCTCTTTCAGCGCCAACTTCACGACCTTGCGCCGCACCGCGTCCGGAATGCGGTTCCAGACGTGTTTGGGCCTCGGTGATTGATCCTGCAGTCCAGCCTCGCCGCGCTGCAGAAACCGATCATACCAGCGATAGAATGTGGTGCGTGGAATGCCGAGCTTTGCCAGCGTCAGCCGCGCCGACAGGTGGCTTTCCTCGACCAGCCGAATGATCTCTAACTTCTCAGATGCAGGGTATCTCATTCGTGGTCGCCCCCACCGTCGAACATGCTTTTTTTGAGCAAACGGAGTTCGAGCGTTTGTTCCGCCACAACTTCCTTCAGATCACGCGCTTCACGGCGCAGGTCCTTCACCTCGTCGGTGTTTGCGGCACGGGCTGTGTCGCCAGCAAGCCGCCGCTTTCCTGCTTCCATGAAGTCCTTAGACCATTTGTAGTAAATGCCCTGAGAGATGCCCTCACGGCGGCACAGTTCAGCGATGCTATCCTCGCCCCGCAGCCCGTCCAACACGATCCTGATCTTCTCTTCAGATGAATAATGCTTGCGGGTCGCTCGCTTGATGTCTTTGACGATCTTCTCGCCAGGGCTTTTGCGTTTTCCAGTTGCCTGTCTCATCTTCCACTCCTCAGTGGTTACTGATGAGCCAAGAACTCTCTCTTATTAAATAACGCTATTTGGACCCATAGGCGCTGATGTCAGACAAATACCTCGAACCCGCCGTGAAACAACAAAACAGGCAAAATGGCAATCGAGCGTAAGCCGTCAATTTCGGGGCGGTATTTCATTGATCAAACCTTATGCCAACATTCGGCAATAGGCACCCCTTGCACAAGAGCTGAAACAGTCTCCTGCAGCGCATACTTATCACCGATCATTGGCACCATCCGGACAGCGCATGGACTTTATCTTCGAGTAGGATACCGCGCACAATACGCAGCACAATATGCAGATTGACCTGCACTACAGCTACGTAGATGACCTCTTCGCGTTCGGCAAGTTGACTAACGGCTCGTGCCGAACACAAACCGGTAGTGCAGCGCCTCTGCTCCGTCCAGTTCCTCGGCAACGGCATTGGCGACGGCTGAAACCGTACTGCTCTCTCCGCCTTCCAGTGCAATGACCCACTCCACTGTCTGGCCGGCGGGCACGACCTGCCCTTGAAAGCGCAATGGGGCGTTGGCGACCTCCAGGTCGTTTTCCATCAGGCAGCCGCCGGTCATGCCGG
>ENA-OWPI01002302-OWPI01002302.1-marine-metagenome-genome-assembly--contig:-NODE-2302-length-18152-cov-16.209461_pt1 | contig 18152 bp, 13 predicted proteins | sample MGYA00238138_ERZ651775 | MGnify/ENA primary metagenome ERZ651775 (study PRJEB26906, sample SAMN06265043) | marine metagenome | isolation source: Helgoland LTER site | place: Germany:Helgoland, sampling...
CTAAGATTAATTCTACAATGCAATAATTTAGATACTGGTATTCTCTCTGGCATCTTTGAATGCCTGAATGGCTCTGATACGAGATTCTTTTAAATCAAGTATAGGCGCAGGATAGTTAGTAGATGAAAAAAGATCAGATTTTGGCTGATGAATTTGCGCAACAGGAACGTCTTTTAATTCAGGAATAAATTTTTTAATAAACTCCCCTTTTGGATCGAAGTTTTGTGACTGAGTAATTGGATTAAAGATCCTAAAATAAGGTGCTGAATCTGTGCCAGTTGAGGAGCTCCATTGCCATCCTCCATTATTAGAAGAGAAATCTCCATCTATCAAGTTTTGCATGAAAAATTTTTCTCCAAGTCTCCAGTCGTGGAGCATGTTTTTTGTAAAAAACATTGCAACCACCATCCTTAACCGATTATGCATCCATCCTTCTGAAAGCATTTGTCTGATGCCAGCATCAACAATAGGAAAGCCTGTTTTGCCAGTATAAAAGGCTTCGAGATCTTTGCTTGAATGTCGCCACTGAATAGATTTTGTATAGTCTTGAAAAGGTTGATTCTTGCTTACTTTAGGAAATGAATGCATGATATTTCGGTAAAATTCTCTCCAAACAATTTCATCAATCCACTTACAAATTCCTTTATTGCCTGATGTAAACTCAAAATCATTGAGTTTTAAGCCCTCCAAGATACATCTTTTAGGGGAGAGAATACCAAGAGCTAGATAGGGTGATATTCTACTTGTTCCGTCAATGATAGGAGAATTCCTTGATTCGCTATATAGTCTTGCCTTTGAATGAAGAAAACTTGAAAGTCTTTCTTGAGCAGCTGCTTCACCAGCAGGCCAAAGATTAATATTTACTAAATGAGATTTAACAAATTTCAAGTTGGATAAATTGCTTTTAGTTGAAGAAGGTTTTTTTGCTGGTTGGGGTTGAGTAATATCCAAAAAATCCATCTCAAAGTTTTCAACCCATCTTCTTTTAAAAGGTGTAAAAACTGAGAAAGGATTTCCTTGACCAGTCCTTAGAAAGCCTGGCTCGTAGATGACCTGATCATCGAATTGGGAAGTCTGAATATTGACTTTTTCCAAAGCCTTTATAGCGCTTTGATCTCTTTTAGTCTCATTATATCCAAATTCATTATTCCAAAATGCATGATCTATTTTCTGATCAACCAAAAAAGAGCATAAATCTTTTGATAAAGTTTTATATGATTCAGTATTTATTGCTAATAGCGGAATATTTAATTTTGCAAGAGATTGCTCTAGAACAGTTAAATTATTTATTAAAAATTCATGCTTGATATTTGATTCATTATGAAGATCCCATTGCGTCTGTGAAAAAATATAAATTCCTGTAACTTCTTCACATTGATTAAGCGCACTTAACAATGCCGGATTATCATCAATCCTTAAATCAGTTCTAAACCAAATTATTCCTTTCAATTATTAATTCCCAAATTAAACTTTATTGATTGTTTATTTTTCTAAATTTTTATTAGTAAAGTTTGCATCAACCCTGAAGTCAGATTGATAGTTACTGATTGAAATGTATCCACCAGCCGCTTCTACAATCGCTGCTCCGGCAGCGATATCCCATAAAAATATACCATTTTCTTTATATGCTTCTACTTTTCCTGAAGCAACATATACTGATGCCATAGCCGCCGATCCAATCATCCTTATTTTTTTCCAAGATTGAAAGTCAGAAATCATATTTTTAAATTCATTATCAGAATAATTATCTTTCGCGGGTATTCCTGTTACTAAAGTTGATTCTTTTTTTAGCTTTGTAGAAGAAACAGATATCTCAATATCATTCACATAAGCCTTTGACTCTTTGTGGGCACAATATAAATCTGAATTATTAAAATCAAATATTACTCCAAGAACAGGAGTTAAATCCTGCATCAAAGATATAGAAACACATGAAATTGGAATATTTCTTAAAAAATTTGATGTTCCATCTAATGGGTCTACTACCCAGAAAAACCCATCAAGCTCTCCGCTCATGCCAGATTCCTCTCCTAAAATTGGTAAAGGGCTTTTTTGAGTGATGTGTTCTTTAATAATTTCCTCTGTATCAATATCAATCTGAAGTTTAAGATCTCTTGCCTTGTTTGAAAGAATTTTTAAATTCTTAGTTTGATGTTGTTTGAGATAATCACCAGCAAGTAATGCAGCGGATTTAGCTATTTCCAGGAAAGAGTCTAAATCTGACATCTATGTTTCATAAGTAATGCGATAAATAACATTAGCTTTATCATCTGATAAAAGCATGCTGCCATCACTTAATACGAAAGGAGCAGAAGGCCTTCCAGATACACTTTCATCTTTTAGCCAGCCTGAAATAAAATCATTTGACTCTTCAACATTCCCATCTTTATCAAAACTTACTCTGATCACTTTATAGCCTACCTTGCTAGATCTATTCCAGGAACCATGAAGTGCTATAAATAAGTTATTACTCATTTGTGGAGGAAACATTGATCCAGTATAAAATACCACACCAGTTGGTGCTACATGGGCGCCAAGTTCTAAAATTGGGTCAACATAATCAAAACCTGAATTAAGATCTCCAAACTCTGGATCCATTATGTTGGTAGCATGTTTAAATGGATAACCAAAAAACTGGCCGTCTTGATCTACTCTATTTAATTCACATGAGGGAGAGTCGTCACCAAGCCAATCTCTTCCATTATCTGTAAAAAAAAGTTTTTGAGTGACAGGATGAAAGTCAAATCCAACACTATTCCTTACTCCTCTTGCAACGTGCTTCCATTCACCATTCATTATTTTTAAAATAGATGCATATTGTGAATTTTCAGATAAACAAATATTACATGGAGCTCCAACATTAAAATATAAACCCCCCTGCTCATCATGCTTTAACCACTTCCAGCCATGCCATTTATCACCAGGCAATTGATCTGTGACAAGAATTTTTTTTGGGAGGTCTGAGCTCGAATTATTTTTCTTTAACCAGCTTTCAATATTTTCTATTTTCCATATTTTGCTAATTTCTGAGAAATATAAATCTCCATTAAATATACTTACGCCCGTTGAATACTCTAACCCTTCTGCGATAACTTTTTTTTCATCTGCTTGCCCGTTTTGATCTGTATCAGTTAAAGCTATGATTTGTCCTGTTCGCTCTCCAATAAAAATAGTGCCATTTTTACCTTCAGCGATTTGACGGGGAGAACTCAAATTTTCAGCAAATATAGAAATTTTAAATCCAGGCTGTAGAAGTAAATTATCTAAGTTTTGAGCTGGTAATACAGTATGCAAAAAAATAAAGAAGAAAATGAAATTTAAAACTATATATTTTTTCATCGTTCAAAACCCTCAACGTTTTCTGTTAGTATGCTTAAAATCATTTTATTATCAAAATTCCTAATGCTCTCTTCTATTTTTTTGAGGATTGGTTGCAAAAGATCTAACTGAATGTAAGATTCATTTGCTTTGAATATCTTTGGATTATCGGTTTTAATTTCAGATTCAGTAATAAACAATTCTTCATACATTTTCTCACCTGGTCGCAATCCAACCTCTAGGATTTGAATGCCGTCATCAACTTTCCCTTCTTCTTGTAGATAATTTCTTCCAGATAAATGAATTAGCTTTTTAGCAAGATCATAAATTTTTATTTGTTCACCCATGTCAAGAATAAAAACTTCGCCTCCAGTTGACATTTCACCAGCCTCCAAAACTAAGCTTGAGGCTTCGGGGATAGTCATAAAATATCTCATCACCTCTTTATCAGTAACAGTGACTGGACCACCACGAGAGATTTGGTCTAAGAACAATGGTATGACTGAACCAGATGAGTTAATAACATTTCCAAATCTGACCATGCAAAACCTTGTGTTATCAGCACTGGCATTTATTGATTGAATTATTATCTCTGCAAATCTCTTAGTGGCACCCATAATATTAGTAGGTCGAACAGCCTTATCAGTTGAAATCATAACAAAGGAGCCTACCTTATGTTTTACTGCGATTTGAGCTAAATTGTATGTGCCAAGAATATTGTTTTCAGCTGCAATAGCTAGATTGTTTTCATCCTCAACAAGTGGAACATGTTTATATGCAGCGGCATGATATATTTGATCTATTTGAAACCGATTAAATACATTATTTAAGTTATTTATATCTCTAATATCTCCAAGTATTGGAATAATTAATGTATCTAAACCTTTTGAATTTATAATAGATAAACATTCCCTTTCGATCTGAAAAAGATTAAATTCTGAAAACTCATATAAAATAATCTTTTTTGGATGAGCGGCAAGTAGTTGTCTCGTAATTTCTGAGCCTATTGAACCGCCAGCTCCTGAAATAAAAAAAGTTTTTAAAGATGCCTCAAAAACACTAGCATTAGATATTCTTGCACCTGGCAAAATATCATCAATTGAAAGTTCTTGTATATCGCTTAGCTTTTTTTGATCAGAAATTAATTCAGATAATGAAGGTACTGTTCTTACGGCAACTTTAAGAGTCTCTAGATCGGATATAATTTTTCTTCTTTGCTCAGTTTTCATATTTGGGATGGCAAGAAAAACTTGAAGGTTTGAATGTTTGAATTTAAGCTCAGCTAAATTTTTAAAGCTGGAAATGATTGGAATATTATTTATCAGTAAGTTTTGAAAGACAGACGAGTCATCAAAGATTGCAACTACATGCTTAGTTGAATCATTTTGCAGAGTATTAATTAATGCTTGAGCGGACTGACCAGACCCATATATAACAACAGGAGTTGCATTTTTATCTTTCTCATATGGATACAAAAAAAACTTTGCAACATCTCTTGAAATATTTATAAAAGCATATAGTACCGCTGAAAGAAGTAGTCCTTGGAGTAGGATTATGGGTAAAAAATTTGTTTGAATAATATCAAATTGAAGAATGTAGATTGCTGCCCATGAAAATCCAAATAACAAAGAACCGGAAACACAAAGCAAAATTGAGTCTCTTGAATCAAAGAAACGAATAAGAGATCGGTAATATCCAAAGAAATAAAAGTAAAAAGAAAATAGGATTGCTGGCAATATAAATGAGTATATTTGAGAAAATATAACCTCAAGTAAATTATCTCTATTTTGGCCAGAAATTATTGTTGCCATTGGTGGTCCAAAAACCAACCAACATGTAAAAGCTAAAAATAAATCATTGAATAAAACTAGAATAGTTTTGAAGCGTCGATTAAGTGAGTTTAATTTTATTCCAATTAAGTTCATAACTTTAATCCAGGGCTATAAAAATTGCTCCGGTATATTAAATTTTTTTTTAAGTTTTGCATTCGATAAATAAAAATTTCCATATAATTTGCTTAGAATCAATTGTAATCGATTTATCCTGATCATGACTTTAAAAAGAATATTGGGAAGATAGATGATTCGGGGTTTTTTATTGATACTTTTACCAAACCTTCTTAAAAGATCATTTGTAGAAATGGCCTCACTGTCAGCTATATTCAAAATTTTGCTTGAAGAGATTATTCCTTCATTTATCACCTCTCTTACAACATGAGCTAAAAGTTCAAAATTTAAAAAACTTCTTTGATTAAAATCTCCTATGCGAAATGACGGAATTGGAATCCCTCTCTCAACTAAATGGAATAGCTTCCCAACATTAGATTTGGGGTGATTAATTAAAACCGGGGGTAATCTGAAAATAAGATAATTAAAATTTTTTTCATGAGAAAGACGAATCAATTCTTGCTCACAGAGCTCCTTAGCTTGGCCATATGAGCACTCAGGAGTTTTAGGAAAATTTTCATCAACATCAATTAGATTAGAATTAAAAGAATTTTCTCCATAAACCTTGATTGTGCTAAAAAAAATAACATTTTTGCAATTTAAATTTTCCATGCAATCTATTGCTTTATTAAAAAGTTCTATCTCAAGAGGTATTTCTGACTCTTCTAAATTAGAGTTTATGGAAGCTAAGTGGATCATAAAATCAGCATTAAAACTCATGTCTTTTGACTGCAGTTCTTCATAAAGAAAAATATTGTCCTTATGAGATGAATGTGACGAAGATATGCATAAGACTTCATGGTTCAAATCACGAAGATATTTTAAGAGTTTTGACCCTATTAGTCCGGAGGATCCTGTTAAAGCAATATTCATATAAATGATTTAAAATGTAGTTTTATTTTACCTTACAAAATGTTACGCAAAAAATTTATCAGAATGATAAGGGATTTCATCTGCATAATTGGACTGCTTATAATTTCACCTTTTCTATTTTTTGCTGCCATTGCAATTATAATTGAAGATGGGATGCCTATTCTTTTTACTCAAGAACGAATTGGTAAAAATCAATCAATCTTCAACATTATTAAAATAAGGACTTTGAAGATAGGAGCCCCTAATATTGGTACTCATCAGCTTGAAAATGAATATAAGCTTAAATGCGGCAAACTTATTAGAAAAATAAAACTTGATGAGTTCCCCCAACTTATTAACGTTTTAAAAGGAGACATCAATCTAATTGGGCCAAGACCAGGGCTTGTCTCTCAAATTGATCTTACACAAAACAGGAATGCTAAAGGCATATATGAAATAAAACCAGGAATTACAGGTCTCTCACAAGTCTTAGGGTACGATATGAGTGATTCTGCAAAATTAGCAGAAATTGATAAAATTTACATTCAAAAACAATCTCTATACGTTGATTTTTTAATTTTAATAAGTACATTTATACCATTGACTAAAAAATACTTAATTAAGATGATTTCATAATTAGAATGCTGAAAAACTTATTTAAAAAAAAGCAACCACTTAAGGTCATCAATACGCATGAAGCAGATGTGGCTTTAAGACTAATGTTCGAAATTGCAATAAGCGATGGCACACTTGATAAAGCAGAATTAAACCTAATAAAAAAGAGAGCAGATAAAATAGCTACCGAAGATTTAAAGGCAAGCACTATTGTAAAAAAGATTATTGATGAGACGGAAGAATCTGTATCCTTTTATCCTTCAATAAAAAAAATTAATGATTCTTACTCAAATGAAGAAAAAATTGAACTATTGAAAGCTCTTTGGGAACTGGTTACCGCTGATTCGATAGTTGATGCCTATGAAGAAAATCTATATTTCAAAATTGCTGAATTAATCAAAATAAAGCGTTCAATTGCAAACAAAATAAAGCATCAACCTAGTTAAGGTTTATCTACATAAATTGGTGAAGACCATGCTCTTTCATTGGTCATGCTAAGACAATCATCATCTAAATCAGTCCTAAAGCTTCCCTTACAAAGTTCAAAACTATCTCTCTTAGATAGAGGTGATCCATTAATTGCAGGCGTAGGGCTCTGTATAGCTCTTACATAATAAACACTATCTCTAGAAAAATTTTGATCTTCAAATTCTACAATGCACTCACCTGTTCCTTGGCAAGGAATGGACTTCCATGGGTCTTGAATGAGTGGGCTAACTGCTTCACCAGCATAAACTTGTGGAGTAATCTTAATTACTTCTATTTTCTCAATAACCTCTCTTTGATTGCTTGGGTTATAACACTCTCCTGCGCAAAGATAGTCTAGCCTTTCCACCGAAAGAGAATCTATTGATTCTTTTGAGCAACCAGGTTTTTGCTTAAAACTGCCTGCAGCTCTAACTATAAACCTTGGATTTTGACTCATTGTAATTTCAGAGCCCATTGGAACTTGCCCTTCAGGAGAATTTATCAAATCAAACCATAATAAAATCCTGGGGCCGCTTGTGCCGTATACATTTTTATTTTTTAGAGCTGCCCAAATTTCATCCTTGCCCCTTCCCTTAGCATGCACAGCCAAAATACCACCAGGATATACAAAACTTGAAACTCTCTCACTATCAGGCTGACTTTCACCGGGTGTAATTTTTGGAATTTCAGGGAAGCTTGGATCTTCAGCTTTATACTGATATTCCCAAACCTTTGATTTAACGCCAGTGGCAAAAGTCATCTTTCGTCTTTCATATTGCTTATAACCCGTTCCAGGTCTTGCAGTATGATCATCTGTTGAGGCTATAAATCCAAAATTATATCTTTGAGGAGACTCAATAGATTCTTCAAAATTAGAAATAGCTAAAGCATATTGAGCAGATTGTTTAGGTCTATAGTTAAATGCTGGTTTAAAGCAATCAGTACATTGATCACAGCTCAACCATTCCTCAGGCTTGGCCTCAGGAAAAACCATATTGGTATAAGGCCCTCCAGCTAAAGTATATTGTTTTGCTAACTCAACCCTTGCATTGCACTCATCAGCTGTCAGTCCATCACAGCGTTTTTTCTGCATTTCACCAGCTTGCCAACAACATGGAAGAAAGTCGTCACTTGGCTCAGGGCAACTCATTATATTGTCTTGAAGAAAATTAACCGAAGTAATGTTTCTATATTCTTCACTATTGCCATGCCCAGACATGATTTCCAGAAGAATTTGTTTGTTTGGATCATGACCTTCATGATTCAGGCGATTATCCCATGAGGTTCCTAATGGGACATGATAGCCCCATGCTTGTCCGTGAGGAATTACAATATTATCTACATTCCATTCATCTAACCTAGAAAATAAATCTCTAGGTGTTTTCGCATATTCATAACAATCAAGAGGAAGATCTGGAGAAGCAACGCCCTCCTCGCAATAGGGTATATTCCTAACCTCATTGAGGAGCCATTTTAAATCTGAATAACGCTTAAAATTAAATACATCCAACCATCGTGCACTTACAGCTTTTTCAGTAGTATCAAAAACTCCCAATCCAGAACCAGGAGTTCTAGAACCAATTGGTCTTGCAGGAAGGTTTTGAATATCTTTAAAAATAACATTTCTATGACCCCAATGATTTTCTTTGGTAGTCCCAATTTGCGTCCATTCCCATCCCGGAAACACAACTAAATCATTGGTTACAGAATCTTCATTTGAGATATTACATTGTTGAATAATTTTTTTCTGTTCACGCCAATGATCTGGAGTAAGACCCTCAGCATGATCGTTAAAACTAAAGAAATCTAGATTTGCACAATATCTGGCAAAATCACAGGCCATGGAGCTATCATGCGCGCCCTGAAGACCCATCATCGGTAACTCCAGAGTAAATGCATCTATAGAATAGGTCGTATGAACATGCAAATCCCCAAAAAGAATTTGGGATGTATCACCTGAATCAACTCCCAATAAACTTTCCTTAGTCTGAAAAAATTTTAAATCTTGTTGATATATTGCTTCGCTAGAACGAGGGGGTCCCTCTATTATTCCAGGATCTACATCAGATCCGCAGCTTGATATAAAAATTACCACAAGGCCTGCTAAAAAAAATATCTTTGCAATTGAGTTCATTAATAAACAGTTGCTGAACCGTATTCTTCAATTAAATCAGTTTCTATTTTTTTTCTCTCAAAATCCATATCAAATTGTTTGCAAGCACCTTCATTCCATTTATTAAATTCATCTTCAAGAGGATCCCCAATATTAAAAAAAGTTTCTTCTGCTAACAAACATTTTTCTAACAGTGTTCCCTCAGGCGATAATCTTAAATTATCTAGGATAAATTCAAGAGACAGCATTTCCTTATCTAAAGATAAATACTTATCAGAATCAAGTTTCATGAATGCTCTATCTTTTGAATTAAATTTTTTCCATTGCACATCTTTACCAGTGTTTGGAACACCCGTTTTTGCAAATGAGGCCCAAGCATTCATCATGGTTTGCTGCATTTGATTCCTTAAATCTCCTTTTGGATAAACATAACGTCCAATTGGTCCAAATCTATAATCTCCAGTGATAAAAGAAATCTCAAAGCCGTGAGCTGCTCCAATTAAATTAGGGAAATCTGCAAAATATGAAGATGCTTGATCATCCCAATCAAATCTGTATGCATACAATGAATTAAATCCAGCTTTTTCAAGCTCCATTAAGGGTTCATCTACACCTCTTAGCTTCCAACCCTGCGAGCGAGTTTTAACCCATAATTTATATAAACCCTCTTTTTTAAATTCAATTTTTGGAATAGGTACAAGTTTTGTGAAGGGGTATGACGCATTGACAAAATATCTATTAGATCCAAGCCAAAGGGATAACTCATCCTTGTTTGATCCTGCGATAACTGGAATGCTATTTTTCTTTTGCGAAGCAGCCAGCCCTTCGCTTACTCCATTAATATGGGTAACTATTCCGTCTCTGGTAAGAAGTGGTAGTCGGTCATAGGTGTCTTGGGAAATTGTTTTATAGGTCTCTAATAGAGCTTTTCCCTCAAGAGACCTCAAATAACGCTGATATTCTTCACCGTATTTTATTGGATTTAAATTGAATAAGTTTTTGATACTGCCATATCCTGATAAGTCATGTTTTGATAGGACTGGATCAGATCCCAATTGATTAACAATAATTCCTTTTTGATTTACTCCAATTGCTTCTTCTTTTGTAAAACTTGTTGTATAGCCTGATTGAGAAATAGCTTTATGAAAAAGATCATCTCCCATAGGGGAAGCTAAAAGAGATAGCACATTATTTCCGCCAGCAGACTCTCCAAAAATTGTAATATTTTTAGGGTCTCCTCCAAAACTTTGAATATTAGTTTTTACCCATTTTAATGCCTCAATAATATCAAGAGTTCCAAAATTAGAGGTTTTATCTATTCCACTTTGAAGTCCTTGTATTGCAGGGTGAGTAAACCAGCCCATAGCACCTAAACGATAATTAATTGTGACAACAAGTACCTGATGCTCACGAATTAGTTCTGAAAAATCATAGTAATCTTTAACTCCAGATGTATTTCCGCCGCCATGGATCCAAAACATGACTGGAAGTCTTCTATTTAAATTATTTACAGGAGCTTTTATATCCAAGTATAAACAGTCCTCTTGTCCAACTATTCCTTCCCCTTGTATTCCTGCATAAATACTAGCCTCCTGCAAACAACCATTCCCCTCTTTAGGTTCAATGTTTAATTCGGGAGAAACTAATGCTCTAGGTGCCTTCCAGCGAAGATCTCCAGTTGGAGGGATTGCGTAAGGAATGTCCTCCCAGGTAATAACTTTTTTATTTAATATTCCTTGAGTGACTCCAGATGAGGTAGCAATCGTCAAAGAGTTGCTTTGCTGAATGGGACTAATGCATGACCCCAAAAGAAATAGACATAAGGTAGTGATTAATAAATGCTTAGTAGTTTTTCTTTGATTCATAAAGCAATTTTATCCTTTCTTTATTTTGAATAGTTTTAATTTTAGGGGCAGAATTTATAAACGCAATTGATTGATTAACTTTGTAAGCATCCCAGTCAATTAAATACGAAGAAGGCGAACCAGTTTTTGCGAACTGAGTCCAAGATATTTGGAAAAAATTTGAAATTTTTTGAGCATCCTGAGAACAAAAATCTTTAAAAATATCTTTTAATGCTGAGCCAAAAACATATGGCAGCTCACTTGCATGATAGGCACCTAATTTGCCACCTAAAACAGGGCTAGGCTCATCAAATAAGTAGCCATAAGAATTGTCTTTATGCTGCTCAAGTAAAGCCAGCGCATGAATCCCAAATGTCCAATCAGTCATGATATTAGATAATGCATCCTTAAATTTATCCTGTGAAGGATTCTTGGATAAATAATTGTCTGCAATTGTATTTACAGCTTCTATTTGAAATATTTTATTAAGCCTCTTATAAAAATCATCTTTGCTTAGATTTTTATAATACGGCTCAAACTCAGACCAAAGCCTGTATTCATCAGCAGTTGTTCCAACTATTAACTTGATTGGTGAATCTTGAAAATTTTTTAAAGGATCAAGGGGTAAAAAATTGCCATCTGCAATTGGAGCAAATCCTACTTCCGGTGAAAGCCATTTTCCATGAGCAATCATCGTATGTTTCATCTTAGAGGCAAGTGAAGTTATCTGCTTATGATCTACAGATAATAAATCCTTAATTTTCAGTCCGCTATCATTAGCAGTTTTTAAGAATAACTCACCCCATTGATTTCCTCTCTCTTGATCAAAGTAAGCATTCATGCCCCCACTTTGACATATAGCTTTTGAAAATAAATTGCCGTGAGGGCTAATTGAAGATTGCAATGCAACGCTCCAAGCTCCAGCAGATTCTCCAAAAAGAGTTATATTGTCTGGATCGCCACCAAACTCTGCAATATTTTCTTTCACCCACTCTATTGCAAGCTTTTGATCCATGAGACCTTCATTACCTGTAGATTGAATTTTGCCATTTGATATCTCATCAAGTTTAAGAAATCCAAATGGCCCCAAGCGATAATTAATAGTAACTAATACAATTTCGTGCAGAGGAAGGGAATCTAGATCATATACGACTGAATTAGACGAACCGGTGATATATGCTCCACCATGAATCCAGATCATTACTGGCATGTTTCCATTGATATTTTTTGATGCAATGTTTAAAGATAGGCAATCTATTGATTCATCAGGCATGTTTGGATCTGTTAAAAATGAAGTTCCATAAATTGTTTGAGGCGCACTAAACCCTTTCTGAGTAGCTTCAAAGGATATTTCGGAATCAATTTTTTCTGGAGCCTGCCACTGTGTTTCTTGATTCAAGGGCTTTGCATATGGAATACCATAAAAAAAATTAATATTGCCACTAACAGTGCCAGTAAATTTACCAGCTTTGCAATGAACACTTATATTAGACATCGAATAAGTATAGAGGCATTCAAACAAAAATTTATAGATCTACATTTTTAAGTCTTAATTTCTTATATAAAATATATATATAATACATAAATCGTAAAAATAATTATTAAAAATATGAATTATTATGTTGAATCTATAAAGTATTAATGGAATCATTATATTTCATCAAATTTAGAGGTGAAAAATGACATTAGTAGCTACAATTAAAGAAAGAACCAATCTTGATCTCCATAACGAATTGATCAAAAAGGCTGAGGATCTCATTCCTATTCTTAAGGAAAGGTCAGAATCTGCTAACGCTGATAGAAGAATTCCAAAAGAAACTATCCAAGATATGAAAGATGCTGGATTTTTTAAAATTCTACAACCTAAGCAATACGGCGGGTATGAGCTAGACCCCCACACCTTTTCAGAAGTGCAACTGAGAGTTGCTCAAGGGTGTATGTCTACTGCATGGGTTTTGGGTGTCGTTGGCATCCATCCATTTCAACTAGCATTATACGATGATAAAGCTCAGCAAGAGGTTTGGGGTGAAGACGACAACACCTTGGTTTCATCCTCATATGCGCCAATGGGACAAGTTACCCCTGTTGAAGGAGGATTCAAGTTCTCAGGTCATTGGCAATGGTCTAGTGGATCTGAGCATTGTGATTGGGCATTACTGGGTGGTTTAATTTTTCCGCCTGAAGGAGGTGCGCCAGAATATAGAACCTTCTTAATTCCAAAAAGTGATTATGAGATAAAAGATACATGGTACTCAATGGGCTTGAAGGCTACTGGCAGTCAAGATATTCATGTTAATGATGTTTTTGTTCCAGAATATCGAACCCATAAGCAATCCGATGGTTTTAACCTCACCAATCCAGGCTATGCAGTAAACAAGAATGACCTATACAAAATACCATGGGGTCAGTTATTTGTTAGAGCTGTATCTACCCCAGCAATTGGTGCTACAAAAAAAATGTTAGAACTTTTCATAGAAGGAGCTAATAATAAAGCTTCAAGCGACCCTTCTAAATTAGCCGGCGATACTCATACTCAATCAATTGTTGCCGAAGCATCTGCAAAGTTAGACGCATTAGAAACTGTGATGTTCAGAAATTACGATGTTATGGTTGATCAAGCCGGTAATCAGGGAGGCATCCCCATGATTGACAGAGTAAAATTTAGATACGATGCTTCTTTGGTAATAGAAAAGTGTCTAGAAGTTGTTGATACACTTTTTTCCAATGCTGGCGGTGGTGCAGTATTTGCAGGCAGTGACATTCAAAAAATATTCTTAGATGTCCATACTTCTAGAGCGCATGTTGCTAACAATCCTGTAAGTTTTTCAAGAAACTATGGAGCTATGCAACTCGGGGTAGAAAATACAGATTATTTTGTCTAGTACTTACAAATGGTAACCACCATCAACCGGAATGCAATGACCAGTGATGTAGCCTCCTTTACTTGAGGCTAAAAAAACCGCTGTATCTGCAACTTCTTTAGGTAGCCCGAATCTCTTTATGGCAAGTGTATTCATAACAGCCTCATGCCAGGCTTCATCAAAGAAAGTATTATTTTCTTCTCTTAATCTATGAAAAATCCCGGTATCTATTACTCCAAGAGCAATTGAGTTTGCTCTGACACCATTTTTTCCTTCTTCTTTTGCGATACCTTTCAAGACATGCTCAATAGTTGCCTTTGGTGCGACAGAAAGAATATCGCCCGGAGGATATTTAAATAATCCAGCCGAGCTAATGAAAACTATAGAACCTTGTGACTCTCTAAGGTATGGCAATCCAAACTTAACAAGGTTAAAAAAACCATTAATATCAGCATCAATGACCTCTCTCCACAATTCAATATCAATTTCACTGATAAATTTTTGCGGAATATCAAATCCAGCTGCATTCACTAATGTGTTAATCGATCCGAAATCTTTCACAACTTGCTTAAAGGTGTCCTCTACAGATTTAGAATTGCTGTTATCTAGTTGATAGATATTTACATCAGCATCAATTTCATTTGCTAGGTTAATAGCGGCCTGTTCATTTTTGAAATAGGTAATGGCAACCTTTGCGCCTGAATTAGAAAATTCTTCAGCACACAATGAACCGATGCCTCCGCTGCCTCCTACAATAAGTACACATCCATTTTTAAAATTCTGATCTATCATTTAAAACTCTTTTCAATTAATCTTCTATCAGACAAAGCTTCTCCCAGTTGACTGGTAAATTGTACTGCATAGACTCCATTTATTGCGCGATGATCATAACTAAGAGAAATTGGTAAAAAGCTTCTGCCTTCAAAGCCAGCTTTTGATGAAATAACCTTCTCATAACTCTTCGAAATTCCTAAGATAGCTACTTCTGGAGGATTAATTATTGGTGTGAAGAATTTCCCACCAATTGCTCCTAGAGAACTGATGCTAAAAGATGCTCCTTTTAAGTCAGCAATATTTAATTTTCTTTTTTTCGCAGCCTCAGCCAATTCATTGATCTCTGATGAAATGTCTACAATTGATTTTAATTGCGCATTTTTTATATTTGGCACAATTAATCCCTCAGGCGTATCTATGGCAATACCTAGATTGACATAATCTTTTAAAATAATATTTTCTAAGTTTGAATCTAAAGAACTATTGAGTAATGGGAACTCGTATAGAATTTCAGTTGTAATTTTTGCAATAAAGGCTAAAGGAGATATTTTAACTTTATGCTTTTTGCATAATTGAGCTCTGATATCAAGCAATATTGTTAAATCGCATTCATCATGTTGAGTAACATGCGGGATATTAATCCAAGATGTATGAAGATTAGCCAGAGAAGACTTCTGAAACTTAGAAAGCTTTTCTTCTTTGATTGAACCCCATTTTGAATAATCAATATCAGGCTGTGTAAACTCAAAGCTATTGCTTTTGTTGGCAGAAGAAAGTTGAAATTTTACAAATACATGCAAATCTTCTTTTACTATTCTCTTCTTTGGGCCGCTTGGAGTAACAAGCGATAAATCGATGCCAAATTCTCTTGCAAGCTTTCGAACCGCAGGTCCTGCGTAGATATTTTTACTATTTAAGGTGGGAGTATTTTGCTGTTCGTTGATTAATGGTGGTTTGGATTCAATCTCTTCTACTCTTTCAGAGATAATGTGATTTTCCATAACCTTTTGCTCTGAAGCATTTTCTTTCTCATGGGAAAGTTCTTGGTCTGTAGTTTCGATTTGCAAAAAAGGCGAGCCTGAACTGACGGTATCACCAACTGATACTTCAATAGAAATAACTTTACCAACTACAGAAGCTGGGATTTCCATTGCAGCTTTATCAGACTCTAAAACAATGATTGGATCTTCGGAATCAACTTGATCGCCTGCTTTGACGCAAATTTCAATTACTTCAACGTCTTCAGCTTCACCTAGGTCTGGAATGTTAATAATCTCTTTAGTCATTAAACTTCCCAAGGATTTGGTTTGCTTGGGTCAACCTTTAGTTTTTTATAAAAAGATGTAATTTCTTTTTTACTTATATCTCCTTTTCTAAAAAGAGAGTAAATCGCCATTCGCGCTATATTGTTTGCATCTACTTCAAAAAATTCTCGAAGTTTCTGCCTTGAATCACTTCTTCCATAACCATCAGTTCCAAGAGTGTAATAAGGCGCTTTAATAAAACCTCTAATTTGCTCAGGGTAAGCTCTCATATAATCAGTTGCCGCAATCACAGGTGTATCTGAACTTGGCAAACATTCCTCTACATAGGTTTTCTTTTGTTTGGCGGTTGGATTTAACTCATTGAAACGTTCTTTCTCCATCCCATCTTTTCGTAGCATGTTAAAGCTAGTGGCGCTCCATACATCTGAACTTATACCAAACGACTCTAATATTTGTTGAGCCTTGATTGATTCATTTAAAATTGATCCGGAGCCAATTAATGTGACTTGAGGGTCGCTCTGATCCATAAGCTTATATAGACCTTTTATGATTCCCTCATCAGAATCTTTTGGCTGAGGTGGTTGTATATAATTCTCATTTGTAACAGTAATGTAGTAGTAGTAATTTTCTAAATCTACAAACATTTTTTTGATTCCATCTTTAAAAATTACTGCCAATTCATAGGCATAGGCTGGGTCATAAGATCGGCAATTAGGAATTGTTGAAGAAAAGATGTGACTGTGCCCATCTTGATGCTGCAATCCCTCACCATTTAATGTTGTTCTCCCAGATGTTGCTCCGATTAAAAACCCTTTTGCTTGGGAGTCACCGGCTGCCCAAGCAAGATCATGGATTCGTTGAAAACCAAACATGGAATAAAACAAATAAATTGGAATCATCGGAATGTTATAGTTTGAATATGCTGTTGCCAGAGCAATCCAAGCAGAAAATGCTCCAGCTTCGTTGATGCCTTCTTCGAGCATGACCCCATCTTTAGATTCTTTGTACCACATGACTTGATCAGCATCTTCAGGTTTATATTTTTGACCCTCAGAAGAATAAATACCTATTTGTCTAAAGAGCCCCTCCATGCCAAAAGTTCTTGCCTCATCAGGCACAATAGGAACAATTCTCTCTCCAATATTTTTATCTTTTAAAATGTCTGTCATCATTCTTACAAAAGCCATCGTGGAGGAAATTTCTTTATCCTCAAAACCAAGAGTGTATTTTTGAAAAATAGATTCTGATGGTGGTAATAGTTTTTGGGTATGACTCCGTCTTCGAGGTATTGGACCACCTAAGCCTTGTCTAGTTTTTAACAAATATTGTATTTCAGGCGAATCTTTTGGCGGCCTCACGTAGGGTAAATTTTCAATATCTTTATCTGAAACTGGAATATCAAATTTATCTCTAAATGATTTAATATTATCTAAAGTTAATTTTTTTACTTGGTGAGTAGTATTATCTGCTTCTCTTGATCCAGTCCCATAACCTTTGGTTGTTAAAGCAAGAATCACCGTTGGGGCCCCTTTGGTATTGACTGCCTTATGATAAGCGGCATAAACTTTATATGGATCATGTCCTCCCCTATTTAATTTATAAATGTCTTCATCCGTAAGATCATCAACCATCTCTAAAACATCAGGATCTTGTCCAAAAAATTTTTCTCTCGTATAGGCCCCACCTTTTGCTTTAAAATTTTGAAGCTCTCCATCAACAACAGCATCCATTAGCTCTTGAAGTTTTCCCTCTTTATCTCTTGCAAAGATTGGATCCCACAATCTTCCCCAAATAACCTTGATTACATTCCAACCAGAGCCCCTAAACTCCCTTTCAAGCTCATGAATGATTTTATTGTTACCTCTAACGGGACCATCTAACCTTTGTAAATTACAATTTATAACAAAAATTAAATTTTCTAATTTCTCCCTACCAGCTAAACCAATTGCACCCTTGGATTCTGGCTCATCCATTTCACCATCTCCACAGAAGACCCAAACCTTTCTGTTGTTTCTGGGTGCAAGACCTCTAGATGAAAGGTATCTCATAATATTAGCTTGATAGATTCCCATTATTGGACCTAAGCCCATTGAGAC
>ENA-OWPI01002304-OWPI01002304.1-marine-metagenome-genome-assembly--contig:-NODE-2304-length-18144-cov-2.949521_pt1 | contig 18144 bp, 20 predicted proteins | sample MGYA00238138_ERZ651775 | MGnify/ENA primary metagenome ERZ651775 (study PRJEB26906, sample SAMN06265043) | marine metagenome | isolation source: Helgoland LTER site | place: Germany:Helgoland, sampling...
CAAAATATTGAATGTTTACAGAATCACCTTGGACATAAAATCCAGTAGATGATACTACACCACCACCTGCCATATTATGACCTGAATGGGGATTATAGAATGCATTACCGTAATTGACTATATATCCTGTCTCTGCGTTTTCTGTTATTGTTAATTTCTTTGATAATCTAACATTAGTTGTATTAGACATAATTGCAGTGTTAGATGCATCGATTGATTGTAATAGTTTCGAATGTCTGAATACTGCATCAAAGTTTTTTAGATTATCTTTATCGAATTGTAGTATTGAATTTGTTACAACATTCTCCATCTCACCTGTTGACAAGTCTGTATTCTTTGCATCATATTTAAATGTTGTTGTAAGTAAAATTTTTGTAATTTCGGGCGAGACTATTGTTGGTCTAATTGTTAGAATGTTTAATGCTTTAAGTTTATCTACTACAGTTTTCTTCTCTGTATCAGATAAGTAATCTGAATTTTGTGGTTTGATTGCTAAAAAGACCTTACCATACTCAGGTGGGTCATTGTCCTCTCCACCCCATACTGCAACTGCATCTGCATTCGGGTAATACTCACTGACCTTTGCTTTATAGTCATTCAGTGTTACCAGTCTGTTTTGTGAAGTGTAAAATTTATTTGCTTTGAATTTGATGGACTCTATACTTTCTTTCTCTGCACCACCTGATGATTTAGTTGTAGTTGTGATAATTGCATCGAAGTATCCATTAATACCCGACTGCATAGTAAAGATGTTTGCACCATCAGCGTGATTTTCATCTACCACAATATATGTTACCGTAATAATATCTCCATCCTTAAGTGCTTTACCTAATACACCATCTCCAAAATAGATTTCTAAGAACCCTTCATCATTTTCTTGAGTGTAATAAACCCTAGATTCTGTATTGATGGTTGAGATATCTGTAGAGAGAGAATATGATTCAATACTACCATTTGAGTCTATGGACACAGTGATGTGAGACCTGTCAACTCTTGCATTTGATAATACATATTTTGGATTAGATACTTGAGTGTCGTGTACGAACTTATCAGTCAAGTAAGTACCTTGTACTAAATTTACATCTGCATATGCATAGTTTGTTTTGTTTTGAGAAGGTCTTACTGAGTTGGGCACAACATATTCATATGTTAGTCCATCGTATGTAGTTGTAAAGATTGAACCTCTGTTTAAAGTCATCTCTGTTGTTGATGGCGAAGTACCATCTGCATTTCTCACATTCCTTAAATTGATATCAACAATTGCAGTTGATGATTTTTCTGTTACAGGAGTAAACCCTAAATCTTTTGCACGAGATACTACGTTCTTTCTCATTTGTGCAGAGTCTAAGAATAACTCTGAAGCTGCAATGTTAGTATTCACTGCACTTATATGTGATGAGTATGCAAGAAGGTCGATGAGAACAGACATCGTTGACCCTTCAAAGTCATAATCTTTAAACTTATCTTGTCCTTGAAGATATGATTTTAAATTATCTGCGATACTGTCGAAATCTAAATCTGATACATTAATTTTTGAACTGTCTATTGCCATTATCGAACCCTTCGTATTGTGAAATCTAATTGTTGTGTTTTTAACCCGTTAATAATTCTATAAAAAACTGTTACAGGTATTCTATTCTCTACCACGTCACCTAAAACCACTTCAACACCTGTTACACGTGGTTCAAAATTTTCTATCTGTTCTGTTAAAGCACGTTTCATTCGTTTTACCTTACTGTCGGTATCTAGTTCAAACAACATATCTCTAACAGACCCACCAAAATTTGGTTTAAATGGTCTCTCATATTTATTAGTTTGGATGATATTACTCACTGCCCGTCTTATTGCATCTGAATCTTTACGAAGTGTTACATCACCTGTTATGGGATGTGCTTTAAAGGTGAGGTCTAAATCAGCATATGCAGTTTTAGATGCAACTGTTTTACCTTCTGTCTTTACGTAATCAACCATAATACTATTTATGCACCATTAGACTTTTATTATTGAGACTAAATCAAATTCATTGGGGTTTTCTTCAAATGTTACTGTATCAGTTGTAATTCCATTTACAGTACTGCTTGTAATAGTTATTTCCGATTGTTCTACTCCATTTACAAATACTTTGGTAGTTCCTTCTCCACCTGTCAATTGAAACTCATCAGTGTCACCATCTGCACCAAAAGATGCTACTCCCTCCACCCTACTTCTACTACTAGTGTTAACACGAACTACAGGTTTATATGTAGTTGATTGCAGTATACCGTCAAGATTGGGTATAGTAATCATAGCACCAAATGGATTTCCAATCAGTTTTAAGAAGTCACACATAGTTAACAATAACAAATCAATGATTTTACCCAAACCTATAGCAGATAAAAACTTTTCAACTATCTTAACCCACGCCATAAGAAGTTTCTGCATCCAGTTCTGTTTGAAGTCTTCAAACTTTGTTTCAAACCTTGCAAGTCTTTCCTCTAAACTAGAATTGGTAGATACATTCTTTCCACCGATTATCTCCTCAATAGTCATTCCTATAATTGGTATCTCAAATCCAAGTACAGCATCTTCCAGTTGTCTTAAATATTTCCCTTTCTCGTCTATAAGTTTTTGTTCTAGTTCTCGTTTCTCTTCGTTCAGTTTATCAATCGTAGCAGGGTCGGTTTCAGTTTCTAACTTCTTATCAATCTCCTTAATTTTCTCTCTAAGTTCACTAGCAGTAGTTTGAAATCTTCTCTTTAGTTCTGCTGTAAGGGTTTCTAGAAGTGCAGATATATCCATAGAAAGAAGTTCTGAAATTTTTGAGAAAGGTAGTTTTGGTAATCCTAATGCATCCCATATCTCTTCGAACATATCAATAAGTTTTTCGAATGCTTTTATGTGTGCATTTAAAACCCATTCTTTCATCTCTGTTTTGATATAGTCCCAAGTAAGTTTTGCTTTTAAATCGTTATTGAGTTCTTGTATTTTTCCATCAAATTTTCTTTGTGCTTCAGGAACTAGATTGAAGAATCTATCAATGTGTTTTGTCCTTTTCTCTTCAAGTGCAAGTATATCCTTTTCTAGTTGTTCCTTTTCTTTCTCTAATTTATCAATCTCTTCTGCATTTAAAACATATATTTCTTTTGTTAACCTTTCGTTAACTTTTGCAAGTCGTTTTCTTTTAGATATAATTTGAGTTACAAAATTCTTTCCACCAATTTGGTCTTGTATCTCCTTCCTATAATTAGGACTAGTGACTATTTTAATGATGTCTATCTGAAGACCTAGAATAGGGATGGTTAAACTAAGTGGTACAAGTTTTTCTATCAACTCTGAAATTTTAATTGGAATGAATAGATGAAATTCTGAAAATAACTCATCTAGTGCATCTTCGAGTTCTTTTTGTAGATTGCGTTTCTCTGTCCCTTCTCTCGTTTTCCAAAACGGACTTAGAACACCTTCCATAGTATCAAAAAACTTTTCAATGTCTTCTTTGATTTCATTAAACTGTTCAGAGAGTTCTCCTAAGAGAATATTATCAATGTAATCTTCTGCAGTTTTTATCTCTTGTAGTATTGCAGTTCTTTCTTCTGCAGTTAAATCGGGGTTCTTTAACTTTTCGTTGAGTGCAACTATCTCTTCTTCTTTCTCCTTTTTCATCAGAGCAATCTTTGCATCTAGTTTATCGGGAAGTTGTGCAATCTCTTGGAGTGGTTTTAGTATATCTTCTACTTTGGGTATACTAAAGATATCATCCGTTGGACACGGAAGTGAAAGAGGTAAATCAATCTTTAACTCTTTTGAAGTTTCTGCTACATCCTTTGTGGTCACTATGAACCTTCTTGTATTACTTGTGCTTTTAGTTTAAGTGTTTTTGCAGATTGGAGTGTCATATCCCCACCTGATTTGATGTCCATTGTTCCTGTAACATCAATCTCACCTTTACCATAACCCTTCAATTTAACATCACCATATGTCTTAATATTAGAGTCACCCATTATCACAACATTTACTTTACCACCGATATGTACTTCATTGTCTTTGCATATTACAGTGTATTGGTCATTGACCACTCTTGTCATTTGTGACCCATCGGGTTCTATTGAATGAAATGTTCCCGACCTATGTTCAACTGCAATTCTTTCTGCATCTAGTGTATCATCAATCTCTAACATATGACCCGACTCTGATGCCATAACTTTGTTGTATGGATAAACTGGGTTTGCTTTTGAATTAGGGAACACTGCAAGGTTTGGGTCTGCGTTCTTTATTGAATCTACTACTGCAGTTATATTTTTACTCTCAACTATACCACTGATACTTCTATGTTCGTATGTCCCATCACCTCTTGCAAACTTAGATAGGTCTGACTCTCCAAAATACAAAGGATAATATGGTAGGTCACTCTCTGTTAGAGTTGGATTTGTGATAGTAGAACCACTACCAGTATAAGTTATACTTAATGACTCGGGTATGATTGGTGCAGTATCTAATGCTTTATTGAGACCCCAAGACCTTTTGGAATCTGCTGTTGGTGTAACATCATCATCTGTTCCTTTATAGTCTGTAGGAGTTAGTCTACGTGGGTCATTGAATCCCCTATCAACTCTTCTAGACAAAATGGTACCACCAACTTCTTGTTTAAAACCATCGGTTGTTATACCTGTACCAACACCTATGATAATTGGGTCTTGTTTACTACCATCCCTAAAGAATCCAAATACAGTTGTACCTTCTACAAGTCCGTGTGAATTAAATCCAAGACCTGATAATCCTGCAGAGGTGGTTGGTAGTAATACTTGCGCCCAAGGTAAATCGGGTGTTCCAATCAAAGACTTATCTGCAGTATGAATACCGTGAATCCTTACACGAACCCTACCTATCTTTAGAGGGTCTTGTCTATCCTCAACTATTCCATAAAAATGATGCATTATATAATCTCTCCTGACCCAACATTATCCAAAGGTCTACTAGACTTAATGTCTTCTGAAAAACTTTCTTTAACACATTCTATAGTAATCTCTCCCTGTCTTTGTTCGGGAAATCCTTCAAACATTATATCTGTAATGAGATATCTATTATCATTAAGAGTGTTTTTGATATCATTATCTTCCTTCTTAACTTCTGCTTCAGGTATGTTTAATACGAGAACAGTTCCTACTGTAATATCAGTTCTGAATGGAACCTTAAGTACCATTACATTTTGTTGTAGTATTTCTAATAATGCATTTCTCTCTAATCGTGCTTCATCTTTTGTAGAGTTCCCACCGAAAATTTCAGGTAGTTCTATGTTATCTGCATCTCCGTATGGATGCATCATTGTAAAGTCTTCGATAACTACACTGTTGTATGCTTTATTGGGTGCGAAGTCAGCATCCAATGGGGTTGATGGGGGTGCAACCAAAGGGTCACTTTGAATATCAGGTTGCAGTATAACCTCTTCATCATCCAAACGAAGCATTGGGAATCCTGAAAGATGGGTTCCTCTCTTCATAGTTTTTGCAAGGTCGTAATGATGTTCTTCCTCAATCTTCTTTATTGGATTGTATACTCTTAGTGATGCTGAAAATGCACCCGTCTCTGTCCCTCGTAAGATATTAAACGATTGTGGTTTGCTGTATTCTTCAATAGTTGAGTTAAGACCACCTTCAGAGTTGATTGGTAAGTCCATTGATTTTAGACTTGCAGATTTAGGATAGTAGTTGAATTTTAAAGGAAACTCTCTTTCAAACATCTCATCGATAGACATAAATCTAAATCCACCGTTTAGTGTTTGGAAAAAGAAGTAACCATTCCTCCAAGCTGCTTTAACACCTTTGTCTGCATTATTAACACAATAATCTAAGAAATCATTTACTGTCCAATTAGGACAAATGAATTGCACATTTTCAGGAAGTGTTGATTCCCAAAAATCAACTTCAGTATCTTTCATATTACCAAACTCTTTCATACTTGAAAGTATCATTGAGGAATACGAACCTCTAAATGTTTTACTCATTCGTCTTTTTGATACATAGAAGAGTCTTGGTTCACAAAGTTTTAACTGAACTGTTTGTGTCTTATCATCAAGTCTTACATTGTTTACTGCTTTATAGACTCTAAAGGTTTTATCAATCGAAAACTTTTTATCTGACTTATCTCCAGTACCTTCTTTACCACGAACAGAAATTCTAATATATTCTTGACCAACAATCTTATAATTCTTTAAAACATTAGTACCATCTCTAAGAGATATGTCAGCACTTACAAACTTGTTGAATATACTTTCATACAGACGAAAACTTGTAACGATGTCTTCAAGTGCTATAGAATCCCCTTCGGGTGTTACTAGTGTCATCGCTTCGATGACAAACTCGCCTGGTCTAAGGTTTACTTGACTCATTATTAATTAGACATCAATCTTTCAAACTCATCTACTACCTTAGTGATTAGATTTGGTTTGATGATTTTGATGTTTCGTTTCTCCTCGTTATGTTCTATCTCGTGTTCTAAGTTACTAATTTGTGTAGAACCATTGATGAAGTAGTTGTGTTTAAATCCATCAGCATCTTTATAGTACGAAACACCATCTTTCATTTCAATAGCACTTTCTATAACAAAGGACTTACCACTAGACTGACCTGTAATAGTATCACTAGTTATCCAATCACTACTAGTTACACCAAGTCTATTATATGTAGGTTGTAACATTAATACATTACCCGAACCTTGTTCTGATGATACCTTTTCTCCTAATAAGAATTTATTAGTTTGACTTATAATACTACTGTTGCTTGTTACAGTTAAAAACTGGCCTGGGTATTTGTCATTTATATATGCATCAAATGTTTCTGTATCTTTATACCAATCATTGTAGTTCATAAATTCATTTACAAGAAATAATGTCCAATGTAAATCACTATTACCGTATACTTTAGATGCAACAATATCAGGTCGTTCTCCGTCTTCTAGTTCATAGTACTCATAACTTATGATATTGTCTAATGATTTTACATCAATAGCAGACTTTCTAAAGAAATCTCTAATTGTAATGAACTTACCATTCTCTAATTTATAACCAATCTTCGGAAAATTTTTAAATAATTCTTGTGACATAATTACCCTCCTGTTCCATCGTTACGAACTTCATCAAGTATACTACTATTTTGTTCAATGTCTTGGTTTGAATAATCAACATTGAAGTCCGATAAAGAATCTTTAAATGGACTGATTGATAAGTAATTTTCTTGTGTTAGAATTTTGATTTCTAAAAACTCCATTGTTATAGTACTTTTAATTGGTTGACCGTCAATGAATGTTGAAAACTTTTGACCACCTGTATGGTCGACATCACATTTTGCACACACCATAGGAAGGAATCCGTCAACCTTTTCTGCAATTGGCCCATCGAACTCTACATCAAAGATGTTTGGCATATTAAAGAAGTTTTCTACTCCACCTCCATCTTCTGCTGCAAATGTATCAGGTAGCATTGCAGTTCTAAATGCAAAAATAATTCTGTTAACTGCATCTGCTTCCTTTCTAGATTTTGGATAAAAGTCATATGTAAAGTTAAACGACCTAAATCCAACACCATCTAGTAGTTGTTCTTGCATAGGGTTGATTGCACGACCTCTTGATACGTTAGTAAATCCACCTGTTAGTTTATCCATTCCCTTGATAAGACCACTTGCAACTGCAGATACAGATTCTTGACCGAATGCTTCCATTGCATCACCTTTAATACCATTTCCTACTTTACTGATAATGTCTGCAACACCTCTTTTAGCAGCACTGATACCTTGTGATTTATATGAAACATTAGACTGAGAGATTAATGAATCGGGGATATACAATTTAATTTCAACTTGTTCTTCACTTGATAAAAGGTTTTTATTTCGACCACTTCTTACTGTACCTTCTTTACCTTCTCGTGATTTTCTAGGTCTAGTTGTAAACACCAACCAGTTATCTAAATCTTGGTCGGGATATTGTAGGTCAACAAACTTAGTTGCTGGACTTTTCTTACTAAACCCCTTACTTGAAGATGAGTTTTGTATTTGTCGTTCCAAATCTTGTCGTCTTTCGTTAAGACTATCTCTTGCTTCCCGTGCTTCTTCTCCCAAAGCATCTATAACTGAGTTATAGTTGAGACTTTTAATTTTACTTTGTATTCCTTTGATGGAATTGATTGCAGATTTGGCTTTGTTTACCTTGTTTAAAATTTTATCAATTACTGACATATAAATAATCCTAAAGAGTTTACAGTTATTTATGTCATACAGTGGTAAGTTTAAACCGAAGAACTATAAAAAGTACAAAGGTGACCCAACAAAAATCTATTATCGGTCATTATGGGAGCGAAAGTTTATGAGTTATTGCGATAATAACCCATCAATCATAGAATGGGGTAGCGAAGAAATCATAATACCGTATCGTTCTCCCATCGATAAGAGAGTACATAGGTATTTTCCTGATTTTTATATCAAGTATGTCAACTCAAATGGTAAAACTCTTCGTGAAATTATAGAAGTTAAACCCAAACGACAAACATTACCACCAAAAGAACAGAAACGAAAAACAAAAAGGTACTTAAATGAGATTGCAACCTATGCTGTTAACCAAGCAAAGTTCAAAGCAGCAGAAGAGTACTGTAAAGATAGGAAATATGGATTTAGGATTCTTACAGAAGAACACCTATTACCAAATAAAAAGAAATGAAAACATTATACGTATTTGATTTAGACGGAGTCTTAATTGATTCCGAAGATAATATGAGAAAATCATTCGACTCTCTTAACACTGGTAGAGATTTCAATGATTACTTCAAACTTATAGGTAAACCCTTTAAAGACATACTGACTGAGATGGGTATACTTACTGACCAACATTATTTAATGACAAAGTACAATCAGTTCTCATCAAAGAACAGTAAGTTGATTAAGTTTTACGATGGTGTAGAAGAACACTTGCAACATCTTAAGTCACAAGGAAAGAAACTTGCAGTCGTCACATCCAAACACAAAGATAGAACACACGACATCTTATCTAAGTTAGATGTTGAGTTTGATTTTATCTGTTGTCCTACTGAAGGTCTAAGAGGTAAACCCTCACCCGACCAACTACTATATACTCTTGCACATTGTAATACAAGTCCGAAAGATGCAGTGTATGTCGGAGATATGATAGTAGACAAAGAATGTGCAGATGCATCAGGTGTGGATTTTATACACGCAGAATATGGATACGGTGAGGTAGAATGCTGGAACAAAGCAAAATCAATACAGTCGGTCTAATACCTTCCCGTTGGGGTTCAACTAGATTCGAGGGTAAACCCCTTGCAATGATTAATGGTGTCCCTATGATTAAACGGGTCTATGACCAAGCATCGATGTCGAAGAGACTAGACGAAGTCTACGTGGTTACGGATGATGACCGAATTGAGAACTACTGTAATGACAATAACCTGAATGTAATCAGGATAGATGACGATGTAAAAACGGGAACTGACCGAATTGCACTTACACTTGATACACTTGATGCAAAGGTATATGTTAACATTCAAGGTGACGAACCCCTGATTGACCCTGATGCAATTGATAAGTTAATAGAGACTCATACACTAAGTAGTGTCACAAATGCATATGTAGAGTTATCTGAATCAGGTAAGTGGCACAAATTATACGATAAGAATGTTGTCAAAGTAGTAACAGATTCATCCAATAATGCATTATATTATTCACGACTTAGTATACCATATTATCAAAAAGATACAACACCTATCAAACAACAATTGGGACTTTATGCATTTGATAAAGAGTTCTTAAAACTCTTCCCTACACTTCCAGTTAGAGATTTGGAGAGAAGTGAATCGGTAGAGATGTTAAGATTTGTAGAGAACGGTTATAAGGTTAAGATGGTAGAAGTTAACGATGTGGGTTTGTCTGTAGATACACCTAACGACATAAAATCAGTGGAGAATTATTTAAATGATATACAACATTAATACAGCAGAATATGAGATAGATGAAGAGGGGATAACTCGTCTTAGAAAAGACTTTGAAGAGATGTCTAAAATCGCACCACCAAAAATCATAACACTAGATGATGCAGTAAACAAGTACGACTTAGTGCAAACTAAAAAATGGTCAAGTTATATTAAAGGACTACTCCTCAATTTAGATACTGAACCAGTTACTAAAGAGACCTTCAAAGAAAAGATGTCTAATGTTCCTGATAACCTTTCCTTCCACGCAGTCAAGTTTATATATTTAATCAATGAAGCAAAGACAAATGGGTTCTATTCAATACCTCAAGCTTGCATACATACTAAACAGGGAACCCCTAAGTGGTGGGTACATCCAGGCTCATTCCGTGAATCAGTACTACTTCATCTTAAAGATATGCAACACAAGTTTATTGTTTGGGATAGTCAAGATATGATTGATGCACCTGCATTATCATTTGAAGAATGGTCGACACCCTTCTTATCACTTTTAGAAAAGAAGTTGAACTTACACGTTGCGATATGTAATGAAGAACATAAAAAAGTTATTGAGTTCCACGTGGGTGAAGATAGACCTGAATACTACAATCTGAATAGGAGAGTGTATGATATGTTTGGTGGTAAGAAACCATACCTAATAGGTGAATGTTCTCCCGACATACAAGACTATTTCAGTGACGATGAAACAAGTAATGTTCACATCCAAGCAAAAACAATACTCAAAGAAGACGACTTATTGTCCCTTTACGATTTTCATCCAAATATAAATGAGATTAATACAGATAACCTAAGAATTTACATTAAATAATCATAAATAAAGTATAATGTCGGGTTTATTTGAACAATATGATAATCTATTGCCATCAGAATTTGAAGAGAAGACTGATGAGAGTTTACAGTGGTTTAGAAAAAACCTAAGAAACATAAGAGTAAAACAAGAAGACATTCTTAGAAGTCAAGGCGATACTGCTTTACCTTCTGATATGAGAACAGGTGAGATGTTTATGTATATGTATGATGCAAAGTACAAAGATGTTTTACCGTATTACGATAAGTTTCCTGTTATGATTCTTATCGAAAAAAGTTTTAAAGGATGTATTGGATTAAACTTACATTACATACCACCTCGTTTTCGTGCAAGGTTTTTAGAGGAATTGTACAAACTTAGTAATGATGACGAACTAGAAGAAGGTGCAAAATTTAACATAACATATGAATTATTAATGAAGATATCAGAATTGAAATACGGTAAACCTTGTGTCAAAAAATACTTATGGACACATATAGAAAGTCGAATAGTTAGAATATTACCCGAACATTGGGATGTGGTTTCTATGTTACCTCTTCAACAATTTAATATTAATGCCAATACAGTATATGCAGATAGCAAAGGGAAATTCTAATGAGTAACTTAGATATAGAAAAATTTAAAAGTAGTTTTGACAACGGTGCAAGACCTAATAGGTTCGAAGCAGATTTCTTCTGTCCTCAACTCGGTTTAAACTGGGAAGGACTTAGAGTTGAATCCTGTTCTTTGCCAGGAAGACAAATAGAGACATCCCAATTCTCAGAATATGGGCCAACACGAAACCTACCCTTCCAACTTAATCACGATTCAGGTAATGTAGAGTTCACATTCTTATGTGACTCATCCTTTACTGATAGAATTTTAATAGATGCGTGGATGGAAACCATCTACAGTGGAGCTGCAAGTGCTATAGACGAAGGTCTTGGTGCATCAACAAATCCTAAGTTTTCATACTTATCGGATTATGTTGGAACAATCAATATAAGACAATTGAGAATGAATGGGAAACAAGCAATGGAATATGAATTGATGGAAGCGTTTCCTATTTCGTTTGCACCTATGGAATTAAATTCAGGTACTAGAGATGATGTAATGAGATTCACTTGTACTATTTCATTCAGGTCATTTAAAACAAAATATGTTGCAGATACATCATCGGGTGGACTTATAAATAGAGGTAGAAGAGTATTAGATATTCTTTTAGATGTAGGGAAACTTGCAGATAGAAATGGTTCATCAAGTTTTTTTGATAGACTGTCTAGACTTGACGGTAGGTTGAGTCAAATTGGGTCAATAATTGGCCCTTAATATAATGGAGTAAAGTATGGGATTACCAATCCAAAATGCACCTAAGTTTAAGTGCAGATTAAGTGATGGTCGAGAAGTAACATTCAGACCGTTTCTTGTTAAAGAACAGAAGTATCTTTTAATTGCAAAAGAGAGTTCTGATAATAACGAAATTTTAGATGCTGTTAAGAACTTAGTAAATGCAGTGACCGATGGTGCAGTAGATACAATGACACTTCCAATATATGACTTGGAGTATTTGTTTTTAAATATTCGTGCAAAGTCGGTTGGTGAGAGTGTTGATGTATCATTTTATTGTGGTGAAGAAGGATGTGAGGGAACAGGTACTACGAAAGTTGACTTGACTAGTGTTGAAATTGTTAAACCCTCGGAAGTAGACTCCAAGATTATGCTTAGTGAAACACTAGGTGTAACACTTAAGTTTCCTAATACATCCGAACTTGCAAAAGCAGAATCGATGACAGATGAGAACGAGAAACTTATAGAGTTATTGATGAAAGGAATTGATACAATCTTCGATGAAGAAAGTGTTTATAACACAAGTGAAATTCCTGACAGCGAGTTGAGAGAGTTTGTAGAGAATTTAACACTAGAACAGTTAGATGGGTTGAATGAGTTCTTTGAATCTCTTCCATCAGTTGCAAAGGATGTTAAATACAAGTGTGACACTTGTGGTGCTGTAAATGAAACAACACTAAAGGGGTTACAAAGTTTTTTTTAATATCTCTTTCTCACGAGAGTTTAATAAACTATTATAATACTAATTTTCAGTTAATGCAACACCACAAGTATTCATTAACAGAGTTAGACAGAATGATACCTTGGGAGAGAGAGATTTACGTAAAACTTCTTCTCAACTGGTTAGAAGAAGAGAAGATGAGGCAGGAAAAAAGAAAGTCTTAGTTATGCACAAAGTGATTTTTTAATATAATTAAAGGATAGAACAATGGCAGACGAAAAAGAATATAAAGACCAGTCCAGTAATGAGGTCGAAATTGACTTAGATAAGTATATGGCACTTATCGAGAAACTTGATGAACAGGAAGATGTCATCAAAGAGATGAAAGAAGATGCTATCAAAGCAAAACGTGGTCTCGAACCACCTAAACGAAAGTTTATGGATTTGTTTTTAGATGATAATGACTTGAATGAAAAAGCAATCATCGGGTTTATTTCTTTCTTCTTAATGGTAGTGTTTGGTATGACTGACTTAGTCACTGCACTAGTATGGGATATGGACTTAAAGGTATCAGAAACAATCTACACATCATTTGTTGTAGTGACACTTGGTGCATTCGGTATATCAGAAGCAGGAAAAGCATTCGGTAAATAGGAAACAGTAAATGGCAGACGAGTTCGACAAATCAAGAGCAGAATTGCAGAAACAGGTTAATGCACTTAGTGAAACTACTAAGGGTTTTAATAAACCGTTTAAAAATGCAATTGATGAACTTAAGAACATCAATATAGATGTTGCAGAAACTGCTGCAAATCTTAGAAAAAATTCAAAGGACTCATTTGCAGGTATGCTTGCAAGTAACCAATTACTTAAAGCACAACGTAAAGCTGCAGCAGACCCTGAGTTCGCAAAAGTAAACAGTGCTGTAAAAGAATCATTAAGGAAACAAGAAGAGATTCAAAATTCAATCAATGATAAGTTGCAATCATCTGCAACTCTCATTGAGATGCAGAAGACCATAAACGAGAAAGTACTGGAAGCAGAAAACTTAGGTGTTGACAGCACACGAGAACAAAAGGAAAAAGCACTAAAAGAGATATCAGACCTTGAGAGTGAATTAGCAAAAGCAAAAGAAACTGAAGTTGCTCTGGAAAATCGTAGATTAGAAGAAACCAAGAAAGCAACAGATGTTTTAGTTGCAGTACAACAAAAAAACAACGATAAAGTTAAGAAAGACTTAGAAGACGCTTCATCAAGTGAGAGTTTTGGTAAGTTCAGTAGTGGGTTGAAGGAATTAAGTGGTGGTATCATTGATATCAGTGCTGTATTAGACCCGTTAGTATCCAAATTTAATGCAGTTAAAGATGTTGGTGGTGGTCTTCTATCTGCAGCAGGTAACATCTCAGAAGTTGTACAGGGTTTTGATACAGGTGGTCAAGGTGATGATGGCAACTCCAATATCGTCAAAGAAAAAGCACAGGGACTAAAAGATAGAATCCTTGGAAATAAGAAAGAAAAGAAACAAGGTGAAAAGGTTCTAAAGGACAAAACAACATTATCAAAGAAGAACAATAAGGTAGATGCAACAAATCTAAAAAACAAAAAGGTAATTGGTGGAAAACTGGGTGCAATTTCTACTGCATTTTCAGGAATCCTTGCTACACTTGGTTTAATCTTTGGTGGACTTGCGTTAATACTTCTAGGAGTTCTTGCAGTTCCAATCGCAATTGGTGCTTCTATTGCAGCAATAACAAAAGCATTTAGTGAAGAAGCATTTGCTGGAGTGGGAATAGCAATCAAAGAGTCTGCTGAACGAATAACAGGAATATTTAAAGGTGCTGGTAAAACACTTTCAGAAGGTATATCAAAACTTAAACTTGGTTTAGGAATAAAACCCAAACCAACTCCTAAACCAACTAAACCACCGACAAAGGTACCTCTAAAAGCAGACGGAACACCCGACAAAAGATTCAAAGTAAATAAGCTTGCTGGAGAAGGTGTTGAAGAGACTGTAAAACAGAGTGGTAGATTATTAGGTGGAATAAAGAATACTGCAAAATTTCTTACTAAGAAACTTCCGTTTCTTGGTGCTGCAGCTGAAACTGGTTTTGATTTAAAAGACCAACAAGATAAGATTGAACAGTTGAGAAAGGCGAGAGAAGACGGAACCCTAATGAAGAAGGATGATGTGACTGGTGAATCTCGTGCATATACCGATGAAGAATTTAAAAAATTAGAGGACGCAACCTTAGCTAATAAAGCAGGAAGTGTTGGTAAAGGTGCTGGTTCACTTGCAGGTGGATTGGGTGGTGCAGTACTTGGTGCAAAAGTAGGAGGAGCACTAGGTGTAATCGGTGGCCCAGTTGGAATAGCAGTTGGTGGGTTCTTAGGTTCACTAGTTGGTGGTATTGGTGGTGCAATCGTAGGAGGTCTTGCAGGAGATGAAGCTGCAACATCACTTGCAGGGGATAATGACTCTCAAAGAATTGTAGACCAAGCAGTAGCAAATCTTCCAACTGTAGATGGTGATGCAATTGCAGATAGTACACTTGCAACAACTGAAGCAGGTGAAAATGCTTCTGCTGCTTCTAATACTGTTGTTACTGCTCAATCAAATTCAAACGACAATAGTCAAACAAATACTTTTGTAAGTGGTGGACAAAACTCTGCAAGAAACAGAGACAATGACTTCAACAGAACTGCTGGTAGTAACTTGAAATTATTTCCAGTCTAGTCTAAAGTTTTAATCTTTCTATTATATTTTGTTTTGTCTTTATGGACTTGAGTAAGTCCGTGTGATGGTGTCTCTTTACGAGTAGTTATTTCGGGTTTCTTTTTGCCAAAGATTATCTCCCAATTATCTGCATAGGTCTTATCGTCTGAGTTCCTTCTCTTGGAACCTTTTCCTCCGTGCCATTGTTTCATTATCTTCTTCTTTGTCTTGTCGGTGCATTTCTTTTGATTGCATCTAATTCCTTTCTTCTCTTTAACTGTTGGTTCTTTTGATTTTTAGTATCGTTAGGTTTCTCATGATATTTTCTATCTCTCACCTCTTGGACGATTCCTGCATTATCACATTCTTTTTTGAATCTACGAAGTAGTTGGTCGAACCCCTCTAAGTTTCGATTCTTTGGATTTAGTCTTGGTTTTACACTTGGCATAATATTATATTTGTTATTTAAAAAAAGTGTTAAGTCACCCCACGCCTTACAGCATTCCCGTTCTTAACCGATTGACCCGCTTCTATTTGCCGTCAACCTTGCCCTTACTGAGTACCCCCTTCTATTTTCCACGGTCTCAGTGAATGTACCAACTTTATCACTTATTTTCATAATCAAGAATTGGTACACCCCAATCTAATTAACTATTTTCGTTAGCTAGATTTTTAAAGTAATCCATTGCATCATCTTCTTCCTTTGGGGTTGAAGTTTCTGCAGTAGGGACTACTGGTTCGTCTGCAACTGATTCAGTGTTCACGTTAGACCATGGCACTTCTTCCATATCTTGTGATACTGATTCTGCTGTAGATGTAGATGCACTACCGAGAACTCTTTCAAGTTTCTCTTTTAGTTCCTCGTAAGTTTTAAACTCACTTGGTGCAATAACATCTGACAATGAATGCACTTGACTAAATGTTGAATTTAGTTTTGCTTCATCATCAAATAATGGTGCAACTGTATCAAATTCAGATTTGTCGTAGTTCCAATAACCATCAACTTTTCTGATTTTAATCTTAAAGTTTGCACCTTCATCTCTTAAGTCAAAAGGATTAATTGCTTTCTCATCTTCAAATGCAGGTGAGATTGCTTCCTTGAGTGCTTCAAAGATTTTTTTACCGTATCTGTATTTGAATACTTTACCTTCGTTGTCGGGATTTTTAGGGTCTGAAACAACATAGACATTAGAAACATAGTGAAGTCTTCGCTTCTGTTTCCTTGCAATCTCTTTGTTTGCTTCGATACCTGTATTCCACAACTGGGTGTTGTATTCAGATACTGGGTCTTGTTTGCCGATAGTGGTCAATGATTTCTCAATATACCATCCACCTGGCCCTTGAAACCCGTGGTCGAAGTATGATACCCAAGGCATCTCTTCTCCATTGGGAGTAGGTAAGAAACGAACTACAGCGTAACCGTTACCACTCTTATCGAGTTCGGGTTTCCACATAGTATCGTCTGTGTAGGATTTTTTTGCACCATCAGATGGTGAAGCTGTTTCCATTGCAGCTCTTAGTTTATCTAAACTACTTGACATTGTATTCTCCTATTTTATCGTACAATTATATCGCATTTTATATTTCGGATTCTAGACCTTGACCTAAAATCCACCTTTCACTATTTTCATAGTAATAGAGTCCATTATACAGGATTTTATCCTCTATGTCTAGAGGGTTTTTCCAGTATACTGAACAGTTCTCATAATACTTTAAAAGTGCTATGAACTGACTCCTTTGTGCATTTAACACATTAGAGTCGGTATTGTATTTATGCATATAGTTAGAACTACCTGCATAAATGTTTTCAAAACTATCTGATTCAAGTGCATCAAAACCGATAAGATTAATTTTATCATATCCGTTCTGCATTGCAAACCCTAAAGCAGACATTCCTGTAAATAAATTTTTTAACAATGGGTCATTGTATGTTAGTATTGTTTCGGGTCTAATCAATCCTAAGAATTGTGTAGACTCATCATCTCCCTGTATAATGAAATGAGTGTCGTCTTCTTTAACACTTACATCTACATTATTAAATGTGGGAAGAAACATATCAATCATTTCAATTGGTAGTGGGTCTATATCTGCAAATGCAACCATGTTAGTTCTATAGTATTCAGATTCAACTATTTCTTTTTGCACTGGCATGTCAACTGCAAAGACTATATCACATTCTTTAGTGTCACGATAGATTGCATTACATCCCCATGAGATATAATTACCACTTGGTAGTTCTTTAGGTCTTGATTCACCATTTCCATAAACTAATGCTTTCATAACATAACCTCAATGTATCTTTCATGTATTATTAAATACCAATCTGTAAAAAAATGATAGTGTAAAATACCAACAAGTAATATTAATGAACCTACTATATTAACAACTATCAATGACCAGTCTTTCCATATCCAACCCACTATTAACCAACCAGTAATACCTGTAAACTGAAAATACATATTATATGGATACATGTTAAGTGCTGTTGTTGCAGCACCTATAATCAAGACTATACTTGAAAACCATTTAATCCACCAATCTAATTTATCAGGTCTATTCATTCATCAATCCTTTTAATATTAGTTTAAAACTCTTAGTATCAAATTTAAGAAAGGATGTATAATCATTCATGAGTTTATATACATCTTTCCATACATAATCTTCAGCAAGTT
>ENA-OWPI01002312-OWPI01002312.1-marine-metagenome-genome-assembly--contig:-NODE-2312-length-18115-cov-3.764220_pt1 | contig 18115 bp, 24 predicted proteins | sample MGYA00238138_ERZ651775 | MGnify/ENA primary metagenome ERZ651775 (study PRJEB26906, sample SAMN06265043) | marine metagenome | isolation source: Helgoland LTER site | place: Germany:Helgoland, sampling...
TTTACTTTACCGTCAGCAAAGTTTTCTATTACGAATTCACGGGCTCTCATTGTACTACCTCGGCTCGATGTTTTTGCTACGGGCTCCGCCTTTTTTACGTTCAGATTCTATGTCGTCTAGTGCTTTTAGCAGTGCTTCGACTTTAGGCATTAGGGTGGCACCAATACTGTTAGGATCCAGAGTATGTTTAATGTTTTCCCAGTTACCTCTGTCTGCTTGTGTAACTAACATTTCTAACTGGCGCTTAATACTCTGACCCAGTGTGTCTACACTATAACGACCAATGCCCTGCACAATAACCTGACTGTCCATAGGGCTTTCAGGATTAAGTTGCTCTAACTCTTCTGCCATACCGGCATGCATTGCCGCCATGTGCTTCTTGTACTTTTTAGTACCTTTTTTGTGTGGGCTCTCGCCTTCGTTAAGTTCGTGTATTTTCATAACAGTATTTAGCCGTTTACTATGACATCGAGTGCCTCTATCATGTCCTTAGCATGACTGATCTTCTCTAGCTCTTTCTCAACGGTCTCGGAATAATCAATGTGCTCTGCTACACCTTGCATACTATTACAAAATATGTCAATGTTTGTCTTAGCAACATCAATTTGATTTTGATACTTATTCTTTAAGTTATTGATTATTAAGTCTTTCATTTTAGATCCTTTGGTTATTTGATAAGTTTATTGTATGTTGTTTTATCTACAACGCCTTCACGTAATAGTTTTTCTCTGTTAACCATGTGTTTGGCTTGTACCTCGTCTTTACTGCCTCCAAAGTATGCCACACATTGTCCTTCTTCGATTAGAACTTCTGTTGCCATTCTACCATCTTCTGTTACAAAGTCGCCTAGGATACGTCCAAACTTTCCTTTAGCATCTTCACCACTTCTGTCAATCTGTGTCTTTAAAACTGTGGTTTTACCTAACAGTGACTTTAATCTATCTTTAGCGGCTAGACCAAATAGTTTTTCTACTTTGTCTCTAGTGCGTGATTCAGGTGTATCTATGCCCATCATGCGAACACGCTCGTCCATTAGCCATACTCCAAAACCTAAGTCAATGTCTACATCAACTGTGTCACCGTCCACTACTCTTTTAATTGTTACTGCATATTCATACATGTTTTAATCTCTTATATCTGCCAACATATGATCTACAACTTGTACATCTTCTACTAATGTACTGTTGCAATTACAATCTGGACAGTCATAGCACTCTGTACATGATTGGCCGCAATGACATCCACATCCACAGTTTGCACATTTGTTCATTATTTTTTCCTTTGCCATTTAGCCGCGGTGATCGGCGATTGTGTATTTGTGTCTTCCATTTCTTCACTAGGACCTCTGGCTTGTGTTTTTGTTTTTATACCTAATGCTTTGTGAGCCGCATCTATTTTTTGTTTGTCTGCATCAGTGTATGCACCAATGTATGCAGTTGCCGCAACAGAGTCTATATCTATATCATCGTCATTTCCTGGTGCTCTTGCCATAAACATACTAGCACGATATAATCCGTAATATCTATCTGCATCGTTGGTGTAAGCTCCTGGTGTTGCTTGTGCTTGACGATCATCAATTGTTCCGTGTTTTGTCTTCCACCTTTTAAATTCCATTAAGAACTCAATAGCACGCATTAGTTGTTTACCTTTGCACCTTTACGCCATTGATAGCACGACCAGTACCTAGCTGTAGATTTGTCTTTGCCTTTAGGTTTGTCACAACCGTGTCTGGCACGAAAGCTTTTACGTCTTTTAGGATCATCTCTTTTAATCGATAAGTTAGGATCACCAAAGCGAATAATTTTTACATTACCTGTTTTAGGATCTTTAACATAAACTTTGAATTTTTTCTTTGGATTTTCTGAAGTACGAATAGGATCATTAAGTTTAACTTTTTTACCTTTGTATTCTGCTTCGTTATAGATAGCAAACTCTACACCTGGTTCAAAAGAACAACCACACTGCTCAAGCATTGTTTGATGTTCTTGATCCATTTCTACTGTTATTGATAAATCGTCGTGATCAATAACAACCGATTCGATAACAGTGTCCATGTTAACAATAAAGTCAACGCGGTCATCAGTAATTGGATGTGCTATTTGTCTAGCTGTTTCCTGTAGATGTTCGTTGAATGTTTTCATTATTCATTACCTTTGTAGGCCTTGTATAATTCTAACATTTTTTCATCAGTTATTGATTCGTTATATAAAGGATTTGAATTACTTTTAGCCGCCGACTTATCCTTAGGGCCGTTTAATCCACCTGACATTGTGTTTAACTGTGTGTCAACATCTGTAACTTGTTCGTTAGGTGTGTTAGCATGTTGTATATCTCTTTCTTCCTCAACCGCTTCTTCTTCGCCTTTATATTCTTCATAACCGTCTGAACGTTGTCCAGATAAGTTTAGTAGTGTTTTAAGCATATCAGTATGTTCACCTTGGGCATTTACACTTACTGTTTCTTGGTTAGCATCGTCAATATTTTGTACAACTTGTAAACTTTCAGCAACTTCTTCAGTTTCTACTGACTCATTTAACTTTGCTTCAAACATTGCTGTTATATCAATTTCTTCTTTACCTTCCATTGTAACAAACGCTGTGTCTAACACAGCTGGTTCTGCTTCACCTAATCCTTCTTTCTTAGGACGTCCACGCTCACGTTTAGGAGCATTTGGATCTACTAATGGATCAATTGGTTCTAGCGAATCAACTTTTGTCTTTGCTTGAGAATATTTGTAGTGTCTACGCTTACCATCTTTAAATGTAACTGTAAACCCTTGCCCATCATCTTCTGGACGGTCCATTTGAACTTTGTGGCCTTGTTTTTCATGACCTGCTACGATATCAGCAACATGTTTAGCATCATATGCTTCATCTAGTTCAATAGTTTCAATGTCTTCTTCAACTTTTTCATTCTTGTTGTAGTCTTCTGGAGAATTGTCTTCTTCTTTAACTTCTTTATCTTCTTTTTTATCTTTTTTAGCATCTAGCATTTTTTGAAATGCCGCTTTCTGTGCTGGGCTTTGTGCTTCTTCAATTTCAACTGATTCAGTTGTAGTTGATTCAGGAGCATCGCTTTGTACATTAAGCACTGGAACATCTGCTAATTTTATTAAGTCAGCATGTGCATCTTTGCCGTACTGTGCATAAAGGTTATCACCGGTTGTACTAATTTCTGTAACACCTTGTGGTGCATTGTTTGGTTGAGTTGTTTCAGCTGATTTAATTGCCGCTAATTGATCTTCCGTTGGATTTTCAATCTTCTTAAGTGTGTCTAATACATTATACATGTCCATAGTAGTATCCTCTTATCTTGCAAACGATTTAACGTCTGGTAATTTTGTTTTTACACTACCCATAGCACTTTTATCGCCTTGTGGTAGATCATTAGTAGTAGGAGCCTTAGGGGTTGCTCCGCCTGCTATCTCATATTGTGTTGTTTCTTTAGGAACTGCTTTACTAGGATCTGCATAAACTTCACTAGCTTCTTTGTTTGTTTTTGTGTCTTCAGGCAAATCTTTTTCTAATAATGGTGCTTCTTCTGCTTCAGCACCTTCGTTTTCTTCCCATCCATCAGCAAAATTTTGTGATACTATTTTTACTTGTGATTGAGGCTTACGTGTGCATGCTTCAATCATTTGAAATAGTTCTTGTTGACCTGCTGGATAATCTAATTCTATTTCAAAAATGCAAACTTCCATATTCTTAACACCTGGAAAGTCTAACGGATCTTCTGTTACTGGTGTTGTTTTTGGATCTGACATTTTAATCAAATCAAATTTTGCTAATTTGTCTTCTAGTTCTTTAAGACAATCTTTGTCACAGCCGCCGGCTACTTTAATTCGATATGAATAAGTTTGCTTTGACTCTGTTAAATATTCTGTAAATTTTTTCATTGTTATTTCCCCTAACTATGCGTATATTTATGCTACTTTATTCTTTTGTGTCTTTATTATTTAATAACTCTTTCAACATTTCGTTGCGATCTAACACGTATCCTTGTCCTGTTTCTATTTGTTCATTTCCTGCATTGTCTACTAATTTCTTTTGATCCTGTGCGGCTTTCTTTAATTGTAAATCAATCATTTTTAGCTTTTTATTAATCTTAGCTGTCTTAGCTGATATAGCGTGGTTTAGCATATTACTTGCTACTCCAAATATCTCACTGGCAAAGCGACTGTCTACATTCATGCCTAAGTCCATTAAATCTTTGTAACTGTCTTTAGCTAACTGTCCTAACTCATCCATCTCTTCGTCACTGGCTTCTAATCCTTTTACAGCAGGTAACGCTGATTCTATCTTGTCAATGTTCTTTAATGTTTGTTGTGGTAGTTGTGGATCCGCTGTTTCTTCTTGTGGTAATGGTATAGAAACATCTGCGTCTTTGGCAGGCTCTGATGGTTCTAAATCAAATAACTCCTCTAACTTTTTAGTCATTATCTTGCTCCACTTCTAAATATGTCGTCTTCAGTGACTACTCTAAATGTAATACCATTTGCTTTACACCAACGCATAGCTTGATCCCATTTAGCGTGATTAATTGCTACAGTCTCTCTGGTAGCTCTGTTAGCATTTTTGCTTTCAATTATACTTTGCTTTTTAGGTTTAATTTCTACCAGCTCTGTTACTAATTTACCTCTTTTGTCTTGGTACTGGACTAAAAAGTCAGGAACGTAAGTTGTTTGTTTTCCAGTCATTGGGTGTTTGTAAGGAATACGTACACTCTCACTAGCCCATTTGACTACACTAGTGTGCTTGTCACAGAATTGCATAAATGCGTGTTCCCAACTTGATCTGTATCTAGGTGCTTTTTTACCTACATATTTGTCGGGATTCATTATTGAGTAAAGACCGTTTGCAAATCTGCTAGCCATTACTTGCTAACATTACGTGCCGCATATAAATTAGGTTGTTGTAATACGCTAACACCAAGTAATGTTGATTTTGATCTAAGACCGTTGAGATAGTATGCAATAACTTCATCCATTGCCAATGGATCGTCCAAGCCTTTAAACTTTTTTAATAGTTCGTCTGTAGATATATTGTAGTTTTGTTGTATTCTAAAAAATACTGATGTAAAATCATCTGCTATGGCTGTATCGGCTGAATGCTTTAGAAAAAATGATCTCACTATGTCAAACTCGTCAGCATTAATGACTGTTTCTGTATTATAGAAATTATCAAAAATTTTAACTGTAGATTCTAAGTTATTTTTTGTAATGTTTACTGTTGACATGATAGTATTTAACCTTATTCAGCACTAGGCCAAAAATCATTGACCAATAGTTTTTCCGTTACTAGAAATGATACTACTAGATCTTACTGTGGAATCATTAGTAGCTGTAGAAGTTAGTTTATTTGTTTTGCTATTAGATGTTGGTGGAGTTGAGAAGTTAAAATCACCTGAGGCCACTGTTGGTAACCCTTCACGTATTACTACTCCTAATACTTCTTCTTTAATACCTTCTGTACTTATATCACCCTTGTTGAAAATATCATACACACGACCAATTTTTTTACCAGCACCTAATACATCACCTGTTGCTAAATCTTCAAAAACACCTACGCCTGCATCTAACAATCCACCTTGTCCTAATATAGATGAGTTAGAGCCTGCTTGGCTTAATGAACTAGGTTCTTTGTCATAATGAGCTGGATCTGTAAATCCTGGAATTGGAGCACCTGTTTGACCATTAAGAGCACCAGCACCATATTTTACAGTTTCATACTTTATAGTCATTGAGTTTGCCATTGGTTCGCCACCCTGACTATAATCATATTGGTCATGACGCATTTCTGTAATTTGTGGATTGATTAATGTATACGAAACAAAATCATGTTGATTAAATCCGTATATTGTAATATCTTTAAAGAATTGAGGTTTGTTGCCAGTTCCTGTATTATCTTCTGCTGAATATCCCCAATCGCTACCTGCTCTAGTCTGACTGTAAACATCTCTAGTATTATAATCACTTCTTCCAACTGGAGCATTGTTTACACCGTTAGCATTTCCTTGAACTGTTCCGTAAGGCTGACTTGGATCTTTATAATAATAACTAAAATATTTAAACCATAAACTACGAACAAGATCAGCACCGTCATCATGAAACTCTACCGTTACTGGTTCATAATTAATTTTTGAATGTACTAGTCGTTTTCTATTATATTGATTAAATTCATCTACGTCTAATGCGTAGTTTGGAAGTGTTATGTTTTTAACTAACACACTGAGCTGACTTTGCTCCTCTGGACCAAATGCTGTTTTAAGACCAGGTAGCTCCGTAACATTTAAGTTGAAATGCACATGGAATAAAAACTTAAATCGTGGAGCTAGTTCATAGCCAGCAGATCTAAATGTTTTGCTGGCATGCTTATAGTCTTTTAGATAATCGCTACCGAGAAAGCCCTTTAAGACGTCCCCAAATATTCCGGCCATCTAAATTATCCTGTTACTACTGTGCCTAATGTCCTACCTACTGCTGAACCCACACCGCTACCAATTGGAGTTTGGATAGCATTATCAAATCTAATAGTCATTGATAGTGTTACAGGAGCACTTTCACCGTATGATAAATCATTATAGTTAACTGCTGTTAAGTAGCAACCATATAATTCCCATGTTTCTAACACGTTTGGTTCGTTAGCACCGTTACCACCGTCTAATACTTCGCAACGTGTAATAAATTTATAGTCAATACCTGCTGAAGCAGATGATTGTTCCATAAAGTCTAATTGTTTCTGTAGTTGTTCGCCAACTAGTTTAGCAACAGAACCTGACGCATCGTCACGTAATTCAACTGCTGTAGTTTCCCAAGTATGTTTACCTGCTAGATACATACGTGAGTTATATAACTCAATCGGCATTTCTTCAAATGATAATGAAGGTCTAGCAAATGAAATAACTTGTTTAGTTAATTCTGTTCTTGGTGTACTTGCACCAAAGTTTTCAAATACCGTTCTAAAACGATACTTTAATTTAGGCATTAACAGTCCTTGGTTAGATGCACTTTGATCTGACGCTAAAGGAACTGACATCCTAGTTAATGATGAAACAGCCATGTGTATTTCTCCTTGTTAAATATCTTTCTACTACTATTTATCAATATAAAGTCGCAAAAAATGGCTCCGAAGAACCATTAAGTGCGTATATTATTCTATACTATAATACTATAAATTACCTGCTTCAATATCACCTGTGTTTTTAATTCTCAGTGGAATGTAAATAAATTCTACTGATTTTGTAGGTTCAATTGCAATATCAACATATAGCTCGTTACGATCAATACGTTCTGGTGTATTGTTTGTATCATCACACACAACTAGATAGTCATAAACACCACGTTTAGCAGTAATATCGTTTAATAACTGCTCACATGCGTTTTTAACTTCGTTTCTAGTAACTGTGTCATTTGGTTCAAAGATATATGATTTTCCTAACACTTCTAATCTATCACGAACATATGCAACTAGTCTTGCCACGTTTATTCTATCAAGTGCTGATGGAGTTGAAGCAACTGTTTTGTTACCGTAGTTCTGTAAACCTGAACCTGGTACAAACGTAAGTGGATTAACTTTATTTTCATATAGTGTGTCGCGTAGTGCTTGTCTAACTGAAATTTGTTGGAATTCACCTGTTTGTGAATTAACATAACCTAAAGCTTCTGCATTGTCAATAGTTCCACGTAGTCCACCTGCTGGTGCTAACCACGGATAACCAATTTCATCTGACTTAACTAATGTTCTTAACATCGCATGTGATGCTGGAGCAACAACTTTATTACCTGCTAAGTCGTTTGTTCTAACATTTGGATAAAACACTGCTACGTATGGATCTGCTGTTGATAATCCATCTTCGCTGTCTAGACCTGCGCCATTAGCATCAGTTGCCCAATTAACAACATCAGTTGCATTATCTGATAACCTAAATGGTGTATCACCAACAACAAAACCAGTATTGTTTCTATCGTTGTTTAGTGCAACTAGGTTATCAATAAGTTCTGGATAGCCCGGAGCCGCTAATAAGTTAAATTGTTTTTGTTCTTCACGGATTGATGTGTTAGCATCAATACCTGCTTCTAGTGCCCCAACTATAATTTTACGAACTGCTTTACGTCCCATGTAAGGTGAACCGTCTGCTTTATTACCGCTTGCATTTACCCACGCATCTTTTTGTGTTGGTAAACTGTCAGTTGGGAATGTAGTTGAATTAAAGTAATTAACTTTAAATTGTTTAACTGTGTTACCTGAACGTCTTGTGTTAAACAATAATGTACCTTCTGGATATAATGTTGCTGTTGGTGCATCAATGTCTACGTAAGTGCTAGTTAATAGTGATAAAATTGTTGGAACATCGTCTGTAACTGGATCTACTGTTCCTGCTGTTCCCCAACGTGCATCCGCAAATAAAACACCGCTTTGTGTAGTTTGATCACTGTTGTCTAAAGCTACCCATTGGTCTACACTATCTGCTACTTCCCATCTGTAAATTTTAGGATAGTTATCTAGATCTGCTGTTGAAATCCATAAATCTCCGTACACCAATGCTGAAGCATCTGATTGTGTAGTAGGAGCAGTTGCTGATACTATTGGCCCAGCTGGAGAGCATTGTGAAAGATCAAATCCTCTAGCATCATTACTAACTGCTTGATATCCTTTCCAAGCACCACCGTCTTGAATTAATATATCAACTTCATCTGTTGCTGAATGATACCAATATGTATCATTTGCTGGATCCTGTGTAGGAGCAGTCAGTGATGCTGTGTATGTTAATGGAACATAGTTAGAAACAATAACATCGCTGTTGTTACCTGCTTTAACATTGTCTAACGCTGATGTAATACCTGCGTCTACTAACGGAGTACCTGTTGAATCTTTTAATACAATAACGCCACCTTGTGAGTGTGAAATTCTTACAGCACCGCCTACAACGCTAGCAACAGTGTTAGCAACATTTGCCGCATTGAATGCCGAAACAAAGTCTGCCGCTGTTGTACCGCTTATCGTAGCAGTTACCGCTGTAGTCATTGCTGTTGAGTTTTTAACACTTGCTGAAATAGTAAACTGATCACTAGTTGTTAGTGTTGGTGCAGTGTTTGTTGATGTCGATGTTGTAGCACCTGTAGTGTATCTTTTAAATATTTTATATGTTGCATTATCTGCTTCTGTTGAATCATATTGAACATATAATGTGTTGGCCGCAACATTTAAACCACCGCCTGCTGGGTCAATATTTTTAAGTGCTGTTTGATCATTTTCATATAATGGAGCACTTACTGTTGACCATAACTCTGTAGTTGAATTATAATTCTTAACAGTTATATCAGCACCGTTGTTTACTGCTGTAGTCTTAATCCATACAGAACCTGTAGGACGAGGAGCAGTGTCTGTTGACTTCCAACGTGGATTTGAATAATGTTGTGACTGTTGTAGTCTTGGATAGTAATATGTATTTGCTGTTAAGCCAGCATCTGTTAAGATTGTACCTGAACCGTTAGCTAATAGTAATGCACCTTCTAAAGAAGATCCATCTGATGAAACTGCACTATCTGCATAAATTTCAATCTTGTTGTTTACTACCGCGGCAGTTACACCTGCGATAGAAGCTGAGTTAATTGCATTTGCTAATGTAGTTGCTGTTGTTCCACCGTTAGTAACTGTTGTACCGTTAATAACAATACTATGTCCTATTGTTAATAATGGGCTAGTAACTGTACCTTGTACAGTAGGCCAGCTGTTGTGCCACTCGTCTGATCCAACTAATACCCAAGCATTTGATCTATTTTTATAGTATACAGGATTAGCGGCATTAGTTGCCACTACTGCATAATCTCCAATAGCACCAATTGATGCTTTTGGTATTCCACCGTCTAAATCATCTGTTGATGTTATAACTGTTGGAACTTCATTATTAAATGAACTAGTAGTTGAGGTCCATTCGTGTATTCCCCATTGTGTCTCTGTTGCATCTAACCAATATGAATTGTTATCACTAGCACCCAATGGTCTAGTTAAGCTTGCCGCTAATTGATTAGTGTCAACATTTACACGTTGAACGTATGCTCTATTACTAATACCTAAAACTGAGTATGCCGCTAGCAAACCATATTCATTTAGTTCATAAGCGTTAATTGGTGTACCACTTGATGTATTATAAAAAGTTGGATTACCATATGTTGATACTAGTTCTCTTTGGCTAGTAATTAAATTAATTTTGTTAGCATTGGCTAATGTTGTGCCTGATGCTATTGCTGTTGATGTACCGCTTGTTTTATCTTGTGCAGTTGCAATTAAGATATACGGAACTGAATTCGTTGGTGCAGGTACGTATTGACTTTGATCAACTATACTAACCTCTACTCCTGGGGATACTAATGCCATTTTATTGTCCTCTAATTAATAGTAACTAAGTTACCTTTTCCTTCGTTACGAATATTTATTACAATTTGCATTAAATGGTGGTTTTAAAAAGCCTTTATAAAGGTCTGTATATTATAAATAATAGCATGAAACGTCCTATTTGTAGTGCCTGTAACTATAACCCTTGTGCAATTAACTATAAACGCAATGAAAAGACCTATTTTCGTAGTAGATGTTTAAGTTGTATTAATAGAGGGAGAAAGAAAAAACCTCCCACACCTAGATGGTTAAGCAAAGGTTATAATAAAAAAAGAACTTGTGATGTGTGCAGTTTTCAATGTAAACACGGTAGCCAAATTAAAGTTCATCACATAGATGGTAATTTAAATAATGCTGAATTACTTAATTTAAGATCAGTTTGTTTAAATTGCAGTGCCATTCTTCAGAAGCAGGATTCTTCTTGGAAACCTGGAGATATTAGTCCTGATGTATAATATAGTTAGATAGTAAAGATTCTATTTGTTCATACAAATCATCCATAGAACTATTATTATCTAATGTATGATCAAACTTAGTACCAATCCAATCATACTCACTTCGATGTATACCTGAGTCTTCTAAACTGCCGCCAGCCATGGCAATTTGATACCAGTCTGGTTTTTCAAATCTAGTAACTTCTACACAGACTGCACCTAAGTTTCTTAGCATAGCTACTTCATTTTTAAATCTAACATCTGAAATAACAATGTTATCATCTGTTTTTCTAAGTTTATTTTCTAAGCTGGCTATCCACATATCATCGTGAAAATTACTTCTGATAACATCAGTACCAACATATTGTAGGATCCAACGAGGAGTAAGCTCAGGCATATCTAAACGTTTAGCCCACCATTCATCTACTTGTTCTCTCCACTCTCTACTTGACTTTGAGCGTCCTTCTAACATTTCTCTATCCCAACCAAACACAGCACTTATGCCGTCTTTAAGATTACCAGCAAAACTTTCTCTTCTAAAGCCATAATTGTTTACAAGATAGTCTGCCACAGTATCTTTGCCGTTTCCTGCTACTCCGCTGAGTGCTATTATCATTTTAGTTTGTTTATCCCTAGGTGTTTAATACAATCTTGCAACATTGTAATTTGTCGTTTACAATCATCTAGTGCATGATGGCTAGCTGATTTAGGTTGAGGTAAATCTGGCCAAAGAGCATAAACAGTTCTGGCATCACGCACATGATAAAACTTCCAGGGTAAAGGGATACCATGTTCTTTGAAAGCATGTTCTAATATGTTCATATCAAAACAAATGCCATTTGCCCATATACGATCACTTTGCCATATCAGTTTACCAAGTTCTTCTAAACAGTCATGTAAATCTCTTCTCCCTACTTCTTCAAACACTTCTCGCTGTGCTTCAGGTCCTTGTGTTGCCCACCATTCAATAGTAGTATCATCTGTTTTACGATTAGGCTGACTTTCTGGAGTAACTCTGGCATAGAAGTGGCGGTCAGGCCATCCTGTAGATAAAGGATCAAATACCTGTGCCGCTATTGTCATAACCATAGCGTCAGGTCCAGTGGCGAGTGTTTCTATGTCAATCATTAAGTCCATAATGCGTATTATAGCATTATCAAATTAAATGGTCAACCTATTTACTTTTTGGATTTTTTGGATTTAATTCTTGATATAAATTTAGTTTTAGCAAAAGGCTTACTTGGTTTACGTTTCTGAGCTTTTTTAGGGCCGCCTCGTCTTTTAAATTTATTTAGAGCCTGCATAATCTTTGAGGCTACATTTACTTTTTTAGTTTTTTTTGATCTACGTGCTTGTGCTATTTTTGTTCTAGCACGAGTTTTTTTCATTTGTGCTCTTTTAGCTACGTCAATACTTGCTCCACACTGTGCTGGACTTGACACAATTCTCCCTGCTCGTGATCCAGTTTCGCATCGCCATTTCATTTTAACTTTAGCTTTACCTGAGGCGCCGCCTTTGCCTACACGGGCAAAAACCATACCTTCAGTTAAAATTTCGTTAATTTTCATTAACCAATTACCCAACTTAACGGTTCTGAGTGATCAACAAATGTTTGTAAATCAACAATTAGTTTGTCCATTTCTGCTTGTGCTTCAGCTTTTAATGTTGATCCATTCAATGGAGTACCACCCTGCGGACCTGCTATAGTAGCAAACTTCTCTCTGGCTTCACCAATGATCATTTTACCGCCAGCATATGTATAATCTCTAATCCATTGTTTTATTGCTAAATCTTGTAGTAAAATAACTTCTGGTTTAAGATTATATGTCCATAATAATACTTGTTCACCTGAAGCTTTAGGATCACGCATCAGTGTTAATTGTTTAGTTACTGGAGCAAAGTTGTAGTTCATAAAGCCGCCAAACATACGCATGGCTTGTTCAACGTATTGTGTATACATATCAAATGTAGCTAATCCGCCAGCATTTGAATAATTTAGCAGGTAAACATTTAATGTAGCTGAAGAGAAAGGATCAAAACTTGATGAATATGGTCCTGTTGAATCTCCCATTGTACGTCTAAAGATCTGTCTGACTGAATGTACTTCTTGAGGTAGTATGTAAGTATTTTGATTCTCAACTAAACTTAGCAACGAATATGATTCTTCATACGCATTTTGTGCTCTTGTTCTATATGTGTTAACTGCTCTATCATATGCAGTTTCGTAATGAACTGGGTCAAGTTCAAGATCAACTATGCCTTCGCCTAAACGATTTGCAACATAGTCAAATACTTCTTGTTTTAATATAGTTAAATCTGCCATTGGTTTCTCCGTTACAACTATTTATCGGAGAATAATGATTAGGTCGCTTTAATAATAATTAAGTTTTCGTTGAATCGACCATTTACTGCTGTAGATGTTGTTTTTAATTTATCAAACAGTTTACGACTATCTGGCTTGCCCGACATCCTAAGTTCTTTAAGAACTTCTTGTGGCTTACGCAACGTCTTTTGTGCTGACTTGTTAGTATCAAATCCTAAAATACTTGTACCTTTAACAGTAAACATTTTAGCATACTCATCAGCAACGTAGTATTGTAGTTTACGATTTTTAGTATTGTAAACCCACATCTCACTTGACTTAAGAATTTTAGTAGGTTCTACAGTTTCTAATTTAAACTCTTCAAACTTTCTTAGCAGTTTTAATTTTCTTACCTGCTTCTCTGGTGGTACCGGTTTTTTCTTTCTAACGCCAGTCTTAGCCTTCTTACTTTGATGATATGCGTCTAATTCTGCTATAATCGCCGCACAGTACTTGATCATATTCTTTTGCTGGGTCTTGGTATAACAACTATATCCTTCGCTTAAATCAGCGTCTACGTTAGCGACAGAGTCCTCGAGTTCTCTTTTCTGTTTTGTCCATTCGTCTTTAATAATATTAACATGCTGAGCAAGTATGTTTCTTTCAGCTAAAAACTGTTGTATTTGTGGCTTTTCATTTGATTTAATATCACCCGATAAGTATTCGTCCCATAGACCATCAATGTCGCCTGCGGCTAAATGTGCTCGCTCTATCATAATTTCTTGTATGTTAGGTTTATTTGCTTTAGGTTTTAGTTCTTGTTCAGCATCGTCTTTAGCTAAACTATTTGCATTATTATGTATAGCTTCTTTTGCTTTTACACTGATATATTCTATTTCTTCAGCAGTTAGCTCTAATCCTGTTTGTTGCATTCTAATTAACCAACCTATAGTTGTTGGTGTCCAACTGTCTTTGATAGCATTAAACTTTTTACTTTGTTCTTTGTCATTTTCTGTAAGCCATTCTACTATCCATTTTTTAGCTTGTTTTTTATCGCAGACATATCCATACCAGTTGTATGCGGCCATCATGTTTAGTCGACGTTCTTCAGGCTTTGGCTGAGTAGTAAATTTTGGTTCATCGCCTTTGGCTTTACTATCTTCAATTCCTACTTTAAGTTCTTTAAATTTCAAAGTAATTGTCCCATTAAAATCATTTTTTGATATTCTACAATTAAAGAGTTACATTCTTCTCGTATCTCTATAAACTTTCTTGTTGCTTTTTTCTTTCTTCTACAATCAATTTCTGCTTTACTTAACTCAGAAATTAAACTACAGATATTTTTGTTTATCTTTTCTAAGTCTTTTTGTATGGTAAATGATAGATTTTTGGTAGATTCTAGTAATTCTGTCTCTATCTTTGTCCAATCATTTGATGTGTCTATTTGTAACATTTAATGAACTTTACTGCCTTTATTTTAACTAGTCAAGCTATTATATGTGTTTTGTATTTTATGGTCAACCAAAAGGTTCGATAAATACTAGGATAATAGGAATAGCAAATGCCAAGACTTAGTAATTACAGACCAACAAAAACCAATGACTATAAGTTTTTAGATAAGACTATCCGTGAGATGTATACTGTGGGTGGATTAGATATCTATGTACACAAATATCTTGGTCCTAAAGTAGTAGGAGATAGTTCATCTAGAGAAGGACACGAGGGCGGAGACGCAACAAAACCTACCTATGACGAATCTAATCCTTTGTTTATTGAAGATCTATTATTTTTAGAAAATAGAGATCGCGAATATGATGATGACATATATGTCATGCGAGGTGTATATAACGTTCAAGACATTGACTTTGATTTAAGTCAATTTGGGTTATTCTTAAACGGTGATACACTATTCATAACTTTCCACTATAATGATATGATTGACACATTTGGTCGTAAACTAATGAACGGTGATGTTATTGAAGTTCCTAATTTAAAAGATTATCATCCACTAGACACAAGCGGGCCAAAAGCATTACCTAAATATTATGTTATACAAGATGCTAGTTTTGCGTCTGAAGGATTCTCACAAACTTGGTTACCTCATTTATGGAGGGTTAAAGCAACTCCTCTTACTGCTAGTCAAGAATTTGATGATATACTTAACAAACCAATGGATGCTGACAATCCATCTGCAGGCACATTAGAAGATTTTTTATCAACTAAAAATAAAAATTTAGAAATCAACGATGCTATTGTTACACAAGCAGAAGCTGAAGTTCCTAAAAGTGGTTACGACAATACAGCGTTTTATGTTACAGCCACTGTTGACGGAGAACCAGCAAACCCAGCAGATGTAACTGCTGATGGCGTAAGTGTACCTGGAGTAACTCCTAATGTTGATGGTTACCTAGTAGGTTACATGACAGGCAACGATGTTCCGCCAAATGGATTACCAGTTACACCTGGTGTTAGTTTTCCAGCTAATCCAGACGTGGGTGCTTATGCACTAAGATTAGATTTCTTTCCAAACAGACTATTTAGATATAATGGAGCAAGATGGGTGAAAGTAGAAGATAATGTAAGAACAGAATTAACTCCAGGACCAGATAACAAATCACAACAAAGTTCATTCTTTAATAACACTGCTACTATTGGAACTAGCGATAGAGGCAACATACCAAGTAGGCAAAGTCTCAGCGATGTACTTAAACCTACTAAGGATAACTAATGGCTGTACAACAATTTTTTTATGATGATCAGATAAGACGTTTCTTATTACAGTTCACACGAATGTTTTCAAACTTTCAAGTTGAGTACGGTAGAGACGACTCAGGTGCGCCAACATTAACTAGAGTACCTATCAGATATGGTGATGCTAGTAGACAGGCGGCAACTATAATAGCAGACAATTCTAGAAACAAACTACCTAACGTACCAATGATGACTTTCCACGTAACTGAGTTAAAATATGCTCGTGAGCGTGTACAAGAACCATACTTTGTTGATAAAAAATCATTTAAACAAAGAACTTGGGATGAAGAGTCACAATCGTTTGAACAAACACAGGGCAACGCATTTACTGTAGAAAGAGTAATGCCAGTACCTTATAATTTAAGCATACAGTTAGATTGCTGGACCTCAAATACAACAATGAAGTTACAGCTACTAGAACAATTGTTAGCATTGTTTAATCCAAGCATGGAAATACAATCAACAGATAATTATATTGATTGGGCTAGTTTAACTGTTGTTGAATTAGGTGATGTAAACTGGTCGTCAAGATCAATTCCTGTAGGTACCGACGATAATATTGATATTGCTACACTAACATTTGAACTTCCAATTTGGATTAGTCCTCCAGCTAAAGTTAAAAAACTTGGCGTTGTTCAAAAAGTTATTGCTAGTATTTTTGATGCTAACGGCGATGCTAATGAAGCTTTAATTAATAATGATTTATTATTAGGAACAAGACAAAAAATTACACCATTTGGATATCAGGTTGTTCTTATTGGTAATCAGTTACAGTTATTAAGAGGTAAAAGTGTTGATTCTGCTGAAGGAACGTTAGACGCATCTGTTACTCAGGACGATAATGTATTATGGACAGCATTGATTGATAACTATGGCAAATTAAGAGATGGTATTTCGCAAATTAGATTAGAATCTGACTACGTTGATACCGAAATTGTTGGTACTATTGCGTTACATCCAACTGATGATAGACTTATACTATTTTCTATTGATGCAGATACTATTCCGCAGAATACATTAGATCCACTAACAGCAGTTATTGACCCATTATCTAGTGGTCCTGGAGAAGGACTTGCGGCGGCTGTTGACGGGCAACGATACTTATTAACTGAAGCAATAGGTGATAGTAACAACACAACACCAGCATCAGCTTGGGGTAGCCTAGTAGCGTCAGTAAATGATATTATACAATATAACGGAACTAGTTGGGAAGTTGTATTTGATGCTAGTGAACGTACTCCCGATTATTCATCAAACATAACAGATTTTGTAACTAACACAACTACTAGCATACAGTATAAATGGACTGGTACAATGTGGGTTAAGAGTTATCAAGGACTTTACAAGGGAGGCGAATGGAGTCTAGTACTTTAAACGCTATTGGAATTTGGTTTTATGCTAAGGACACTAAACGCTATTTGTTTTTATTGCGAAATGACCCTAAGCATCCAGGAACCTGGGGATTACCTGGGGGAAAATTAGAAAAAGACGAAAGTTTGTTAGGTGCGTTAACCAGAGAATGTATCGAAGAACTTGGAAGTTGTCCAGAAACAGAAAAAATAATTCCAATTGAAAAGTTTACATCAGCAGATAATCATTTTGTTTATCATACATTTTTTGGAATAGTTTCTACAGAGTTTACTCCTATACTAAACGATGAACATTACGGGTATGCGTGGATTGACAAAAACACTATTCCAAGACCGTTACATCCAGGCTTGTGGTCAACTATTAATATTGATGAGATAAAACAAAAAATTGATACTGTTGAGCAATCGCTCTAACCTATGTCGCAGTAACTAATCCATTGAGTATAACTCATTTCACTAAAGTTTGTACACCATTTCCAATCTTCCGGTGTTCGATTATCAAATTGAGTTGTTTTGACACCACTACTAACTCTAGTAAATTTTGTGCCTTTGTACGTATTCATTAGGTCTGTTATTTCATCAACTGTTGGTTGATCGTCTATATAATCATAGCCTATGAAAAAGATTTCTTTGTGCCCATCAAAGCATGCTATCCAAGCCGCCAGTAACTGATCACTACCTAATGTTTTATAAGGTGTTAGATAAAACTCTCCTGGATATTTTAAACAGTTAGAAGTTGATGTATAACAAGCAGTGTGTATTGTATACTGTGTTTCAATACACTTTTCTAATGCTGATTGGTTTCTTGATACGTAAAAGTTACAAATAATTTCATCTGCTACTCTTCCAGTACCGTAAGTTTGT
>ENA-OWPI01002313-OWPI01002313.1-marine-metagenome-genome-assembly--contig:-NODE-2313-length-18115-cov-3.149407_pt1 | contig 18115 bp, 9 predicted proteins | sample MGYA00238138_ERZ651775 | MGnify/ENA primary metagenome ERZ651775 (study PRJEB26906, sample SAMN06265043) | marine metagenome | isolation source: Helgoland LTER site | place: Germany:Helgoland, sampling...
AAAACGCACTAAAGTTAAAAGAACATGGCAAGAAGGTAGTAGCACGGAAGCAAATTGGCTCCTTTCAAATGGCTCCCTGATTACCATTATGAATGATAACTCCCCTTTCCATTCTAATCAATTCATGCAATAAATACTTAGTTCTCGGGGACTGTATCAAATGGATTCCCCGGTAAAGGAACATTTTCAAAAGGATTGGCTTCCTTCCGATTGACCTTAGGCGCACTATCAAATGGGTTACCGCTCGGGGGAGAATTAGTTTTCTGCTTATCCTTGTTTCCACCTTCAAATGGATTACTGGATGTTTGATTCACTGAATCAAAAGGATTGGCATTAACAGACCGAGGTGTCTGATCAAATGGACTGGAAGGGATGGAAGGAACCACATGGTCAAATGGGTTAGTAGAAGGAATTTGATCAAAGGGCTTTAACTTGGTTTTATCAGTTTGTGAATTAGTTTCGCCGATAGGAATTGTCTTACCTTCATAAAAAGGTACAAAGACATCCTCCTTTTTTTGCTCTATAAATCGCTCGATTCGAGGACGGTGGTCATAACTCCAAACGATACGAACTGGCTCATTCACATTAAACTTATCAAAGAATGCCAAGGTGGTCGGATTATAACTCCCCCCCGCTTCAGGCATACCACCAACCCATTTTGCATAAAACCGCCAAGGTACAAAACTCTTCTCACTTTCCACATCAATCCATTTGTCACCTTTTTGAATAAGAGTTCCATTCAAAAAACCTGATTTATTAAATGGCTTAATTTTGTTAACTTTAAGAACTCTTAGATGCCCATCCCAAAACCAATCCAACTGTACTCGGTTTCCGACCACGAGTTCTTTAAAAACATCAAGCGTCTTTAAATCAAAACCACCCCCTCGGGCAGGCGAACCTCCCTGCCAAGGTGCTAGATAACGTTCGAGCAAACCTTGATCCTCCTTAACCTCGATCCAAGCATCTCCTTTGGCATTAAGAATCCCCTTTAAATTCCCTGCCTTTTTAATCATGAAATCTTCTCCCCATAAAGAGAGAGAAAAAAGGAAGAAAACGATTGGAAGAAACTTCATAAGACTAGTTTCATAGTAGAAAAAAATTAAAAATCGTCAATAGACGTAACGATAATAAACTTCGAGCATCAAGGTACAAAGAGTAGTACGATAAACTTCTGCATCCTGTCCACCCTGACTTGAAGTCTTTCCCCCACCCTCTTTAGGCCAACTTCCGTCTGCGAGTTGAGAATTGAGCAACATGGGTTCCATCTTTCGATTCCAGGCAGTCCAATAGGCTCCCCCATAATTAAAAAGGGCCTGGGCATCATAATACCAGGAATATAAATTTGCATCCGCACTCGTATAATCCATTGCCAAGTTATTCTTCAAGATATGTTCCATTGCCTTTTTTAAAGTTGCCCTCTTTTCCTCTTCGGAAGGATGCCCATGCTTCCATGATTGAAGACCAAGCGAACCCACTCCGGTTAGCTTGTGTTTTATACTCTTTGCATCGGATGCCTTACGATACCCAAACCCTCCATTTCCAGAGGAATAGACCCGATAAAAATTTTTGACCGAAGCTTCCAATGCAGGTTCAATACCAGGGAAAATTGCTCCCGTATTATACGCCGCCTTTAAGGCCTGGAATTGCCAACCACTCACGGATGTATCGCTCGATTGTTTTTCATTTTTTCCAAAATCTACGAATCGTAGATTATCCACACCGGGCCTTTCTTCCATGTAGACCCATCCGCCATCCTGTTTTTGTCCGGCGACAATTCGATGGATTGCTTTTTGCAAGATCGGGAGTATGAAATCCTTCTCAGTCATGCCATAAGCTTCCGCAAGGGCGTAGGTTGCAATGCCATGCGCGTAGGCGGATCCGTGTTTATTGTTGGTAATGTAAAGCCAGCCATCCTTTTCATCACCAAGTTCAACAAGATACTTGATCCCCTTCGCTACCGCCTCCCCATATTCGGGAGAGTCAGTCAGTTCACAATGTCCCAAATAACAAAGAAGGGCAAATCCAGTCATCGCTCCTTTCGCATTATTCCCCCAAGACCCGTCTGCATTTTGATCCTGATTCAACCAGTTCAGTGCCTTAATCACAGAAGTTTCAACCCGATCCGGATTCTTCACTCCTCCCCGGGCAAGTCTTGCCACCCGACCCACTTTGTCGCATCGCCCGCTCATTGACTTCGGTACGGAAACTCCCAGTGAGTTTACCGCAGCCCGTAGATTAGTTATTTTGTCTCCTTTCGCTTTGGAAATAATTTCATTGGGGTCTTCCGCCCCGTTAAATACTGTCGAATCAAATGCAAGGGCATCATCTTCATTTTCTTCGAAAATCAAAGCATTTGGATCACCAATATCTTTATTCTCTTCATCCATTCCAATCCGGGAGAGAAGTAAATCTTTTGAGTCGACCAATCCTTGATCGAACTCACCCGGTTCTATGTTCTCCTCCATATTTTGAGAAGATATTTTGGTCTGGTCAGAAACACCGTCATCTGCTCCTGCAATTGCCGGATTAAAAACCTGTGCTTCACGCATGGCATTTTGATTGTCCTCGTTCGCACCTCCAAGTGCGTCCAAACCCTCCCCTCGTCCACTGCTGCCTAAACGGGCACGTTCACCGCCGGATTCCACATCCGTACGCTCACTTTGGGGAACGGTGGAACCCTCCGTTTCGTTTCCTGCCACTTGACCCGCTTTGGCGATAGTTGTCTGGCGAGACTCAGAAGGAGAAATCAGAAGAAAAAGAAAAGCTCCCAAACTGAGAAGAAGTAAACAATAGGACATTCCTAAGTTGAGCCAGGGAATCGGGCCAGTACCCTGAGGTTTTTTTTTCTTCTCTTCAAAAAAAGCAAGATGGCACAGAATCCCGGTACCAAGACCAGTGAAGACTAGAACAGAAGAGAGAATCAGGTTCCCGGCAATGAGATTACCGATTAACGCCAACCCAAGGGTCGAAGAAAGAACAAGAGAAAGTATGGTCTTGGTACTCATACCAAACTTCTCCTAGTAAAAAATGTATGCTCCCTTTTTATAGGAGAAGTAAAAAGGAGAGCTCAGAGATTGTGAAGATCAATCAGCCGATGCATATTTATTTTTACAACCCTTGCAGCAAAACGCGACTGTCTTACCATTAGCACTCTTCGCAGTTATTGATGGGTTTGCCTTGCGGTCCTTTTTGATAGGGCACATTTCGTTCAAGGAAGAAGTGCTGGAAGAATTACCGCTTAGTTTTGCATTATAGCGACCATCTTCCTGTCCTCCGCCGTATTTCCCAAGATCCAAACCAATTTTACGGGATGCTTCCATGATCAAATTCATGTAATAAGCGGGATCACCTTCCGAATTCACATGATATTCGTCACTGAATACAATCCCATCACGGTTGCGAATATTGTCACCATTTTCCTGCCAGTAGTACGGCTTCAAGTTTTCACCTGCACCGGAAAGATAACCATCTCCACGCCAGGCGTTTTCCACAAATTCCTTAAATGATTTGGCAAAAGTCTTCCCTCGGTCGACTTGGAACATGATTCCACGGTACAGTCCACCGTATCCGTTTAACCCTTTTTTAAGATCATTCAAATCGTCCATGTAGTGATCTTCTGGTTTACGATTGAAATTGGGAAGGTGATATGCGGGTTGGGCTTCATCTTGGAAGACAAGTGCTAACACATTTTCTTTCTTTGCCGCATCTGCAAAGAATTTAAGTGTGCGTTCTCCTTCACCATCCACCACGAGTACCCGGCGATTGTAAAGATCTTCGTCGTTCTTGTAATAAGGAAGTAAGGCATTTTTAAGAAGAGTATCTTTCATCTCGTCCAACGCCTTTCTTGTGCTCAGAATCGAACCACTTCCATCCACATGCATCATAATGTAAAGGTTTCCATCTTTAGGGAGGTGATCGTAATCCCAATCGTCGCGTCCAACTCCGTCGCCATCGTTAATACCGATTCCAACCCCGACGCCGACATCTGCCACTCCCAATCCGAGAGGATGAGTGACCCTACCTGAAACCAGACCGGCTGCTGCACCGGCTCCGGCACCTCCGACCAATCCGGCCACTCCACCCGCGACTCCGGGTGCAACTGCAAGAGCTGGCCCCCCCATTTCACCAGGGTTGCTGGCCGGGTTTGTGGGACTAGTCATCGCAGAGATTTCCTCTCCGTCAGTAAATCCATCGCCATCACTGTCCGAATTGGATGGGTCCAGACCGTAAAGAGCTTCCAGTGAGGCGGGGACTCCGTCCTGATCACTGTCAGCACCGGGAGCAGGTGTGCCCGGTTTACTACGGGGATCACGCGGATTGGACATTCCCTTGACCTCGTCCGCATCACTTACCCCATCCTTATCCGTATCATTGGATTGAGGGTTCGTCCGAAAAGTAGATTCCATTGCATCCGAAATTCCATCGTTATCTGAATCAGGACCTTCCGGTTGACTGGGTGCAGCGGGCGTGTAGGTTCCGATTCCTCCCAATGCGGGAACTGCTTCACCATTCATTACCGCCTGCCCAATTCCTGCTCCAAGCCCAGCAAATCCAGCTGCAGCTCCCACGGCTGGACTTCCAATTCCTGCCCCTACACCCTGTGAAGGAAAGTTGTATGCAAAAACCTCAGACCCTTTCCCTACTCCAGGCATCGAGCCCTTTCCAAAACCGGCACCATCTTTATCAAATTCTCCCACGGCACCCAGTTCTTCATCATTAAAATTTCCGCGGCGAGCATCGGGGACAAAATTTCCCACATCTACCCGATCATTTCCGCCCCGGTCCAATCCGATATCCTGTCGATCCAATCGGGCCACTAAGTCATCGTCATTATCATCGATGATAATAAGTTCATTGTCGTCTAATCTAGCTAATCTACGATCTAGCAAGCCGACATCAACATCGTCTTCAATCACAGTGCGATTTCGGCCACCATGTATTCGACCGTTCCCACCATTTCCTCCGACTACCCTTCCGTTACCTAAGTCATTCCCTGCGAGTCGGAGATGGCGATCATCGTTGTCCACATAAACGATATCATCATCGTCGTCACCAATCACAGCGGTTATTCTTTTATCATCCAATATCACACCATCAAGTCGGTCATTATAAGCGACATTTGCACCAGCAATAAAGCCACCTGCGTTAACCGTAACAAATCGCTCCACTGAATCTGATACCTCTCCAGACTTAGGATCTTTGACAGTGTAAATAACTTTGTATTGCCCAGGAGTAGAAACATCAACGAAAGAGACTGTTTCGACAAATGCGGTTAGATCTTCATCCCCATCAATTGCCGTGTAGCCAGGGTCTACCCAAAGTTTGCCGATCGGCCAAGGTATGCTAGTGCCTCCCGTTAAGGTAATGACAGAAGATTCTATCTCTGCTCCCTCAGAAGCACCAACGACTTCGCCCTCTTCGGTAATAGTTTCGTTTACTACGACCTGTGGGTCTTGTTGGGATCCCCAATAGAGAAGGGCTCCAAATCCTAATGCCAAAGCATAACCTGCCGCTAAGCTGGTTAATGCAATGGTTCTATGCTTTGGATTGAGTTCCCGTTCTTCAGACTGCGACTCGTCTACCGCAGTCTCTTCAATCGTCGAATCCGTCGCTTCCTCGTTCTTCTCTTCCTTCTTCATTTTTGGTACTTTCTTTAGTGGTTTGGACTGAAAGGTTTTTATACTGATTAAATGCTAAGTGAGCCATTACGATTTGACCGAGTATAATCGCGAAGCCAAATAGCAGAAAAAACGGGCTGGAAAGTAAACTCGTCTGAACCAAACCCAAAAGGACACAACCCAGTAAAAATGTGCCCAAAATAAGAGAAATAAGAAGTTCTTTCGACATAAAGATTATAATTCGAGCAGTTGGTAGCTTAGGCAAGGTAAAAGAGCAGTCATTTTAAACATTACGAAAAAGAAATAGTAATGCGGACCGAATAAGATCGTTCGGAAACTGTACTGGTAAGAGTAGATCCATTTTAATAGTTCTGCCAGTAGTAACCAAATTTGGACAAATAATCGGAATTACTCTAAAATTTGATTTCTTACCAAAAATTTCGTGATTCTTACCCGGCCAAATTGAAGAAAAACATTCTGTTCATTGCACTTTCCAAGGAACATTGTCCGAGCGCAGAACGAGGGGAAGTTCAGCAATGGGAATCCAATTATAATCTAATTTTCTTAAAACTGCTTCGTCTCGAATTTTATTAAAAATCGCAAAATTTTCTGAATCGGAAAATACAAAGAGGTTCAAAAAGAAATTTTGACGAACTAAACGGGGGGCATCTCCAACCGAGGAGAGAAACAAATCCAATGCATCATCATTCATCGGATCGACTCCCCTGCTTGGATCGACTTTTACCTGGAATCGCTTGTCGGGAGTTTGATTCCATACCAATCCATCTTCATTCTTTTCAACCGAACCGATCCCCAGAGAAATCATCGGATACATTTTACCATGTGCCACAATAACAGGGAGTGGCTTTTTACGCGTGTCTTTTTGTTGAGGAAGGCTGACCTTACGATAGGGCTTTTTTTTCAACTCTTTACTTAATTCCTGGTGGGCAAGAATCGTTTCCAAACGACTTAATTCTTCCTCCATACTTAAACGTTCTTTTTCAATTGTTACTTCGCTATCCTCGAGTTCATCAAGTTTTTTTTGTTCACGCTGCATTAATTTTTCAAGGGCGAAAGAATCGCTATTTAAATCGTCTAAATTATCCTTTATCTCTTCAATTTCCTCTCGTTTGGAATAAGAATCATCTTCCAGGTCTTCTAAAATCTCAATGTTTTCATCGGTGAGGTCGAGTAATGAATTTTGTAACTGCTCACGTTCCCTGATAAGTTCAGATTGATTGTCATCGGTCTGAACTAATTTATCGTACAATTCGACGCTTTTTTTGTTCACACTGAGAGCAAGTAAGAGAGCAATTAAAATAATCCCTCCAAATGTATTGCACAAAGTATCGAGCAACATATCCAAGCTTCCACCCTCTTCTTCTTCGCGTGCCATTAGTTGAACATCAAATTAAAAATTGGTGAGTTCTGAAAGTTCATGGATTAGGAAAAAACTCAACAAATGGATCAGCAATCTTGTCAGTAAACAAGACAGCTGCCTCTTCATGGATTGGCTCGAATCCGTATTTGTACCCGAGCATACGGGTCAGGTTATTTTTAGGGTCACATAGTAAATCAAATAAATTCTTTTCAATCGTCCCATTTCTACCTGGTACATTGGTAATGGTTAACTGACATGCCGAAGGACGAAAGAAATAAACAAAGAAATTTTTATTCTTATCATAGGAAGTCAGGGCTCCACCAAGTTTTTGATAATAGTTGGCCGAGTTCACTGGTATCGTTCTTTGCCCCCCATTAAAAATTCCTATTGTAAATTCGGATGATCCTAGAATTACCAGGACCGGCTTTTCTCCCTGGTTATTTTCTTTAGGAATTACCCGGACTTCATTTTCAACTTGTGATTCTAACTGCTCGACCTGTGAATTAAGGTTGGAATCAAGCTCCTGTAATTCAAGTTCGGAGAGGTTTTTTAAAGACCGTAATACCCGGGCATTAATTTTATCTTCCAGTCCCTTCTTCTCCTCATTTAGTTCATTTTTTTGAACCCTTGCCAGGTCCATAAGTAATTCTAAACTTTCAATCTTATCTTTTGTTTCTTTCGAATCATTTGAATCTTCAATCCCAAGCTTTTTTTTAAAAACTTGAAGTTCTAAATTAAGCTTTCTCAATTCCTCCGACAGTTGTTCAATTTCGCTATTCTTCTTCTCTCTTTTGACTAAAAATTCTTTTTTCTCTTCGCTTATTTCTTGGTGCAATGCTGCAATCTCTTCGATTACTTGAGTCGCATTAAACTCACTTGCCACCACAATTGTGGCGTTCCCTCCCCCCTCATTTGCTCCCACAATTAATTCAACAGGAGCAGTATTATTACCCGGACTATCGCCTTCATTTTCTCGCTTTGGGTTGACCTGAAGGGCAAGGATAAGAGCGATTAAAACTAGGATACCAATTACTGCAGTTATAATATCCTGAAAGGCAAAGAAACTAACCCTCTGCTCGCTATTTCGACTACTTCTCCCCATCTTGACTTACTGTAGGTGAAAGCTTGCTACGATCAAATTGATTTACGAACGAGTTCTTCCCGTTTTTTCAAGCTTAAGTTTTGCTAAAACATAAGTTTGGCAATACTCATTGCACTCGTCCAAGAGTAAAAATTCTTGCCGTTTTCGAAAGGTCATTACCATTTGCACAACAATGGAGCCTACCAATCCAAGTAGGGTAGTATCAAACGCTGTGGATAGACCCCCGGTCACATCAGTCAATGAATTCTTCAATTTGTCAACATCGTCAGCGAGCTGTATGGTCACTCCAAATTCTCCAATCGCAGACCCCAATCCAAGAACTGTACCAATAAAGCCGAGAACTGGAATCGCCCAATTAAATCCGTTGATTAAACTGTAACTGGCTGAGACTTGATCTTCATCAATTGAAGCCTGTGCATTGGTCAAACTTGCGACCTCACTAATTTCTCCGATGTTCTGCAAATTCGATAAGGCGACATCAATTCGGTTTAAAAGCAAAAAGTGCTTCGGGTCATCAACCTGACCACGAATTCGTAACAACGCATCTCGGGCAGTCGCATTATTAAGAAAAAAGTTGGGGTCCTGGGGGATCAGATTGAGAGCCAGAATTTTCTTTTGAAAACTCACTTTCCTACCCTTTACAAACAGAATCGCAAGAGCCCAGAAAAAAAGCATGGTGATTCCCGCACCCATTAAATACCCCCCGAGTCCTCGATTTATAAATTTATCAGATAATGCTATATGTAAGGGAATGTCCCTCACTTGTTCCTCTTGCGTACCATCTTCCAGTGTTACCATTTCCGAGTTCTGTTCTTTCCACTCGGCGGCAGTTCCAGAATCTCCAATCACAAACTCCAATACTAAAAAAAAGAGTGTTGATAATATGAGCCCCACTAAAAAAGTGAAAAATGCATTTGTATCGGTATATCTACCGCCACTAAATCCAATTTTGTTCTCAATATCTTGCGTCGACCAACTTAACTCAGGTTCATCAAATCCTACTCCTCCGTCCATTTATTTTTTTCCTTTCACACGATTAAATAAGGCATTTTGAAAATTAATTCTCTTCTCCTTCACTCTTTACGATCGTACCACAGGCTAAATCATGCAGACCCTGTCTGCGAGGAGTCAAAAATACAATAAAGGGTAAAATAATAGTCAGGGAGATCAAAATTTTAAGGACTGCTCGTAAGGAAGAAACACCAAATCCTGGAATTTCATCATCCGCCAATCGTACCACTTTAATTTTGCTTATTCTTTTTCCAATAAATCCGCCCGCTTGAGAAGATTCTCCCAGTCCATAATAAAGCCAACCCAATAAGAAGTAAGCACATACACCGGCAAGATACAGAGTATTATCGAAATCTGAAAATGCACCGGCAGTACCAATTAAAATAACCACTACCAATAGTAAAATAGCACTATCCACAATCCCCGCAATCGCCCGTGCTCCATGCGGGGCAATGTTTTCAATTTCCATGCTGGGCTTATCCGGAGTTACCTCATCTTCGCCCGCTTCCTTTTCTGCAGACTGATCGGAATCCGTCAACACTGTGTTCGATTGCTTCGCGGAAGAAAGAGATGGACTGGATGGGACAGACTGTACGGGAGGAGGGAGAGCAGCAGGTACTGGGGGCGGCTTAGGGGGAGGAGGTGCAGCAGAACCCAATGAACTTAGATCATCTGCAACTCCAGGTATTCTTGATAACGGAACCCATTCTGAAACTCCTTCAAACCAAACTAAATCGCTGAATCTTAAATTACCCGCTTTTAAATAATCTTTTAATTCTTTTAATAAATATGGGCCAAATTGAGTCCCGGATCGATTAATATGAATTTCAGTTGCTGGACCTGGTTTGGGCACTTCAATTACTTTTTCAACCGGTTCAGGTTTCGGTTCAGGTTCAGGTAATTCGACGGTCTCCTCTTCTTCTTTCTTCACTTCTTCCTCCTCAGGCTCATCTTCAAATACCTGATCTAAATTCTGTTCTGGAAGAAGTCCTTTTTCATATTGGTCAATAAAATCGGATACGGTGAGCCAATCCTTTCCTAATTTAACTTTATGAATAGTGCTGATCTCCTTCATGCGAAGAAGGTCAATAATTTCCAAAGCCGTGAAGGGACCCGAGATTTGTCCTCTTTTTGAAAGTGAATATTTTTCTTGGTAAGACATACTCAATTTGAAAAATCAACTGGCAGGAAATCCTCCACTCCTCCAAATTTTCCATTCGTCACATTCGCTTTCGAATAATTTTGTGCCAGTATTGCTCCAATATTGGGGTTGGTTCCAACTAAGGGACTGTATGAAATAAAGGAGGCCCGTGCCCCCTTGGTTAATTCAAAAGAACCATTAACTTGAGAAATACCCCAATACAAAGCTGGCTTACTTCCGGTAAATCGGGCCTTCTTTTCAATATCAACATGTCCAATATAAGAAAAATTTACTTTTTGTAAGGATTGTAAAACCCCAAGCGTAAATTTTGCTTCGGGAAAATAATCTCGCTTACCCACTACACGGTAATACTGTGCCAAACTTTGGGAAAGGGATTCGTTCGCTTTCTTATCCATCCAATCTGTCGGTCGGATTTTTATTTTTACCTGACTTACAAGAGCATCATAGTCTTTCAATAGTTGATTGCTCAGAGCAACTCCCCAAGAGGCAGGCTTTTTTTTCATCAAATCAACTATCTCACGATGGAGATATGCCTTGAGCAGGGGGGAAATTGATTGTTCGGCAATCACAACCTCAAGCATTTCCATCAAAGGTCCGGCAACACTTTTTGTATTAGGGTCTAGTCTGCGTTCGATTTGTTGCTGCAAAAAAGTAGATTCAGGAGTCAATTCGCCCCCCTCAACTGCAAGCCCCTTCATTCCTCCGCCAAAAATGGTGGTTTGAAATTCTCGGCCCTCCACCTTTCCATTCCAATGAAATTCGCCTACTTGCACATTAGTTTTGATCGGGTTGGCAATAGGCTGTCCTTGTTCATCAAATTTTTGTGCCACTTCCTCCTCCTTCACCGGACCATAGGAGTACAGGGACATCATCTGCTTTTTTTGGGTTGAATAAACCCCGGATGCACCGGATTGAAATGGAGTACATTCCACTAATTGATAGCTCCAAATAGAGCGAAGATCGGGGCGGGAAAGAAGGGCCATAATATGATCGTATTCTGTTCGAGATTCATCGGGCTGGAGTGTAATCTTACCCGATTCCACTTTTTCCCATATCTCGGCAGGTCCCTCTATAAAGAGACGGCTTCTTAACTCACCGTTTTCATTTGAAAATTTCTTTCGATGAGAAAGTACAGTACGGACCAGGGAAGCTTTTGTTTTTTCAAATGCATCATTTTGCAAAAGTTTTTCCAAAGCAAAAAAATACTCGTCCAAGTTTTGAGCTTTCCCTAAATCTCCCTCCACTTCTCCTAATTGGCCCAACGCTCCGACTGATTCCTTTTGTGCCTTCACTAATTCTTTAAATTCTCTGCCCTGTGCGCTAGACATTCGCTCCTGATCGGTTGAACTGCCGTTCAATTCCGTAATCTTACTCAATGAGTCTGACATTTGCCTGAGGAAAGCAAGTTTCTCATCCCGAGATTGGGCTTTTTTACTTTTCCCCAGTAATTGGTCGGCTTGATTGAGCAACTGATCGTAAGACGAACCGGACTTATTTTCCACTTCTTTAGAATAACCCTTCCAAGTTTGCTTAAGTTGTCGAATCGCATCCCTGACCTCACGATAATCATTGGGGTCAATCGCATCTGATCCGGAAAAACCACGGGTTTCTTCATCCAATTCCTCGAGGTATTTTTCCTGAGCAAGAATGCCATGATCCGCCTTTCCGGAATCCCGGAAGGCTTTCCATGCTTGTAGCACTTTTGCATCAAAGTTTAAAACCTCCTTCTTTAAATTATTAAACCGATCTCCTTTTCGATCATTTGTATCCTCGATCCGAGCCAAAAATGCGGCAATCTCCTGTAATTTGTCCAAGACTAATTTGTTGTCCTGGAAACGATAATAATCGACCTCGTTTAGGGGTAAATCTTCTCCTTTATCATTCTTTCGAATTCGTGGTGCACTCTCAAATAATTCTAAAAATCTTTTGGCATCCCGAATCTGAAAATTTGGATCATTATCAAGATCTTCAAGGATTTTGCCACACATCGAGGCAACCACATTGCCCCTTCTCCGTTCAATGTCCTCCTTTTTTAAAATAGGTAAAAGACTTTTATCCTGAGTATTGAGCAAAAATTCGTCCTGACTTTCTGAAACTAAATTTGCACCCGCATCTCGAAAAACTTCCTCCACTGCTTGATCCACAAACTTGCGAACCTTGACATCCTCTAGATAATCAGGGTAATTCCCTACAAAGGCAGATAACTTCTCCCACTGTTGTGAGGGATTGGGCACCTCCAAAACCGCTTCTGCAGCGGAGCGGGCATCCCAAAAACCTTTCAACCACCAAAGTCCTGCCACTGCACCAATCGCAACTAAAACGAACGCAAAAACACCCGCCATCCAGATTCTCTTAGTCCGGCCACGAAGGCGAAGAATACGATTTTTCACATGGGACTCTGCTTTTTGCAGGTCCATCATAATCTCTGCAGAGAGCGATTTACCAAGGTCTTGAAATTCCTGACGAAATTTGCGCAATTCGTTTTGTTCCTCCAGGTAAACCTCCAACGTTTTTCCTCCCTGACTGTCCACCTGATGCATTTCAGCAAGGCGGTTCTTAAAACGAGAGATCATGCCCTCGAGCTCACGCTCTGATTTCGCGTCCTCCGCTAATTCTTCAGACCATTCCTTGTATTCGTTGTATACATTGATGTCATCCTCAGCTAATTCATTTTCCAGGTTATGCTCCTGGGCCAAATTAAAAAATTCTCCGATTAAAGCAAGGGATCCCTTCCAGTCATCCGCAGCTCTGTAGGAAGCAATCTCGACCAAAATTTGCTCCAATCGTACCTTTGCATTTCTTCGCTCTACTCCTTCTCGAACTGCAATTGCATTTTCCCATTCATCTCCTTTGGGTTGCACCACCCAATCGGTATCCTCAATATCAATCATCAGATCAAGAAACTCTGCTTCTCGACCCGCTGTGATTAACTGCGTTAATTCCTTAATTTTATCCTCTAGAATCTTTACACTTAATTGACCGAAATGTCTCTTGGCAGCACCATGATCTGGATTTGCTTTCAAGATCATCTTTAACACCTTAAAAGTTTTTTCCTGGTCCCGGCTTCGTGCCGCAGTACGATATTCACGAAAAAGTGGGCTGTCCTCTGTGATTTCCTTATCGTATAATCCATTGAGCAAATCCACATGCTCATCTGCCCATGTGGGTCCGACATAAAGTCCCTTCTCTTCACATTCTTTTTTCCATTTACCATCATTGGCAAAGGAAAGTTTTTCCATAAGTGTAAGTACATCTGGAGATTGTTCCGCAAGTTCACGGGCAGCAAAGTCTTTACCGGAACGAATCAGAGTTACGCAGTGCTCTAATCTTTCATCAATTTGAGTTCGAAATTTCGCATATTCCTTCGCCAATGCATGAAATACTGGATCGGTAGTTCCATCCTCACGAAGAGCTTTTTCGATGCGATCAATTAAACGGTCAATATTCACAGGTCTAAATTATTGTTTCGTGTTGGGTTTTAGTAAAGTTGATTCCCTATAAAAGTTAAAACTTGGACGGAGGAGCAAGCCGTAAAAAATCGGATTGCTTTACATATTGTCCATTTGAGGTCCTTTTATAGACTGCCAGTGTCCAGGGGATTTCTGATATAATTCTTTTAATTCGTTCCGCAGAGTCCAAGGGAAGCGAATTAATAATATCTTCCTGCTTGGCTAAAATCTCCTGATTAATCGAAGCAAAATTTTTCACCCAATATTGATATTGCCTAATCTCCGATTCCTTTTCCTTGTAGATTATATTTTTGCCTAAGTCTGAAATTGTCGAAAGAGCCAGACCCAAAGTTTCAAAAGTAAGCTTCGTGGGAGGAATCAATTCTCTTTGCTGATTCTGATAATTTTTGTAGTACCGGTCAAAAGCTTCTTTTAACTCCGGACTCGATAACCCACGAATTTCTTTATTGATCGACCCGAGTGGATTCTCAACGGAGGGCGAGGCAAGTTTAGAACGGATACCCTGCAGGTTTTTCAATAATTCGCCCTCGTTTATTCCCAATGTTCTTTCTGTGCGAAGAATTAAGGTCAAAAAGTCAAAAAGCAATTTCATATCTTTCAATGCCTTGTCCGCTTTATAATTAAAGTCTTTTTGTATGCTGTCCGAGATGTATTGGTCCACCACTTCGCCTAATTGGGTCCAGTACAAAGAAAAAAGGGCAGGGTCAGAAAGTAATTCTGCATTATTATAAGCGAGGTCTAGTTCTCCTTTTAAATTGTTAAATCGAACCTCATCCCAGGAATAAAAACTTTGCTGAATCAATAAAAGGGGTAATTTGTAAGCAAAGGAGGAAAAGGGGGTACCAGGCTGAAAGGTAAGCAAATTAGGGTACTCACTTCCATAAGTTACTAAATTTTTATAAACTTCAGGGTTCGGAAATGCACTGCCCAACTGACTTAATTTCTCTTCACACCTCTGCCTTTCTGTAAGAAAATCTTCTGAAATCCCACGAAAGTAATCTAAGTCCAGTTCAACCTGTGCATCCAAGGGACGGGATGGGTTTAATTGAACTAGTGCAGTCGGTAATCCCGCTAATTGGAATGTTGTAGAATCGATAAAATCACGCCAGGCGGGTTCGTTAAAGAAAACCTTTGAGGCATGAGGGGAATTGGGCAGAACTGAATAAGTAAGGTGTAATTTATTCTCCCCCTCCGATAAAAATTGAAACATTCCATCGCGCAACAACTCGTCAGAAACGGATAACGCTTTTCGAGTCAGGTCATAATCCTGACCCACTTCTGAAAGGTCTGTCAGGTTGGCGTGTTGATGAGATAATAAAAATAAATCAATACATCCACCAGCGGAAGAAAGCAGGGGCAATCGAATAAGCTTTCCATTGTTTAATGAATTCCAAGCGTGATTAGAGCCATATGAAATTTCAATGCTTTTTCCTTCCGTTATTTCAAAATCAAAGGAATAACTCTGCCCGGACTTAAAAGATATGTTGGCAATTTTGACTGGGTCTAAAGGGTGCTGGCTCAATTTATATTCATAGCTGAATTCCTCGACAAGAGACTCTTTCTCAAACTGATTATTGGTAAATAATGAACCTTTCTGGTAGTCCGTCATCCAGGCAACTGGATTAGTCGATTTCTTCGCTAACTCGCGAAATAAAGAAAGCAAAATATCGGCCGTTTCGGAATCGTTATAAACGAATGACTTTTTAGAATTATCAATTCTCCATTTTCCATTATTTTCCACTCCCGGTATCCAAAAGAGGAATTTTTTTTCTGAGAGTAAAGAACTGGGAGATAAAATAAGTTCTTCAGCCGATGGACGAATTTTCTCTTCCGGAAACTCAAAATCAAGAAAAGTAATTTCCTCACCATCCTCGCTTAAGCGAATATTTAAATCGATTCCCTCTTCTCCTTTTTCAAGAAAGTCGAAGAGGTCTTTCATTTTTGCACTCTCGTCTTCTTTGAAGGTGTAGGCTTTTCGACTAGTACCATTTACTGGCAATTGAATCCTCATTTGTTCGGGTTCAAAATAAGCGGAACCTTTTCCTTTTACTTGCTCAAGTACCATTGGCTTTCCCCTCTGCTTGGCAGTGTTGGCAAGGTTTGAATCATCAATCTTTTTATCGTCCGGTAATTCAAAGGGTTCGATGTGAACGACCCGCGATCCCTCAAGCCTAAGAGTAAGGGGCGTTTTTTGCCCCGACTGTAAAAGTTTGTTTAACTTTCTGAGCCTGTTTGCTTCGTTGCCTTGGGCACGACGTAAGTCATAGGAAAAAGTTTCGTCTCCCACCACGAAGGAGACCTGATCCCCCTCTTCAGAAATGGCAATTGTTTCCTCCTCATTAAAAGATATTTGCTGGGCTCGACCACGATCCTCGGGGGCAGGAGCCATAGAGAGTTCATCAAAAACAATCTCTCCCTCCCTTTCTGTAAGCACTACTTTTAATTCATCCCCCTCCTGACTTTTCTCCAAAGTTTCTTCAAACCGATCAAATTGGTCGTCATTAATATTAATCTGGAAAGGTTCATCGGTTCCCACATCAACACTAACCCAGCGTAAATAGGGGTGCTTTTGGGCAATTTTTAAATATTCAATTTGATCCAATTGAGCAAATGCACCGGGAACGACAGAATTTACAGTTGAAAGATTATCCCCTTCATCTTGTTCTTGCACTACGCTATTTACTTGATTTACAGGGGGTTCCTCTTTTTTAAACCAATCTCCAAGGTTGTACGCCAATCCTACAATTAATGCACCCAGCAAGCACAATGCGGTCGAAATAACGGCTAATTGCAATAGCCAGGGTCTTTTCTTTTTTTCTTTTTTGGTGGAAGCCTCCTGAGCCTTAACGGTCGACCCACTCGGAGCGGTGCTCAAGTATCCTGAATTTGCACCCTTAATTTGCTCAACTTGTTTTTGACTGAGAGGAGAGCGGGTATTAGAAGAGGTTGCATTCTTCACTCTCTTAGTAGGGGCAACGTTCGGACCTTTTCGAGCCACATGGGCAAGAGCGGGGTCCACCTCATCTGCAATTGAACTGGATGTCCAATTTCGTAAATCAATGTAGTTCCGCAAGCCTCCTTGTTTCAATCGTTCTCCCGCCGGCTGTCCTTCAATCCCGACCCAGGCAAAAGATTTTATATCATCATTCCCCTGTAAGAATGTGGTAAAGGAATAATCCCATGCATCCAAAGATAACTTCAACAAAGCAGAAGATTCAGCAAATAACTGTAATAAATGTTCACTTTTTGCGGGGCTATTTTCTAAGACAATGGGAGGGACCAATCCCGGAGAAACAAGGGTCGCCGCATTGCCAGGGTCATTGGTAAAACTTAACCAATTTTTACAGGGTATCAATCCACTGGATTTATAATCAGTTAGAGTAATTTCCTCCCCCGGCGTTAGATAACGTGCATCCTCCTCCCACTTACTCTTCCATCCATTCCAATTAAGAAAAATCTCTGCGGGGGATGGACAGGTAGCAATTTCAAAGCCATCCAAAATTAAATGATGGGCCAAGTAGTTGGTTCGATTGGTATAATCAAGCCCCGCGTCACAAATTTTAGTGAGAACATAAAATTCCTCGGACCCTAATATAATCTTTCGAAAAATTGAGATTGCAACCCGGGTACCTCCCTCTTGCTGCCCAAAATCATAGACACTCAACCTTTCGAGCTCGCGGACAAGTCGATGCCTTAGGTCCTTGTGCCGAGCAACGGTACAATAACCAGTACGTCCAGGTTCTAAACCCTGGGGCGTACTGGTAAAAATGAGTTGTTGAGCCATTAAAGGAAACCCAATCTAATTAGGTACCGGAGACTACGGGCAACAATTCTGGTTCGACATGATGAAGTACCCACAAGGTAGGAATTTCTACCATTACAGGGTCCAATTTGTCTGGATCTGGAGCAATGTATTTTTGTCCATTTAATTCAACCCGTTCAGGGCTGTGCCCAAATGGACTCACAGGGAAATAACGTACATTGCGGGAGAGTGCTTCGGAATTGGCCACTATCGACGGATGCATATCCATCATGTATTCCCGTAAAATCTCGGAATTCTTCTCTACAATATCAAGGTCTAATTTCTTATCCTTAACAGGCCAAAGAATTCGCTCCCAGTCCAACTGGTCTCGCAAAATATCACACTTTCCAATCATCACCGCAAGGGGGACATCAATTTTATCTGCAATGCTGATATTTTGATTTTGTTTTACCCGGATTTCCAGTTCAGCCATGATCGTATCTTGCTGGTCCAATCTCTTCCCTCCTCCATCCATAGAAAATTGCGGGTCATCATGCCCCTTAAGTGCACGGCGAAATTCCGGACTGGCCACTGGGTCAAAAAGAAAAAAGATACCCGAAGAACTCGCT
>ENA-OWPI01002314-OWPI01002314.1-marine-metagenome-genome-assembly--contig:-NODE-2314-length-18114-cov-2.800244_pt1 | contig 18114 bp, 16 predicted proteins | sample MGYA00238138_ERZ651775 | MGnify/ENA primary metagenome ERZ651775 (study PRJEB26906, sample SAMN06265043) | marine metagenome | isolation source: Helgoland LTER site | place: Germany:Helgoland, sampling...
TATTTTTGCTGGTTTATTATTAGCTTTTTATTTTTTTAGTAACCAGTTAGACTGACCTATTAAATTTAATAAGGGAAACTTTAAATGAATAAACTTTTACTAATAGCTCTAGCCCTAAGCCTATCAGCGTGTGCGAGTTTCGACGTCCCTCTCATACCTTGGTTCTAAATTAATGAAATAAATTGTTCCTCAACCGGCAATTTAAAGAATATTGCCGGTTGAGGAACAAAACCCCTCTCTGCTTTAAAATGGACTGATAATGCTTCTTTCTCGAGAAACCGTACTCAACTCTCTAGCTAGAATAATGGATCCAGTTTCAGGCACTGATCTAGTGACTGCGAACCTAATAAAAGCACTCAATATCAAATTAGACGAAGTCAGCTTCTTGATTGAGATAAGTCCAGATCAAGAACAAAAATATCAAGGCATTAAATTATTAGCAGAGGCTGAGATTAAGAAGCTACAAAAAGACATAGTAGTAAAAGTTTTTCTTACTGCTCACAATGCAAGTGCTAAGTCAGAACCCGCCCCGAAGCCACCAAACCTAAAAATTGGACGGCACCCAGAAGCACAGAAAACTAAAATGAAACCGCCAGGTGTTAACAAGGTAATTGCAATTGGATCAGGTAAAGGTGGGGTTGGGAAATCAACCCTCTCTGCTAACATTGCTGTCGCGTTATCACAACGCGGTCTTAAAGTTGGATTGCTAGACGCTGATATATATGGCCCATCTCAGCCCAAACTCATGGGGGTATCAGGTAAGCCAGAGATTGGGGGCACCGATGGAAAAAGTATTCTTCCATTGCATGGATACGGTATTACACTAATGTCCATGGGTTTTCTAGTGGCAGCAGATGAAGCCGTCGTTTGGCGTGGGCCTATGCTAATGGGAGCTCTTCAGCAATTTATTGGTCAAGTTGAGTGGGGAGAACTCGACATCTTACTCATTGATCTACCACCAGGAACTGGCGATGTGCAATTAACTTTGGCACAGAAGTGCGAGCTTGATGGCGCCGTGATAGTCTCCACTCCACAAGACGTGGCGTTGATTGATGCAAGAAAAGCAATGCAAATGTTCTATAAACTTGATGTGCCAATTCTTGGAATGATTGAAAATATGTCAACTTACATCTGTACAAATTGTGGCCATGAAGAGCATTTATTTGGTGAAGGTGGTGTTCAATTAGAAGCAACAAAGACACGAATCGATTTTCTTGGTGAGGTCCCTCTTGATATTAAGGTGAGGCAATCGTCAGATTCAGGTAAACCTATTGTATTCTCAGATTTTGAAAGCACACAATCAAGGGCTTTTGTAAAGATTGCAGATAAGTTATCATCTAAACTCAATTTAGGTTAGATTAAAAGTATATTTTAAGAACACGGGGTATCTTATTCTATATCATTTTTTATCTGTTGCTTTATGAAGCTTGCAAGCAAGCTACTTTTTTCTTTTTTCTCAATCAAGCGAGTGGCAACTGCAAGTTTAAACTTCAGTGCATCATCAGGATTTAAACTTGTTGGAAGTTTTGTATTAACGAATACAGTTGATCTTGAAATCTTCTTTTTCATAATAAAATAGATAACATCTTATTTTCTTCAACGCCAGTGTGGGTTTAAAAAATCGAGTCAAATAATTTAATTCCAATGGTATCAAGCTAAATAAATTTTTTATCCAATAAGCCGTCGCCAATAAGCCGTCGTATGAACACTTTAAATCCAAAGTAGCCCTAGCCAAGCAAAAAGAATTAGAGTACTTAAAAAGAAGATAAAGTGGCAAAATAGAAAGTTCAGGAGAGAAATATGAGAGAAATTGGACATTTCATTAACGGAAGAGAAGTTAGAGGTAAGTCAGGCAGAACAGCTGAGATCTTCAATCCAGCTACCGGTGAGGTCCAAGCTACTGTCGCTCTCGCATCAAAGGCTGAACTTGACGAAGCGGTAACACTCGCTGAAAAGGCCCAGCCAAAGTGGGCTAGTACAAACCCTCAACGCCGCGCACGAGTTTTAATGAAGTTTATAGATTTGCTCAACCGTGATATGGATAAATTAGCTGAGGCTCTTTCATCTGAGCACGGCAAAACAATTCCTGATGCCAAAGGAGACGTAGTTCGGGGATTAGAGGTTGCCGAATTTTGTTTAGGTGCTCCCCATCTTTTGAAAGGCGATTTTACCGATAGTGCAGGACCAGGTATAGATATGTATTCTATGCGCCAACCAATAGGTGTTGCGGCCGGTATTACGCCATTTAACTTTCCAGCTATGATTCCAATGTGGAAATTTTGTCCTGCTATTGCGGCAGGAAACGCATTTATTCTTAAACCTTCAGAACGTGACCCATCAGTTCCAATGATGTTGGCCCAATTGATGATAGAAGCTGGGTTGCCTGAAGGTATTCTTCAAGTTGTTAATGGCGATAAAGAAGCTGTAGATGCTATTCTTGATAACTCCACAATCGGTGCACTCGGATTTGTTGGCTCAACTCCAATAGCTGAGTATATTTACAGCCGCGGCTGCGCAAACGGAAAACGTGTTCAATGTTTTGGTGGAGCAAAAAATCATATGATTATTATGCCAGATGCCGACCTTGAACAAGCTGCAGATGCACTTATTGGTGCTGGCTACGGAGCAGCCGGTGAAAGATGTATGGCTATTTCAGTTGCTGTTCCGGTGGGACAAGAAACAGCCGACCGACTAATTGCAAAGTTAATTCCAAGGGTAGAAGCGCTTAAAATTGGACCATTTACTGGTGGTGACGATGTTGATTTAGGGCCAGTAGTGACCAAAGCCGCTCAACAGCGTATACTTGGCCTAATTGACCAAGGCGTCAGCGAGGGGGCCAAACTGAAAGTTGATGGTCGGGATTTTAAAATGCAGGGTTATGAAAACGGATTTTTTGTTGGTGCCTGTCTCTTTGATAATGTCAAACCAGAAATGGAAATTTATAAACAAGAAATATTTGGGCCTGTTCTTTCGACTGTCAGAACAGATAACTACGAAGAGGCTCTCGATTTAGTAATGAATAACGAATACGGAAACGGTACAGCAATATTCACCAGAGACGGTGACGCTGCTAGAGACTTTGCTAACCGAATTAATGTTGGGATGGTTGGAATAAATGTTCCTATTCCGGTGCCGCTAGCTTACCATACTTTTGGGGGATGGAAGAAATCGTCTTTTGGTGACTTAAACCAACACGGGCCCGACTCTTTTCGATTTTACACGCGAACGAAAACAATTACATCGCGATGGCCCACTGGAATAAAAGATGGAGCAAATTTTTCTATACCAACAATGGAATAATAGAAGTAAAACTATTGACTATTTAGCATTAGTTTGGCTGTTATAAAATTTATATCTGTATATCGTAATAAGGATAATAAATAGCGTATCTGAGGACTAAAGTATGGATTTCTCGTTATCTTCCGAACAAAACCTTATCTTTGAGACAGCAAAAGATTTTGGTGCTCATGCCATAGCTCCTTACTCATCTGACTGGGAGAAAATTGAGGAAATTCCAAGAGAAACTCTCGAAGCCGCAGGCGATCTTGGATTTGCTTCTATGTATGTTTCAGAAAATGATGGGGGCTCAGGTTTATCAAGACTTGAAGCAACCTTAGTATTTGAAGCCTTAGCATTAGCCTGCCCCTCAGTCTCATCCTTTATCTCTATTCATAATATGTGTGCTTGGATGATAGCAAAAAATGGTTCTGATCAACTGAAAGAAAAATACCTACCATCTTTACTTAAACTAGAAAAAGTTTGTTCTTATTGTTTAACTGAGCCTGGGTCTGGCTCAGATGCTGCCGCACTAGTAAGTAGTGCAAGAAAGACTAATGAGGGTTATAGGTTAAATGGCACAAAAGCCTTTACATCTGGTGGAGGGTTTTCAGACCTATATATTGTGATGGCAAGGTCAGGAGGTGATGGCCCAAAGGGAATATCTGCATTCCTTGTTGAAAATGGAAAAGTAGGCCTAAGCTTTGGAAAGAAAGAACAAAAAATGGGCTGGAAAGCACAGCCAACGGCTCAAGTAGAACTTACTGATTGTTTGGTTGATAATGAAGATTTGTTAGGTAGTGAAGGTAGAGGTTTTCACTATGCAATGGAAGGACTAGACGGTGGTCGCCTAAACATTGCAGCGGCAGCTTTGGGAGGAGCCCAACGTGCCTTGGACATAGCCTTAGATTACACCAAGGCAAGATCTGCTTTTGGTAAAACATTAAATAGTTTCCAAAGTTTGCAGTTCCGGTTAGCCGATATGGAAACCTCACTTCAGGCGGCAAGGATTTTCTTGCGTCAAGCCGCTTGGAAAGTAGATACAAACCAAAAAGATGCAACAGTTTACTGTGCTATGGCCAAACGCCTAGTTACAGACTCATCATTTGAAGTGGCAAATAATGCGCTACAACTGCTCGGTGGCTATGGTTATCTAGAAGCCTTTGGCGTTGAAAAGATTGTTCGTGACTTAAGGGTTCATCAGATTTTAGAGGGTACAAATGAAATTATGCGTGTGATCATTGCGCGGTCATTGATCGACGACTAAAATGCCAGAAATATATATAAAAAGAACTGGAGCCATCGGTCGAATTACTCTTTCGCGGCCTAAAGCTTTAAATTCCTTGACGGGAAAGATGCTTTCTCAAATTGAAATAGCTTTGGACAATTGGGAAAACGACCCAGCTATTGCGGCTGTTGTTGTTGATGCTGAGGGAGATAAAGCTTTCTGCGCCGGCGGCGACATAACAGATATTTATAAACAAGGTAAAAAGAAAAATTATAGATATGGGCAGAAATTTTGGGCTGACGAATATCGCCTAAACTTAAAAATTGCACGTTATAAAAAGCCATATTTAGCTTTCATGCAAGGTTTTACAATGGGGGGTGGTGTAGGTATTTCATGCCATGGAAGCCATAGAATTGTGGGTGAGAACAGTATAATTTCTATGCCAGAATGTGGTATTGGGCTAGTTCCTGATGTTGGCGGCTCCTTTTTACTTGCTCGTCTTGAAAAAAATGTTGGAGCATATTTAGGAACAACTGCCTTTAGAATGGATGCAGGCGACTCAATATTCTGCAAGTTTGCTGACCATTATATACCGATTGAACAATGGCCACATACTATTAAAGAACTCGCCACGCATGGTGATGTCGAATACGCAATAAATAAATATCAGCGAGAAACCCCTAAAAGTCAGCTTAGACAAATTGTACCAATTATCGAAGAGGTGATGCAGCCAAATGATTACAGCCGACTTGAGGAAAGGATGTCAAAGTATTCACAACTTGCAATTGGTTTAAATAGTTTAAAAAAAAACTCACCACTGTCGGTAGCTTTTACATACTCAATGCTAAAAATGCCAGAAGTCTCAAGAGATATCGAATCTGCTCTCGGTATTGAATATCGTTACACCTCAAGAGCACAAGAAGAAACCGATTTCCTTGAAGGAATAAGGGCAATGGTAATTGATAAAGATAGAGCACCACAGTGGAAGCACAAATCATTGAGTGAGGTAAAAATTGAAGAGATAACCGCTTTATTAGCACCGTTAAATAATTAACTAAAGGGGGATTAAGATGAAAATTGGATTTATAGGTTTAGGCAATATGGGGGCTCCTATGTCCCGAAATTTGGCTAAAGCGGGTCACGATGTGTTTGGTTTTGATATTACTCCCAGTTTGATTAGTGGAGTGACACAAGCAAAAAAACTGTCAGAAGCGTCCAGAAATATGGATGTGGTAATAACAATGCTCCCTGACGGCAATATTTTAAAACAAGTTTATCAAGATATTGTTCCTTTAGGGTCAGAAAAATCTATCTTCATTGACTGCTCCACAGTTGATGTTGAGAGTGCTGTTGAGGCTGCCAATATGGCAAAAAAACATGAAATTAAGCCCATTGATTCACCTGTTTCCGGTGGTGTTGTGGGTGCCGAAGCCGGTACCCTTACATTTATGGCAGGGGGTGACAATGAATCCTTCAATACCGTAAAGCCTTTATTTGAAACAATGGGTCAAAAAGCTGTACTTTGCGGCGATAATGGCTCAGGACAAGCGGCTAAAATTTGTAATAATATGATACTTGGAATATCTATGATAGGGGTGTGTGAGGCTTTTGCATTAGCTGACGAACTGAATTTAGATCGACAGAAAATGTTTGATGTTGTCTCAACATCCTCAGGGCACTGCTGGAGTTTAAACACATATTGTCCCGCACCTGGAATTGGCCCGGTAAGCCCATCAGATAATGCCTACAAGCCTGGATTTGCGTCTGATCTAATGCTTAAAGATCTTACATTAGCTCAAGAAGCAGCAAAATCAAAAGATGTATTTACTCCTTTAGGCGAACATGCACAGAAACTTTACTCAAATTTTGTTAAAACTGGAGGATCTGGCAAGGACTTTTCTGCAATACTAAATTTTCTTAAAACCAATAACTTTGATAAATCTTAAATCCTTAGTCTAGTTTTAGAACGAAAGAAATAATCTATAAATCCCATTAACTAAAACCCACCAAAAAGTGAAAAGTTATGATTGTAAACTCAAAAAGTCTGGCGACCTTAGTTAACCAAATCTTTATGGCAATGGGCTGCCATAAAAAGGAAGCCCAAACGATTACCCAGCATTTAGTCACCGCCAACCTCATGGGTCACGATAGCCACGGTGTTGGCATGATACCTATTTATGTGAAAGGATTTCACCAAAAAATATTATTTCCCAATATTATCCCAGAGCTTATTAAAGATGAACCTTCAATAATGGTTTTTAATGGTAATAGGGGCTTTGGGCAATCCATTACTAATTTGGCTATGGAACACTGTATTGCTCGATGCAAGGAAACAGGTCTCGTTTTGATGGGAATTAATAATTCTGGCCACATGGGTCGCATTGGAACATATGGCGAGCAATGCGCAGAGGTTGGTCTAATATCTATTCACTTCGTTAACGTTACTGATAGAAGTCCTTCTGTTGCCCCTTATGGTGGAACCCGAGCTCGTTTTGGCACCAATCCAATATGCATTGCAATGCCTAGAGGAACCGAATTAGATCCAATAGTTCTAGATTTTGCAACAAGCAAGGTTGCAGTAGGAAAAATACGAGTTGCAATAAATAAAGACGAAATGCTTCCAGATGGATGGGTTATTGATCACAGTGGAAACCCAAGTAACAATCCAAGGGTAATGGAGCAACACATCTACCCAAATGAGAAATCTGACGTCCCTGAGGGGGCGGTTCTTCCAATGGGTGACTATAAAGGCTTTGGCTTATCACTTTTTTGCGAAATATTGGGTGGCATTATGTCAGGTGGGAAAACAATCCAGCCAGCTAATGAGCGCTTAGGTGGCGTCATTAATAATATGATGAGCATCGTCATAGATCCGAACCGACTCGTCAATAACTCCTCCCTCCAAGAAGAATTAAAACTGCTGATCAACTATGTTAAATCCAGCCCAAATACATCAGAATCTGACCCTGTTGCTCTACCTGGCGAAATTGAGCGCAGAAGGCAAAAAGACAGGTTAGAATCCGGAATCAATGTAGACGACGAGACTTTTGAGCAAATAATAAAAGCTGGTGAAAGCTTAAAAATTGATAGATCAAAAATAATAAAATGACTTCAATTTAAAAATTTATCGATTTCACTTTGAAGTACGTCAGCGATTATTTCGCAATCCTCAAGAGTGAAGGTAAGAGGAATACGCATATCAAAAGTTTTAGCCAATACTGCTAAAGTATTGGGCAAAATTGGTAAGTTTTCGATGTACGACCAACTGTCATAACGACTGGTAAAAGCTTTTGGTTCACTATCTCCAAACCACTTTAATTCTACTCCACGATTCAAACATGCTTTCATGAAATCAGCAATGAGATTTGTTTTTAATGTCTCTAACCGAAATTGTATCGAAGATCCAACATAGAACTCATTTTTATTTCGAGTGGGAATGGTCACATTATCCATACAGGCTAATCGTCGGAAAAGACAACTATATAGGCAATTCCAACGACTAATATTTTTATCAAGCCGAGGTAATTGAGCTCTAAGAAGACCGGCTCTAATCTGATCCATTCGACCTGAATAATTTGGAGAAAATTGACGTACCTTCCTAAAAATCTCCTCAGTTGGGATAGCCCCATGACGACCATAAAGCATATAGGATCCAGATGAAACAACAGCTTTGGCCGCTAATTCTGCATCGTTTGTAGTTAAAAAACCACCTTCCCCAGAATTCATATGTTTATATGTTTGGGTAGAGAATGCTGCAACACGTCCAAAATTCCCAGACCGAATTCCACGCCACTTCGAACCCATAGTATGAGCACAGTCTTCAATGAGCGTTATGCTATTCCGTTTACAAATCAAATTTATTTGATCCATATCCGCTATGTGGCCACGCATATGCGAAAGCAAAAGAAACTTTGCTCCACTTGACTTAGACTTATTTTCTAAATCATCTAAATCGATGTGATAACTATTATCAATTTCAACGAACACTGGTTTGGCCCCTACATTATGAATTGCTCCTGGAACGGGAGCTAAGGTATAAGCATTAGCTAAAACTTTATCGCCTAGGTTTACACCCGACACCCTCAAGGCCAACTGAATTGCGTAACCACCAGAGGTACAAGCAACGCAGTAATCAACGTCTTGCCATTTAGAAAATTCAGTCTCGAGCATACTTGCCTGGCTCTCCTCGTCAGGCTCAAGATTATAGCGGTGCAGACGACCAGTCCGCATAATTTCGTTTACCAAAGTTATCCCATCATCCGGAATAGGCTCCTGTTGAGTAAAAGATTTTGTGAACTCTACCTCTGTCATAACATAACTTACCAAATTACTTGAAAAAAATTAATCATGCCTTTACTTCGTGAAGGTATTGGAATTCTGTTGGTGAAGCAAATAAATATTTTCATTCTCAATGTATTAAATGAACCAAATATAAGGTGATACTAGGGAACAAAACTAATAATATTATTCGAAGAATATCACTTACAACAAACGGAAGTACGCCTTTAAATGTTTCAACGATTGATATGCCTTTTGCTAACTTATTTATAACAAAGACATTAAGTCCAACTGGGGGTGTTATCAACCCAACCTCTACAACAACAAGTGTGAGTATACCAAACCAGATAGCGGTATCTTCCAAGCTTAAACCAAAATCCAAATTTATTAAAATCGGATAAAAAACTGGGATGGTGAGTAAAATCATAGCCAAGCTATCCATTAGGCAACCCATCAAAAGATATATTAAAAGAATTATAATTAAAATTTCATACGGAGAAAACTGCTGTGTAAAAATCCAGTCAGAAAGATAATTAGTTAACTGGGTTAAGGCGATAAATGAATTAAAAAATTCTGCCCCAAGAAGAATAATAAAGATCATAGCTGATGAAATCGCCGTATCTTCCACAACATCTTTAAAATCCTTAAAACCAAAATTTTGATGTAAAATTGCTAGGATTCCAGTACCCGCAACACCAACTGCGGCACCCTCAGTTGGTGTAAACCAACCTAAATAAATACCCCCAATAACCAGAAAGAAAATTAATATTATTTTCCAAATTGATTTAAATAATTGAAGTCTCTGCTTGTAGTTCACATATGCTCGTCTTGGCCCAGAATTTGGGTGGAACCTTACCATCAAGTGAATTGTTGAGATATAGCCAACAAAGGCAATAAGTCCGGGAATAAATGCAGCAGAAAACATTTTTGCAATATTTTGCTCGGTCAAGATGGAGTAAACTATTAAAATTATAGAGGGTGGAATCAATATGCCTAAGGTTCCTCCCGCAGCAAGCGAGCCGGTACTCAATGCTCCGGAGTAACCCAGTTTTCTCAACTCAGGTAAAGCAACTCTACCCATAGTGGCTGCTGTCGCAATCGATGAACCACATATCGCACCGAAGCCCGCACAAGCACCTACCGCCGCCATCGCAGCTCCCCCGCGGTAGTGACCTAGGCAAGCGCCCATAAATTTAAATAAAGCCTGGCTCATACCAGCCTTAGCTGCAAAATTACCCATTAATAAAAACAATGGAATAACAGATAATGAATAATTTGAAAACAAATGCCATGCGCTTGTCTTTACCTGAGAAAGAATTGGTAACCATCCAGCAATTAGTATCGTACCACCGCTTCCAACCACAAACATTGAAATACCCACTGGAACTCTTAAAGCAAGAAGACTAAAAAGGATTGGAAATGCTATGATACCAAGAGTCACGCGGTCCATTTAGGTTTTCCGTTTGTAAGAAGCTCTAATCCCTTTGCTAGTGCCATGTAAAAACAAATAAAAGACATAAAAAGAAAAGAAAAAATTGCTGGAACAAATGGGATCCACACGGGTATTTCTAGTAGCATAGTTTCCTCTTTATATTTTACCATATCTTGTAAACCGAAAACCATCCGAACTGAAAAAAAGAGAGCAACTATTGCAAAAATTAAGTCTCCAATTAAATCTAAGATTATTTTTTTACCATTTGATAGTCGCAGAGTGAACGCCTCTACAACAATATTTCCATTTTTTAATTGGCACAGAGGTAAAAACAGGAAGATAGCTACTGCACAGGCAACCTCAATTAATTCAAAGTCACCCACCAGTGGTTCTCCAAAAATTATTCGACCCGTTACAGAAATAACGTTAACGGACACCATTAAAAGTAGTATTGTACCACCACAAAAGGCCAAAGTATTTGCTACTCCGAGTAGGAAATTGTGTAAGGAACTGTTATCGAACCTGAAATTGGGGTTACTGTGATCTATCTTCATATTTTTTTATCAAGGTTTGCGCTGAGTTTACTAACTCCCTACCATTTAATCCACTCTGATCCGCTGACGCAATCCAAGCATCAGTAACTTGACTAGCAACAGCTTTTATTTCTTCAAGCGCCTCTCCAGATAATTCATGAAACTCTCCCCCTGCTTCAACTGCAAGCTTCCGCGCCGGCATTTCTATTTCGTCCCACAAACGTCCAGCAATTTCTGCCAAAACCATTCCAGAGTTTTTATCAATTATCTCCTTATGTTTAGCAGAGAGAGTCTCATAACGCGCTTTATTCATTAGAAAGAGGAACGGAGTTGTGTATAGTCCCCGATTACCACTGACCTCAGTATGAGCTTTGGTGAGCTCGTGTAATTTAAACGAAGGCATCACTTCCCACGGAACAACCATCCCATCTATAACGCCTTTTGATAACGAAGGAGCTACCTGGGTCACAGGCATTCCTACTGGCGTAGCGCCTAGACTATCTAACATCTTTGTTATCTCCCGTGTTGGACCACGCATTTTTAAGCCCCGAAAGTCATTTATCGACTTTATTAATTTATTCTGTGTATGAATAGTTCCGGGAGCATGGACATGAACTGCTAGGACTTTATACTCAGAAAGATCGGACTTTCCTAAAGTTTCAGCAAACTCTTGACTAGCTTGCGAAGTCGCAAACGCTGTAGACGCTATGAAAGGAAGATCGAAAACTTCAAGCCTGGGAAACCTACCAGGTGTGTACCCAGCTACAGTCCAAATGAGATCTACAACACCTTCTCGCACTTGGTCAACCAATTGGGGCGGCTTACCTCCCAACTGCATAGAGGGGTAAATTTCAACTTTTATTTCGCCATTAGATTGAGAACTTAGTCGCTCACTCCAGGGTTTTACAAATTTAGAATTGGCACTGTGAGGCATTGGAAGAAATGAATGATATTTTAGCACAACTTGCTCAGCAAAAGCACCCAAAGTACCCAAAGTACCCAAAAAGCTTATAATTATGATTAAACTTAATTTCTTTATCATTTTTTTCTCACTTTATTAGTTAATACTACCAGCATTACAACAAGCACGCCTCCTAATTTGAGGAAGGATCATTATCTCAATTTTATTTCGCTTTACAAACTAAGACTTCAGCAATAGATCCTCGCTAGACCTTTATCTAAATCCTGTAATACTCCATAAGCAATGTTAGTCAAAGTAATTCGACGGTTTGGTAGGTCCATTTTTCAACCCTGCGAGTCTTAACGAATGAAGCCATCGACAACAAATTATCAGTTCATCTTAATAATGGCAGCTTTGATGTCCCTCACGGCACTCAGCATAGATGCTATATTACCTGCGATGGGGCTAATTCGTTCCAAGTTTGAGGTCAACGCAAGATCTGGACACTGGATAATAACATGTGTATTTTTTGGCTTATCCCTTGGCCAAGTCTTTTTTGGGCCTCTGGCAGATTCTATTGGCCGAAAGAAAGTGGCTTATGTTGGTATAGCTATTTTTGCTTTTGGCAACCTAACTTCCTTCCTTGCTTCAGATTACACCATTCTTTTAGTGGGACGATTTCTGCAAGGTTTGGGGGCAGCGGCACCGCGAGTGGTTTCACAGGCTATGATTAGAGACACAACATCTGGCCCCGAAATGGCAAAGTTAATGTCATTTGTGATGACTGTATTTATAATTGTTCCTGTTTTAGCCCCGATGCTAGGGCAAATTATCATTTGGATAGCACCATGGAATTTTATATTTCTGGCTTTGATGATTTATGGTTTTTTAGTTATCTCGTGGCTCGCATTTAGTCAGCCTGAAACCCTTAGTAAACCCCGGTCCTTTGATTTTGTCACCATTTTTAATGGGTTTTCTGAAGTCTTTCAAAACAAAGTTACTTTATGTTTCATGGTGTCGACTGGCATCATCTTTGGTGGTTTGGTAAGTTTTCTCAATATGGCTCAACCTTTGTACCAAGAAACGTATCAAGTAGGTGAAAAGTTTTCATTCTACTTTGCGGGCATTGCCCTGCTCATAGGGTGTTCATCATTTATTAACGCAAAACTCGTAGATAGAATAAGCCTTCAAGTCGTAGTTACATACGCGTTAATTTGGGTATGTATTTGGAGTGCAATATTTTTATTGATTTCATGGTTTTATGGTAACTTGGATCTAACTAAATTTTTGATCTTTTCAATACCAGCTTTTGGAAGCTATGGTTTTCTTTTTAGTAATGTCAACACTTTGGCTTTAATGCCGATGGCTCACATTGCAGGTACCGCCGCCGCCGTAATTGGAACCTGCTCAAATATTTTAGCTGTGCTTATCGGCGCGTGTGCAACATACTTTTTTGTGGGCACTCCAACAGCTCTTATTTCTGTTTTCTTTTTAGGGGCCACACTTAATATAATTATACTAATTATCCTAAAGCAATTTAAAATTTAGTTTTTTAAGAAAACTTTAAGATATTGACCATGCTAGTTGTGTTCCACGATTAAGGGGGTTAGTACTTTTTTATGGTAGGCTTAAAAATTGAATCCCAGGATCGAAATGCATTTCATAATGTAGTCGTACTTGCAATAGCCCAGGCTTTTATTGGTGCACAACTTCCAATGCATTTCATTCTCGGTGGTCTCGCTGGAGCATACCTATCAACAACCCCTTGTTTTGCCACCCTACCAGTCTCAATGATAATAATTGGATCAACGGTTACAGCCCCGTTCCTTTCAACGTTTATGCAGAAATTTGGGCGAAAATTTGGATTCATGTTAGGAAGTTTGTGTGGTGCTTTCGGGGCGAGTATATCTAGTGTTGCTCTTTATATTTCCTCGTTTAATCTATTCCTTCTAGGTTCTCTAATTACTGGTATTTATATGTCCTCATATGGCTTTTATCGTTTTGCAGCGACTGATACGGCCCGAGAGATATTTCGTCCAAAAGCTATTTCCTATGTCATGGCTGCTGGGCTTGTTTCCGCAATACTCGGACCCCAACTGGTAAAACTAACCGCGGAGCTCTCCATCATTCCATTTTTTGGCTCATACATGACCATTGTAATTCTAAACATTTTTGGTCCAGCTATTTTTAGTTTTTTAAGAATTCCAATAAATTCCGACGTAAGATTATCAACTAAAAAAAGTAGAAGCCTCAACAAAATCCTTATTTCAGCACCAATTCGCACAGCAATAATATGCGGTATGATCTCATATGCACTTATGAACCTTATTATGACTTCCGCCCCACTAGCTATAGTTGGATGTGGTTTTAGCCAAGGGAACGCAGCAGATGTTGTGATGGTTCACGTACTAGCAATGTCAATACCATCCTTTTTTACAGGCCACTTAATTCTTCGGTTTGGTGTAAGACCCATCATAGCGGTTGGGCTTACCCTTTTATGTTTGGCAGCACTATCAGGTCTAAGCGGGACTGGATTGTTCAATTTTTTTATCACGCTCATACTTCTTGGTCTCGGTTGGAACTTTAGCTTTATTGGGGCCACAAATTTATTAGCCAACAATCACACCGCCAACGAGCGCGGAAAGACGCAAGGAGTAAATGATATGATAGTTTTTGGCTTTGTAGCGCTAGCTTCATTATCATCCGGAGCTCTGCTTAACTGCTCGGGGGGTGACATTCAACAAGGATGGCAGCTTGTCAATCTAGCCATGTTTCCCTTACTTGTAATTTCCGCCTCAACTCTGATCGTCTTGAAAATAGCGAAGTAGCTTTTAAAAAAGCTTAACCAATACCCACCTCAAGCCTCAGGACAATCGCCGCAAAAATATCGTGTCAGTGTTGTTGTAAGATCGTTATATACTTCTTTACATTTTTCAATTGACGGGACGTCTAATGTATCGATTCGTTGTATGTAAGGGCAAGTTACTGCAGCTACCGCTCTATTTTGATTATCAAAAATTGGGAATGACATGTTGGTGACGCCAGAGGCAGTATTTGATGGCCGGATATCAAATCCTTGTCTTCGAATTAAGTCAAGCTCTTCATAAAAAATGTTAAGGTCAATGGCTGGTTCACCAATTACTAACGTATGCCTATCAATAATTTCCTTTACCTCAGACTCTGACCGAAATGCTGTTAACACTCGTCCTGATCCAGTGTTCCAGAGACCCATAACGGACCCAACACGTATCCCTAATCCCCAATAGCCAGGAGAATCAACCGAAGATACTACTACGACATCACCATTATTTTCCATTACAAGATGACAAGACTGCCAAACTTCCTTTGTTACTTTTTGCATGAGCGGTAATGAAAAGTTAATTAATCGACTGACTGGTGGGTACCTTTGAGATAGGGAAAATAATCGCAAGCTTAAAATATATCTATCGTCCTCATTTGATCGCGAAATGTAGCCTCGCCTAACTAAAGTTGTAAGCATTCTATATATTTCATTAGAAGAGCGGCCTAATTCCTTAGCAATCTCAACTTGTGATAAACCCTTTTCAGAAGTAGATAACAACTCGATTATATCTAAGCCTTTCTCCAAAGCAGGAGCTCTATATAACTCAGATGCTTTTTCCACTGTCTTGGAAACTCCACCAGTTTTTAAGGTTTTCATTTATTTTGTTTCCAGTCCTAAGAACATTTAGATGACATATAATAAGGCTTTATATAAGAATAAACTCGTTCAAATACGAATAATGTATTCATATGTAAATATCTATTGATTTTTTTTCTGTAACCGTTTCTACTCTCCCAATAATTTGTAATATCTAGATGGGAGAAAAATATGAAATTATTATTTTCAATTGTCACGTCAGCAGCGATCTTAATGAACGCTAGTGCATTTGCTGGTGGCCATGGCCTCACTAAGGTTGCCTTAGTGCCAGGTGGACCACATCCTTATTTTGCAGCTTGGGAAAAAGCTGGTAAAGATGCTGTTAAAGATTTTGGTCTGGGAAAAGCTGACTATAAAGTTCCAGCAGAATGGGATCTAAGTCAACAAAACGAACTAATCGAAAGTTTAGTTGGTAAGGGCTACAATGCAGTTCTTGTATTTCCAGGAGATGCGGTCGGAACAAATAAAATATTGGGTGAACTTGATGACGCTGGAATACCGACAGCGGCACTTGCTGGGTGCGTAGAACAACCAACAAAAGCAAAAATGTGCTTTGGTACAGATACTGGGCACTCTGCCTACTTAGGAACAAAGCAACTTATAAAAGCTATGGGCGGCAAAGGAAAAATCGCGCACTTTACAGGGTTTTTAGTTGATCCAAATACAACCTTGAGAATTGACGCAGTAGAGAAAGCCGTGGCGGAAGCTGGTGGTGGTGTAGAAATCATACAAGTCATAGCCGATATCGATGCTTATGAGCCAGCAGATGAAAAAATCAATGCATTCATGGCTGCTCAAGGTGGTGAAGTCGATGGTATCGTAACAACGGCTTGGGTTCCCGCTGTTGTCGCTTCGCAAGCTCTGACAAATATGGGTGACAAACGAATTAAAATGGTTGGCATCGATCATGACGAAGTTGTGTTAAAAGCAATAAAGGAAGGCTTTGTTCACGGAACAATGCTCCAAAACCCTTACGGTCAGGGTTATATTGGATCATACGTCATGGATAAAATAAGGGGTGGATGTAGTTTTAAAGCAAGTGCTCCTTGGAAGACAACTGCCCAGACAAACCAGTTCATCGACTCAGGAACTGTATTTGTTGATATTAGTGACGTTGATACCTACGTGGACGCCATGAGAGGAATTTCGTTAGATATTCTTAAGACATTTGATAGCACTTACTTAGATTGCTAATCTAATATTTAGGGGGTAGGAAACTTCCCCCTAACCCTTTTATTTTAAGAAATATTGCGAAATTTTATGAACAAAAAAATCCCAAATTTTGTGTTTACCAATCAGTTTGGCCTGCTGTGCCTAGTTGTTATCTTTGTAATTATCTTCTCAACAGTTACTGACGGTTTCACATCACGCTTTAATATTTTTGCGCTGTCACGAGTAGTCGCGATAGATATAATGATAGGTCTGGCCATGATGGTTGTGATCTTAACTGGTGGACTTAATTTAGCTCTTGGGGCGATTGGGGTCTGTGCTGCGATGTTTGGTGGCTGGTGCATGGAAACTATGGGGATTCCTGTGATACCATCAATATTTTTAATACTAGGAATGGGCTCCTTTTTAGGTTGGGTAAACGGGATGATTACTGTTAAAACTGGAGTTCATAGTTTTATTGTGACTTTGGCAACCATGAGCATTTATTTTGGGTTAATGACCATGCTTACAGAGGCGGAAGCATTCAGAAGACTGCCCGAATCATTTACTGATTTTGGTTCCATGAAATTATTTAATAAGTACCATCTTTCAATTGGAAGTAATATTGGAGATAGATTAAAAAACTAACTTATTTAGAAATAACAAAATAATAAGAAATCTCCTACGAAGACTTCAACAAAAGCTAAGAGTATGACTAAAGTCAGTGCCGCTCCAACAGACGCAAATGTAACTTTAGAAGATGACAAAGTTGCACCAGCAGAGCAAGCGAATGCCCAAGCCACTCTTCATTATGACAACGAAAAAACTAATGTTGCTGATTCTCCTATGAATATTAACTCTAAGATGTCACGCAATATTAGCGAGACAGCTAATGAAATGAACGTTACCTCCGACCAGATCCAAATGACCTAAATGAATGCCAATGGCCTAGACACAGAGAGTGCTCTTCAAACAGAAATGCCTGTTAGTGATTAGACTGAGACTATCCAGACTGTCAAAAGTGGCTCCAGCTCAAAAAGGACAAAGTGTGCTATTATTTCTGGGGTTATTATTTTGTTGCTTGCTGGAGCAGCTGCAACTGTATTGAATGTTCCAGGCTGGTAATTTTGGGAGAAAGCTGAAGAAGTCAAACCAGAGCCGGAGGTGGTTGAGGAAGAGCCTGAAGCTGTCAAATCATGGATACCATGTGGTGGAAAGTCTCTCCTTGAAGAAACTGTCACAGATGAATTCGGTACCAAGTCTGACCCCTGCGTTCTCAGCGAAGGCGAGTCTCCTTTCTCAACAATGATTTATAGAGACTCAGGTGATTTCAAAGAAAGAATGGGAGATAGAAGACCTCTATACATTGATGAACTTGAGTAAGATCCAAGTCTCAAAGCCAAGGCCTTAGAGTATCTTACCGCCGCAACTAGCAATAGAGGAATAACTGAGACCACCAAGTATGGCGTAGTCAATGGATGGGTGGATAGCACTCAAGTTGTCTCCAACTGCGGCAGTATTCAAACCACTGGGCCAATTACGAAAGTGCTTGGAACTAAAGCTTGCTTTCCAATTTTTGAAATTTCAAAGTATATTTGAATTTTTCTTCCTGATCTATGGGGTTTTGGGGTTTTGGGG
>ENA-OWPI01002324-OWPI01002324.1-marine-metagenome-genome-assembly--contig:-NODE-2324-length-18027-cov-3.312423_pt1 | contig 18027 bp, 15 predicted proteins | sample MGYA00238138_ERZ651775 | MGnify/ENA primary metagenome ERZ651775 (study PRJEB26906, sample SAMN06265043) | marine metagenome | isolation source: Helgoland LTER site | place: Germany:Helgoland, sampling...
GCCATCGATCGCCCCACTCTTCGGCAATCCTCTTCGTTCCAGTCCTTCATGTCGGAAGTCCAGTCAACTTCTTGCACTTTCACTCCAAGTCGAAAGACAAGCATGTGCGCGAGGATGATTCCGAAATTTGGGCAGAGCGTCAGTATTGGAGCGAATTCGTCCGGGTATTTGCTCATGACTTTCTTGATGTGAATGAGGTTGGTCTCGACTATGTTGGTTCGAGGCTTATAAATTTCCTCTGCAAGATGGTTTGTTATTTGTTAATCGATTGACATAAAGTGATTTGGAATACAAGTTAGACAAGTCGAGATGCGATGGTTTTCAAAAAATTTACTTACGGTTGCACCGATGAGCATAGTAATCACTTATTTCTTACCTGCTATCATCTTCATCTTCTCCTTGGCAATTTTTGAAAACTCACTCCTCTGCCCCAAAACGGCGCTTGAAGGCTGTGGTTTCTTTTGCTGAGCATTCTCGAGTTTGTTTCCAACTTTGTCACTTTTATTGAGAAGAGACGTTTCTTCGAAGGTGACGAGACCTTTCGCCCTCTGGTCTTCGGTGACAAAACCTTGGTCTCTTTTCATGATGCTGGAACGCTCTTTCTCGGCGGCATCATTTTCGGCGTAAGAATTAGTGCTTTCCTCAGCAGCAAAATTCTCAACAAGATCGCTACTGACCAAATCCTCAAAAGGTTTGCTTGGGGTCTCAATCAGTGACAATGGTGTCATTGAGTACGGCACGCTAGAAGCCGGTGTCCTGTGTTTGGCTGGAGTCTCAGGTTCTCCGTGAGTGAATGGAATCGAAGGAGCTGCAGAAACGGTTAGCATCATCTGGTCGCTTCGATATAGCTCGCCCTTGACACACTTGACTTACCGCTCTCACTGTGCCGAAGAACTTTGACCTCCTCTTGCAACTGCTGTAAAACCTCCCGGAAGAACATATGTTGCCGCTCTTGCTGCTCCAGCGCACTGCGTCGTTCTTGGTCTTGTCGTGCTATTAGCTTATCTTTTTTCAAGTTGTGTTCTCGCATTTCTTGTTCAAGCTTTTTCCGAAATTCCTCCTGTTGCTTCTGCAGCCTAAGCTGGAAATCATTTTGCTGCTTTGAAAACATGAGCGCAGTCTCCTCATGTTGTTTTAGGAGAGCAGTGGCGACGGCCGCCTTCTCTCTCTCGGCCATGAGCTCAGTCTGTTGTTTCAGGTGTTCCGTCGCAAACTTTTCCCTCTCTGCCATGAGCTCAGTCTGTTGTCGGTTTCGATCAGCAGCAATAGCTGCCTTCTCTCTCTCGGCCATGAGCTCAGCCTGTTGTTTTAGGAGAGCAGTGGCGACGGCCGCCTTTTCCCTCTCTGCCATGAGCTCAGTCTGTTGTCGGTTTCGATCAGCAGCAACCTTCTCTCTCTCGGCCATGGCCTTTTCCCGCTCTGCCATGAGCTCAGATTGTTGTCGATTTCGATCAGCAGCAATGGCTGCCTTCTCTCTCTCGGCCATGAGCTCTCTTAGAACCCGTTCAAAACGATTGCTGCCCGTTGACTGGTTTGATTCGTCCCTGAATTCTATCAGCTCCTTGAGGACTAAGTCAAAGCCACAACTGTCTTGCTCCTCAGTAGTAGTGGGCTCCATCTTTTTCGGACTTTTTAGGGAAAGGGAGGGCTGGGGGGGGTGGTCTAGGAGGTTAAGACATTTATGTGAAGTTGAGGCTTCGGAGGGCAAAAAACGCTAAAAGTAAAGTAAAACCCAGTGATAGCTTTAATGCCTTAATGAGTTGAGAGTTCACAGGCCGGCTGATTTTTTTTTCTCTTCTTCTCAAAACTGGGAACGCTCTAGATAGTTTGAACTTATTCTTTTATCGTATTGCTGTATGCGTATTGCTGTATTCTCTGCCTTCCTGTGATTGTCATTTTTTGGCGTTTGGTGCATTCAAAGCACTCATAGTGCCTCTCCTCCCCTTCCCACCATCCTTCGTTTGAGCGCATCCAATGGCTCACGCAGGTCATGACACTTGGATAGCTTGGATTTTCGACACTTTGAACAGGTCTCCCCCCTCTGACCTGACATCTATTGAAGGACTCAAAACAGAAAAGTCTCTCTTCAAGAAGGTTGAATTAGTGTCGTTGATCAGCAAAGTCCAACTATTTTCCAGGCGCAAAATTCTAAAAACGGGAAACAAGGCGGACCTTGCATTACGTCTCTATGACTATATGGTCGAGAATGTTCCCCCTGGTTTACCATTGACGAGAGAAAATGCAACTAAGGGTGACGAACAGAGAAACAGGAACAGTAATGACAGTTTAGGATCCACGAGCTCGTCTCGACAAGCTCAATATCCTGGAAATGGTTTCACTGGCGAGATTTATAGGGAGCTACAACAACAACAACAACAACAACAATATCAACAACAATATCAACAATATCAACAATATCAACAACAACAACAACAACAACAACAACAACAACAACAACAACAACAACAACAATGGGTCGCCCAAAATGGGATGCAGCAGGAAGGATTTTCTGGAGGGGGAATTTCTACGAGCGCCAGTATGATGATGCAGCCCCCTTCATTCTCTCGGGATTATCTGCCAAACCAATTACAGCAATTACAAGACGCACCTCTGCCACAAGAACAACGAATGTTACAAGAGCAGCAGGAAGGCTCGCCCTCTAAGAAAATAAAGACGGAACGCGCTATGCCTTCTTCTGAGCTTGAACTGATGTGCATTGAACGTGCTTTGACTTATAGTGAGAGTCAGGGTGTCGAGCACCTCTGCCGAATGGGATTCTCCAAGCTTGAAGCTCTCAAGGCACTGCGGTCTGTTGCAGATAAAATGTTGGAGGTTTCGGTTCCTTATGAGCAACTTTTAGATCAGGCAATGTTCCACATTGTGAAAGAACGCGAGGAGGCTGATGAGAATAGAAAGATGGACAATGCAAGGCTTGAAAGCGAGAATGACAAGGAATACATGAGGGGCATTATCAAACAGACTGAAGAAGCAGAGATGTCGGAAGCGAGTAACGCGGACACAATCATCTCTCGATTCAGCGAGTCGAGCGTGCTGGCCCGCAATATCAATGTCGTGAATGTGCTTGCCAACGCGATCGAAGAAGGAAATGAAATGAAAACCGTCGCTGTTAAGTTACTGACCTTGGAACGCAATGCACTTAGGTGGTACGGACAGCGTTGCCATAATTTCTTGAAACATGTTCTAGGCGCATCTTTGGGGGATGGGGGGGGCGTAGCCAACTGTGTAGAAATGCTGGAGAAAGCGCTCTATGATCTTGAAGGGCAGAAAGGAGGGATCCCGGCTGTTTTCTTTGAGGCTGAGAAGAAGTACGGAAAAGATACGAAAGAATCTGTAGATGAAGACTGTGAGATTGTGATTGATCCGGCTTTTGTAAAGAAGAATGAAAATGATAAAGATGGTAACGTTAACCGTAATGGTAACGGTAACAGTAACTGTAGGGCAATGGACAGAGAAATTATAGAGATTGCTGATGAAAGTGAGGATGCATGAAGTCGTTGGAGAGTGAAGTAAAGCATAGCAGTAGTTCTTTTTTCCCCATGAAGCCTGAGGGAGGTATTTGTCGTTTCAACCTGCGTTTGTTTTAACTACCTTAAAGTTCAATCAGAGATGTAAGCGCCTGTTTGGGTGTCGGTCCTCGTGAGAGCACAAAGATTCAAAAACAGCCTCCTTAAGATCGCCCCCCTTTGTCATCCAAGAGTTACAAATTTGCAGGACGGTGTCCACATTTAGTGGCTCGCGGTTTTGGATTCCCTTAAGGTTGCACCCTTCCAGGGGAAAGCAACCTGTCGGTATTCCTAACTCGTCTGCGCGCTTGAGACTGCGGCCGGGGGTCGGATTTCTATCAATTATGCCGCCCACGATTAACTTTTTGGGGGGAACTGCTGACAAAGCGAATAAGGTTTTCGATTCAGGAGAGCAATAGACAGCACCCTCCCCATCTTTCAATCTCTCGTAAATTTCGAGCTCTTGCTCTACTGTTGGTCTACTCTCCTTCATTCTATCGATAAGCGGTTCCAATTCAGAGCCAACGAGCTCCAACTTTACTTTGCTTTCGTTGCGATTCTCTAAGAAATTTATGATTTGCTTGGCAACAGCGTTGATTCTCTCACGACGCGGCTTCTTCTCCCTGGGCCAAGGGTACCCACAATCCACGATAATGGTATGCGAGTCGTCGTGATCTTTACTCTGGGCATTGGCATCGACATCGACATCGACATCGACATCGACATCGATATCGACATCGACATCGACATCGATATCGACATCGACATCGACATCGACATCGACATCGACATCGACTGTAGCACTTTCTCCTTCCTCCGCATCAAGATTGATGCTCCCCATTCTCCTCTCCAACCAGCCGTCGCTATCGCTATCAAACTTCCTTTCTTTGAGCTCGCCGCTTGCCCGGGTGATAAATCCGCAAATGCGAGCACCATCCAAAGACGATGTCGAAAACGAAGTCGGAGTCGAAGGAACTTGGACTTCGAGTATGCAAGAGTAATCCATTCGCCCTATGTCGTAATTTAATTGTTCACAAACCTCCCTGATACCCTCCCGATGGGTAACAACTACTACTATTACTTCCCTGCAAGAATCCAAGCAGTATCGAAGACCACTCATGAAACCAGTGATCTCCCGGCTCTCTTCTCGCTCGCAAAACTTGTCAGTTTTGTTCCACTCATTTACCCTTGCCACCAGATCACCAACAACCTCTTCTGGGAGATTTTTGTGACTTCCGATGCGATTTACTGCAGCTGCGCAATCGCAGAGCGATCTGACTATCTCTATTTGCACTTCTGGTTGTCCAATCAAGGCCGATGCCGCTGTTCTGCGGAGAGGAGAAGTGAACATTCTTATCGGGCATGACCCGGCAATTTTCCTTATGGCATCAATCGCAGCTCTCGCTTGGTTCTCGCCATTCGAGGTCAGCACAGGATCAAGAGAAGAGTTTGGCTCGAGGAACCGAAAGTTGGGAGTCACAGACTCTGCTTCTGTTGCTTGCGTGTGTCCCTCTACTTCGTCTGCACGTTCCCCGTGTCGTACTAGCAGTAATCGTCGATAGCCAGGCAAGAGCGATGCCATTTTGGGTGAGGCCCCAACACAGAAAGAAAATGATGCAAAAAGAACAAAACAAATAAATTGTTCCGCAATCCATAGAATTTTATTTTCGCTCTCTCTACAACAGCGCACACAATAGATCTCAACTCTTTCTCTGCACAAAAACCTTCCCGATTATCCGTCATTTCTACGCTGACGTGCACGACTCATCCTCCGACACACTTCGCCGATCCTCCGAATCTCTCCAATTTTTGCCACGCAAAAAAACGATGAACGTTCTCATGCTCGGTACCGGTGAATATACCACTGGTTATGTCCCCTCCAAGACGATGGAGAGCGACAAGGGTGCTGGAGTGGTAGCACTTGCTATGTTTGACTTGAGATCACGAGGAAAGGTGTCACGCGTGGGAATGTGCGGGGTGAACGGAAATAAATTCCCTGCGATTCGGAACCATATGGATAAGCAGTTGCGAGAACCCTACGGGATGGACACGACATGCGAGACGTGGCCGGCGGACGATGCAGTGGATCCTTTGGCTTACAAGACTGCCGTCTCCACCTACAAGAAGGGCGATGTTGCCATCATATTTACACCAGACGATAGCCACTTCGAAATAGCGAAGTGCTGCATTGAGCAGGGTATGCACGTAATTGTAACTAAGCCGATTGTGAAGACGCTGGCGGAGCACAAAGAGCTGTCGAGGCTGGCTCATGAGAAGGGTGTCCTTGTTAGCGTTGAGGTCCACAAGCGCTGGGATCCATTTTACCGCGATGCTCGCGATAGGATTCGCAACGATTTGAAAAATACCATCGGTCGTGATTTCCAGTACATGTACGCGTATATGTCTCAGCCGAAGGGGCAGCTGGACAGCTTCCGAGGCTGGGCTGGGAAGAGCAGCGACATTTCCTACTATCTGAATTCCCACCACGTAGACTTTTCGGAATGGTGTCTAGAGGGCCGGGCGCGTCCGACTCGTGTGACGGCTATGGGTTCGACTGGCGTCGCTCTTTCCAAGGGGATCCAGGCTGAGGATACCATTACGTTAACTGTGCATTGGGAGAACCTCGCCAGCGGGAATGTTGGTACTGCCATTTACTCTGCGAGCTGGGCTGCCCCTACGAGCGACGTTCACTCTCAGCAGCGTTTCATGTACATGGGATCCTCGGGGGAGATCAAGTGTGACCAGGCGCACCGCGGCTATAATGTCTCCACCGACGCCAATGGATACGCCTCTGCCAACCCTCTGTTTATGAAGTATGAGCCTCGCGACGGCAAATTCGCAGGCCAGAGTGCCTACGGCTTCCAGTCATTTGAGATTTTTGTCGATGCCGCAATTGCCTGTAATGATGGTACGCCTCCGGCCAAATTTGACGACGGAAGTCTTGCGACTGTGCACACCACAATGAAGGGAACTGCGATACTGGAGGCTGGCCGCCTCTCTCTTGATCATGATGGGCAGCCCTTCGATATCAAATACTCTGACGACGGAGAAACTCCCGTCGCGCTCGTAGCGCACCAATTTAAGTAAGAAATGGGGCTCTTCTTTAATACTTGTGGCTGCCTTTTACTTTTGTTTTATTAAACGTCAATCATCCCAGTCATCAGTCATCAGTCATCAGTCATCAGTCATCAATCATCAATCAGCTCCAGTACTCGAAGATGGTGAGACCATAAATAATTATCCCACCCGTAAAGCAGGCCCCGAAACCGAGGTTGGAGATTATCTCCACCTCATCTGACCGGAAGACGCCCACGAAGCCTATCGCCTTTACAGTCTCCAGCGATTTGGCGTCTTTCTTCCTGATCTGCTCCCTCAAGAAATTCAATCGCATAACTTTATTTGGTCGCATTGTCCCGCCATGAGATGAAATGTCGAACTCCTTTATATGCTTAATTGTGTCCTTTCGATGTTGCGCCCCCTCGCAGACACACTGGCACACGAACGCCGCCATTACTAAAACCACCGGGGACCGGCGGATTACCCCGTATATAGTTGAAATTGACATGAGGAATATCAAGCTGTTCATGGCTACATTGGCCACCATCCTGGGCTTCCTGCGCCCTACCTCCCAAAGTTTCTTGTGGTCGTTACGCTCCCGTTCACTCCAACTTTCTGTGTAGTCGCGCATCTCCCAGACTGTTTGAGCGTTCACGGCCGCTAGAAAGACGCTCGTGAAATAAATGAAGGCCACACTGAAGACACATGAATAGCAGTCAAATTGTCGAGGTGAGCTCACCACGAATTCCTTCATGCAGAATATGCCGTGAAGACGATTCCAGTAGAATGCCCCGCAGAACAGAAACCAAGCTGGCAGATTTCTCGCTAAATAGGACTCGTGAGTTACAAAGTCCTCGCACCAAACCCCCCCAAACAAAACAGTGCTCACGGCCGCCCCAAACAGAGGTATTACACCAGTAACAATTGCCTCGCTAGCCCCGCTTGTATCAGGAACAAGGCACTGTAAGACCGCATAAAATGTGAGCAAGTAGAATAGCGGCACACGCAATAAGTAGAAAGCTCTAGAAGGAGACCAGAGGGTTTCTCCAGTGGGGTGTTCTGGCATCAAGACTCTACTCTTCGGACACATGTCAAGGCGCAGAGTTCTCAAGATTTGGGTGTGGAGCTTTTGACCTTCGTGGCTTTTCACGAAATCTTCCGCGATTCTAATATAATCCGTGGAAGGGGGCAATGTATAAGGTTTCCCCTTCGACAGTTGCTCCGACGACAAATCTTCGAAGATACCAACACCTTCTATCCCTTTCCCCGTAAAGAGATTGAAAGGCAACCGCCCTGGATGCTCAACCTCAATCACGTTATGCAAGATCGCCAATGATACAATGTTACACCCTTTTGCAAACCACAGCCATGAGCCGCTCGTCACCTTGTAGAGATTATTTTCGAGCCAAATGGAACACAAAAAGAGGGAAAGGTAAAATACTGCTGTGAGGGAGAAGAGAAGCTTTGGTCTATTTTTGAAGAGGTGCACTATACTGTCGACTTCCCATGAATTCATTATTAGAAAGAAAGGTAATTGTATGTGCAGCTTAGGAAAAGGGGGCTCTATATCAGAAACAGACGGGTGGTGGCCATGATTTGTGTCGTCTCCTTCTTCTACCGTGACAGTGCTGTATCGCCTTCTCAGCGCCGGCGGTGGTTTTGTGAGTAACGGCAGAGCCGTTATCATCTTCGATATGTTCCCTGCGGACAAAAAGAAAGGGTGTGCGTCTTAATCAGGGGGAACTGAACTTGGATGATTGTGTTGTCCCCCCCCCACAAACAAGTAAGTTTCTTTTTCATGACTGTATTAAGTACTCGTATTCAAGTACTCTCAATACTCTTTTACTTTCGCTTCTTTAGCCTCCCTAGAAGAAGTATTCTCGATTTCGCTTCCTGCCCCTCCAACTAGTCAGTCAATCTTGTCGGCTGACCGTGGTCGCAGCGCTGTCATGGCCTTTCAGCGGCGGCTGTTGGAATCGCGCTTTGAAGCTTTCTTGCAAAACGATGGCTCGCCGCTCTCTTTATACCATGATCTTTCCTCCAGACCCATTACTTCCCAAGGTGAGGATGACATGGAGTTGTTGTCGTCCCTTGCTACTTCAGGCGATGATTCAAGTGAAGAAAAACTTTTAAGTGAGTGGCGACCCGGTGTGTACACGGTGAGTTAGCGTCAGGACTTTAAAACCCTTTGGCTGGTGGCATAGCTTAAGCGTCAGGACTTTAAAACCCTTTGGCTGGTGGCATAGCTTACTGCCTTCTAACCTTTTTCCCCTCCCCCACTCAGTGCTCTCGGTGTGAGAATGAGATATTTAGGAGCGAAGACAAGTGGAAAGGTCCGTGCGCTTGGGCTTCATTCCGCAGGCCGGCGAGTGATACGTACGCTCTCGCAATAGACGTTGTGGACAATTACAATGGATACACTTGCGAGGTGGCTGAGATTTTCTGCAAATCATGCGACCTGTTCATAGGACATCGATTTGAGGATGGGGTTGCGAAGGGCGACACCCATCCGGACGCGAGGTACAGGCACTGAGTACTTAGTTGTTCTCTTTCGTTTGTTCCCACTAAAAGGAAATTGTCTCTCTGAAGAACTCTTGTGAATGTTAATCCCGTGAATGACGATGTTGCCCCCCCCCTATATTATATATATATATAGTGTTGTTGACATTTGAGAAACGGATGTTACTTTCACAGAAGAAAAGAAAAGAAAACAATTAGACTGATTACGTAAAAGAAAACAATTAGACTGATTACGTAGCGATGTAAAAGGAAATGTTTATCGTAGACGCTTCAAAAAACGACCCAATTGGTGTTTCTACTGCTTCAAAATTAAGTGCGGTCTGGTTTCGATAAGATGCATAATCATTTCTGCAAACCAGCTATTGCACCAAGCAAACCAATCCCTCGTAAAGTCTTGAACGTCATCGACGTTGAATGACTCGTGCATGAATGCTGTTCTCTTGGCACTATCTTTGAGCCATCCCAAATTCTGAACAATCTCGGCTTCCTCATTGCTGGACATAATTCTCGTTATGATTGCCATGGGCCAGATCTTGTTGTACCCACAGTGAGGTCCACCGACACCCTCCCCGGCCGTCCCCACAAAATAGTAAGGGTTTTTATTTTTGCTAAGAATCCTTCGCCTAGTCTCTTGAAACACGGCGTCATCGTTGTTGACGTAGCCCATGTAAGAAAGCGACAATAAACCTGGGATGTTGGCGTCGTCCATGAAGTGTTTGTTCCCATAGCCATCGCACTCAAAGGCGTAGAATTCGTCATTTTCATTGTCGCTGTTGAAAATACCATAATCTCTGATGCCCTTGTCAATTTCTTCCGCTAGTTGCTCCGCACTTTCTGCGAGTTTACCCCATATTGCCACCTCCTTCGAGAACTTCTTCCCAACTTCCACCAATAATTTTGCCACCTTTCGAAGCTCTACGACGGCAAAAGCGTTGCTCGGGATGTAATATGGGAGCATTTGACTGTCGTCACTGGGTCTGAATTCACTCCTGCTCATTCCCGTTCGGCGAGAGGGGGATCCCATCCCCTGTTGGTAAGTGGTGTCCGAACCGTGATCTACCGTCCTTGAAAAAGTATAAGTTGGGCCGTTTTCTTGGGCCTCCATCTCATCCGTGGATTTCTGCTGAAGAATTATTGTCATTAAAGTTTTAGAGATAGCCTTCCCCCACGTCTTCCTATCCGCTGCGTTCTCGAGCCACTTCACTTGCCCCTTTTTCATCTGCTCAGCATAAACCTCCGAGCTCAATCTCAAGAAGGATACCAACGAATCCAGCTCATATTTGCCCTCGAATGTTGCGTTGGTCATCTTGGGGGTACGAGTGTCCGTAGCATGGTCGCCCTCTTTGCTGTCATCAATCTGGAACGCGTTTGCAAACGAGTCTGCCAGTACAGACCTCGCCTGCCTCATTACAAGCCCAGTGAACATCTTGCTCAAACCCACGTCCTCTTGAATGAATCTCAGGTAAGGGTTGACTTGCCTAGTACTGTCTCTAAGCCACATCGCTGTGATATCCCCAGTTATGATGAAAGTGTCCTCGTCCGGAATGTGCCGATAAACAGTTGTGTCTAGAGTGTTGGGTAATGTGTTCGAGAAAATAGTGGCGAGATCCTGATCAATAAAATGGGGCACAAGTTCTTCGATGTAAGCGTCTACACTTGGGCTATGAAATGTCCGATTGACGAAGGCAGGACGGGAGGGGGGAAAGAGAATTTCATCCTTCTGCTGTTGTTGTTGTTTTCTCTGGGGGGGGATGTTATTCGCCACATTCTGACCTCCAGCAGGGGGCTCTAAAGCCAAGGAGCATGCGATAAAAGTTGTTAGGGTTGAGAAAACTAAGGTCTTCATGCTTCGAAAACTCTTTCTGGAAAAAAATCCTCAATTAGTGTCGTGCATGGAACCATCCCTGCTTCTCTTCTGTCAAAAACCAAAAAGCCCGTATCCAAACCTCACCTCCCCATTAACTTCTCCCCGAGTTTTGGCACCCTCGACACCCTTCTTGGCTCATCTGCAGAGATTTCCCATTATAAATATCCCCGTGCCACGCCTATTCACCTTCCCCTCCAATCCAAATGTCTCTCTTCCGCCTCCAAGAGTGGTGGTCAACCTCCTTCCCCTCGGAGGAGTTTGACTCGAATTGCTGTGTTGTCGGTGATTTGATGGGACTTTCTAACGAATCCGGTGCTTCTGCCTCCAATAATAACAGCATCAATGATGATAGCCTTGAGACCTCTGCTGACATGATGAATTCTTCGGCGGACAGCAACTCTGACAACAACTCCACCGAACCCACTGCCAATTACCAGACTCAAATAATTATCGGCTCTATTCAGGGTGTTTTGCGAGTCTTTTTGCCCTCTTCGCGCAATTATAACATCCAGCACCTAATTATTGAAGGTGAGTGAGCAAGCAAGTTGACCGACCCCCTTACCGGATGTTAAAGTCGCGACATTTTGCGCGTTGTGTACATTTCTTCTTCGCCGCGAGTTGTCTCTGATGTTCCTGTTCGATCTCTATTTCTCTTCTCCGCCACCTATCATCATCGCTAACCCCTCCCTCTAAATGCCTCGCGGCTTTTGCACGACTTACCGACTCCCGGCACAACCAACAACAGAGAATCTCAACTCGGCCATCCTTCAAATTTCTTTAGGACGATTCGACTCCTCTGACTTATCTCGGCGTTGCGTCGCAGTTCTACACCCTCGTAAGGTCGTCGTCTACCGAGTGGATATCGAAGGAAAGAACTTGTATAAGCTCAACAAGCTCTTTACTTGTGACCTTGGCAGTCACTTCACTGCGTACAACATGTCCCACGGGCCTTTTGGCCTCCTCCCCTCTTCACAATCGGCTGATGAGCGCGATCTTATATGTGTGCAGTCGATGGACGGCCGATTGTCGTTCTTTGAAGGTTCAGTGCATGCGTTTACACGGCGCCTGAACAACTGCCTTGTGCCGGGTCCTCTCTGTTACATCCCAAGGGTCGATGGCTTTGTTACAGTCAGTAGTCAGATGACTGTAGAGATGTACAAGTATCAGGTGCTTGCATCTAGTCAGAGCGATGGCACCGAAAGCCGCGAAAAGAAGGCGGGTGAGAAAGATGGCAACGAAGATGAAAACGACAAGAAAGCTACTGTCAGTGCCGTGAAGAAAGTTACGGTTGACTGGGGGGTTTTAATCGGAGAAGATGTCATCTCAGTGTCATGCGCTCGCATTACGAGCAAGGGCAGCAACAATAATAGCTCTGACATTGTCGTGCTAGGGCATCATCACCTCTTCACTATATCTGAAACCGGACAGATTAAGAGCCAGATGCGGCTTGACTTTGATCCATCTTGTCTCTCGACCTATGCGCGCCAGCATAAGATGGCGGGAGTCGGCGACAACTTCATCCTGGGCGATTTCGACACAGGAAGCCTGCATATTTATCGGAACACTCGGAAGGTGTGGTCGGCGAAAATGGACAGCCCAGCGATTCTTGCGAAAGTTGGAGACTTCGGGCCTCACAAAGGGATGATGGTGACTGTCAGCGACGATGGAAGGCTATCAATTGGTTATTTGGGAACAACCCCACCGAGCAGTAGCGTCGTGAGCGAAGGGAAAGAAATCAATTACGACGAGATAGATGAGGAGCACAGAAAGTTGTTGGGCATTATCAGAGCAAGCCAGAGCGACACGCGCCTGGAACCCAAGGATAAGATAATTCTGAGGTACCAGATTCCCAAGAGCTTGGACCGACCAGGTGCGGCGCATGAGTTGGATGGGGGGGGGGAGCATATTTTGCAGAAGTGTGTCAAACAAGATGGGGGGTTGATGCAACTGACGGTCAAGCTATTTGTGAGCTATAGCGGGACCTCTGACCTGAAGAATGTAAACATTAATATCAATAGCCCAGACTGCGTTCTCACCCGGAACAAGAGCATCAAGGTCGCAACTTTGAAGGGCGGAACTTCAACACCGATGATAATGGACATTGTCTTCTATGCCAACGCAAACATTTTGCCCTGTAACACTGAGGTTTTCGTAAGCTTGATCTATCTCACTTCCTCCGGCGAGCCTCGCACCGCCAAGTGCACCATCGATCTGCCAATGTTCTTCTTGGCCAGACTTATCCCCCCAGTCAAAGAGCCGACTTACAAATTCACACTTGAAACCAACAAGCCCCCGGTGCTCCTCGCCACTCTTTTTGAAGATCTCTTTGTGGCCATGGGAGAGCACGAAAGCGGTCAAGCGGCCGGAAATAACGCCAACTACGTATTAAGTTTTCGCTACTGGATGACAGACAGCAACAATAATAGAATGAACGCGACTATTATGCTGAGCAAGAACGCTGGCCGGTACCGGGTGCAGTCCCACAATTTGGGAGCGCTCTGGTACGTCGCAAGCGAGCTCACGAAAAGACTGGGGAGATATTTTGAGGCCATCGCGAGCGCCGGGGGAGAAGGGGGCTTGGAACTCAGTTACACAGAACCGCTCCCCCTCACAGATTTTTACAGCTCCATCGACGACCATTTTAGGTGTAGGCAGGAATTGCTAGAGCGAAAAAGTCTCTTGAATGACTGTGCGCAGCAATTCAGGACTATTGAGAAAAGGCTGCTCGTGAGGTTCAAAGACAGAAACGCCGTGCCGCTGCAGAACTTGGATGTCATCATGAGCGAGACGTATCATCGGCTGCTAGAGCTGGCGTCACATGTAGAACAATCTCAGAACATGCTTGCAATCAGTCAAAATTTTCTGGCGTGTTCCACGTCTCTTCTTCTCCTCCTCGTCAAGCTCAGGTTTAATCTTGACGATGCCAATTTTGCTGAACTGAGTTGTCACCTCACACCAAACGTCACTGACAACGACGAAAACGGGTGGGAGGAGTGCGTTGACGCTGCCATGACGCACCTGCTAAGGACTGTGCTCGCAAAAAATCAAAGCGAAGGAAACACTAATCGCAGCAACGAACTTGCAATGCCAGTTGATACTTCCAAGCTAAAGAAACACATAAGCATCGTCTGCGATAGGCTACACAAAGGAGACAAATTGGTCAAGGAAAATAAAAATGGAGATCAGTAGTAAGTGCATGAGCGAAATAAGCAAGCTTCAAAATCGTTCTCTGTGAGCTTCCATGCTGTCACCATTATCGAAGGGGGGTAGAGGATTGCAATGACATCGTCTCGTCTCCGTGGGTGATAAATAGGCGATAAAACCCGCAAGGTTATTTGAAGTTTACTTGATTGAGATGGGGTCTTAGCATATATACTATTATAAGGAGAATTAAGACAGTATATTGTATTTGTTGCTGGGTATCAAAGCTCTCATCATTCATTGTTGGCAACTTTGTTATTCTTTTCACTACCGAACCCCGGTTACGCTCCCTGCCACCAGCCCTGTAAGAAAGCCCCTCGCAAAACTCAAAATCCGGCTGGAAAGCTGTTGCAAGTAAGCATATCCTCGACGACTTTGCCACCGGCGGTGTACTTGATCTTCAGCTTGAACATGAGGGCTTTCGTCCCGCACATGGTGTTGACAACGTTTATGGTTTGCCTGACCTCCCCTCCGTTACTCCCCGGCACGGTCGTTCCACTTGGGGGTAACATTTCCATCTGTATGTATTTCGGTACTGCGGCCTGGAATACAAGTGATGTCATGTCCGTGTTCGTAGAGTTGGTGAATATAGCCGTGCAGGAGGCCTTTTGAATGTTGGTTGGGTCGGATTTTACGCACGTGAAGTCGATGTTGAGGCCATCTTTGGCATAGGCACTGAAGCGGTTGTCAGATGGCGCCGCGGTGGTCGTTGTTGTTTGCATTGGAGCGGCGAAGGGGTCTATTGTTTGTTGTGGTGGTAGGGGGGGCGGTTGCTGCTGCTGTTGCTGAAGTTGTTGCGGCTGCAGGGGGGGCTGAGGGGTCGGCTGTTGTTGAGTGGCGGCAGGAGCAGAAAAAATGTCGGACAGCAGATCCGCGTCGTTGGCTGGCGCAGGGCTTGTCTGAGCTGTGTTGCCAGCAAGATTGTCCGCTTGCACGGGCTGCTGCTGTGTCAGCGACGATGTCAGCGACGATGTCATGGGAATCGGCGAAGATGTCGCGGGCACCGTCGAGGACCCACCGCCGCCACCAAAGATGTCGTCCAGATCGAGGAGAGAGTCGCCCCCGCCACCGTTGCTGACGGGAGCGAATGACTTGGCGTCACCACCGCCGTTTGTCATCGTCGAATCTCCGCCACCTCCCGAGAGAAGATCCCCCTCCAACCCACCCATGGCATCCCCTCCCATGCTGAATCCTGCCACGCTAGTGGAGCGCTTGGCAGCGATGGCCTTCGAGTCGACAACTGGCATTCGAGCCAGCGCAGAAGAGTTGTGCGCATTGCCATTGACCAAAACGCCATACTCGCAGCTTCTGAGCTGCAGCTCGAGGCTCATGCTGCTGTCGTAGTTCTTGATGAGGGATTTGAGCTTGGCAATGACGGCGGGGTCGCAGCCCTTGAAGCGCTCGGTGAGCTTGGCAAAGCACGTGAGCGCGCGTGCTTTGATCGACTCGTTCGCGATGACTCTTGTGGCGCATTTGTTTACGAGGTCGATGATTGTTAACGGGTCAGAGGCTTCGAATTTAACGCTGTAAGAGACTCCACCGGCCTCGGTTCCCTCGAAGGAATAGGGGGAGAGGAGCATATCACCGTACTCCCCAATGCACCAAATTCCAACGACGAGTAATCCCAGCTGCTCTCCATCGTCGTCTCTCACGGCCTTGAGAAGTTTGTGCGTAGCATATCCCCTGAGATCTTCCGAGGAGGAGGAGACATAGACGATAATGGCAGCCAAGACTTTGTCTGCGCACTCCTTGCCAGCAATTGTCAGCATCGTTATGAGAGTGTCCACGCGCCAGCGGGGGTCGGGGGAGAAGCTGTCGACGACCTTAAGAACGCGGGAGCAAATTTCGGCACGATGCTCCACTGGACAAACCACCAAGTAATTCAAGAGCTCCGCTGTCAGCCCCTGGACATTCTCCATGTTCACAAGTCTGTAAATGAGCTCGAGCGCCCTCTGCCTGATGCTCACGTCCGGGTCCTTCAGGCAGTCGACGATGGTGTTCCTGTGTCTCTGCACGGCGGCGGCATCCTGTGAGATAACCTTCTTGAGTGTGTTGAGAGCGACATAGCGGATATTGTTGTCTCTGTTGAGCAGGAAGCGTCCGAGGATGTTAATGGCAAGGACCCTCAGGTCATCGCCGGCCTCCACAGTCATGATAGTCTGGACGCACTCGTAGAGGATGGCATTGCCGGCGTTCTTGGACGTCTCGGTGTTGGTTGCAACCTGAGCGAGGATGTCATTCATGGCTTCTGAGGTTTCCTCGTTGTTGGTACCAAGGATTCGGAGGAGGCTCAGGATTGACACCTGCAGAAAAGGGTCGGAGATGCCCGAGACATCGTGTTCTGGGGAGTAGCCCATTGAGAGCAGGTTGCGGAGCTGGCGGACGAGAGAGGGAACAAGGCGGCTGAATGCGCTTTTGCCAATCTGCAATCGAAAAGAAGAAACAAAATTGTGTGAGAAAAACGAACAAATAATAACAAAGGAGACAACAAATCAACAACAAATCAACAACAAATCGACCACAAACACATAAATAACTTACCTCCGGGTCGATTTCGCATACCCTGATCATCAACTGCACCGCAGTAATTAGTACTCCGTGAGTCCTGTCCTTTAGCAATGTGACAATCCTCTCCACAAAGTCCTCCACCATGTCAGGGACCTTGGTGAGACACCTCGCCATGGCCAGGGCCGCCTTCTTGCGAAGGTAAGGAGAACCAGCCCGGAGGTGCTTGTCAACTTCTGTGGCCAGGTCACGAGACATGTCCGGCGTGGCGAGGTTTCCAATTGTGCACAGTGCCAAGCCAACAATATACTGGTTTTTGTGGTTCAGGTCCTGCTTCAGACTGTTGGTAGCAAGCATGAGGACCTGTCGAGTAGTCGAGCGTCGTTGAGAGGAGAGATGGGTTGGTTGCGTATGAGAGAGTGGTTACATTCAGAGTGTTGCGGGTAGTTCTGTGAGTATGGGCGAAACGAAACGAAACGGAACAAAGGAAAACAAAAATATAGCACCCCTCATTTGATGAGGCAGCTAGAAGCTCGCAGCAAGAAACTCACATCTGCCTCCTCACTAAGCAACAGCATCAACCCCAAATAGCCGATTCTCTTCTCTGGAAAATGGGGGCTAGCTATGAGCTTCAAACACTCGAGCTGTCCGAAGTGGGTGGGGTAACCAAGCATGTGCATAAACAGCAGCTTGGCCACATTTCGGTGCCTGAATTGATCTTGCTCCTGCAATGGCAAACAGAAACAGTCAATAAGTGTGAGCAAAAAAAAGCATTTTGTAATCAGCGAAATGTGAGCCCGCTCTTGCTTGCGAAAGTAAGAGAATTCGGCTCTTTCTTTTTCAACGCTACTTCCCCGATTAGAGAGAAATGGGAGAAGAGAAGTAGGGGCAGACTTACCTCCTTGATAGCAGTCCGAATCATGGCTGATTCCCGGCTGATTACAGAGCGCTCTTCGGAAGCGGTCTTGCACGCGCGCACCTGCGTTACGATTAAGGTTTACGAGCGAGTGTGCGAGCGAGTGTTGTGCGTTAGTTTCACGGTGAGGGAGGAGAGAGAAAAAATCACAGACCCCCGTCCCCCGCGATTGTGTTACCCCGCCACATTCATCGAGCGAACGATCTACGATGCGTTGATTTCACTCGATTTCCACGACTGTACGAAGAATTGACCGAAACACTTCACAATCAATCGTGCACAGCCCCACGAGAGGGTCCCACAAAAGCCAAGATCCTCGGAATGACTCTGGAACCTCCAAGTTCGTGTTACCTGGCGAATTAGCTCGCGCAACTTGATACTCATGCTAATGTGACGGTGGGAGAAGGGCAGGAATGTGTGTTTCGGTGTTAAAGGAA
>ENA-OWPI01002337-OWPI01002337.1-marine-metagenome-genome-assembly--contig:-NODE-2337-length-17963-cov-4.156267_pt1 | contig 17963 bp, 14 predicted proteins | sample MGYA00238138_ERZ651775 | MGnify/ENA primary metagenome ERZ651775 (study PRJEB26906, sample SAMN06265043) | marine metagenome | isolation source: Helgoland LTER site | place: Germany:Helgoland, sampling...
CCTTGTGACCTTAGACGGCTCAGCATCTACAGATAATCTGGGCATTGTAAGCTATCAATGGGCTCAGGTATCGGGTACGCCTGTGGAGTTGACGAACGCTGACAGCAGCGTTGCGAGTTTTACTGCGCCACAGAAGCTATTGGGTACAACAGATGTGCTTGAATTTAGCTTGACGATAGTGGGTGCAAATGGCCTGACGAGTGTTACTAAGGTTCAGGCTAGCATTGAACCGGCGACGCGTGGAAACAAGCTATTTGCGTCATTCAAATATCACGAGCCTACTAGTTATGGAAGCGGTATTAGGCCTCTTGGGTTATTCACCTTTGATACGGTGAGCAGCGTTGGCGATGTGGTGCCGAGCTACTATGCCGGAGAAGATCAAGATTTAGGCTTCAGCTACACGGTAGATGGGCTTGAGATGACAGTGAGTTTTGTGGGCCTTGGGCCGCCGGAATATGTATATAGATACACAAACGGTGCAGGCGACGTGCTGAGATATACAGAGAGCATTGTTCAGTTGACGCTGACGTTAACCGATGATGGTGACGAGGTGGATCTGTTCAGTAGTCAGTCGCTTCGTAGAGGAGTAACCTTTAATGAAACGCAAGGTGTGGAGGTTAATTCCTCAGATTATGAGTCAACAAATATCGTCGCGGTCCATGGCTTCGAGAGTCGAGTTCCCCTTGAGGTTGAAAATCAAACAATTTCACTATTGACCAATGTGTCAACCGAAATTGATACGCTTTACGATTTCGACGATTCCGGCTTACAGCTTGACGGTCTTAGTTTTAATGAAGATGGTACAGGTTTTGCCGCGGAGAAAGCTCAGTCGTTTAACTGGTTTAGTGACCCCGAAAATGGCTATATCAGAGTCGAGTTTGCTGATGGTGAAACCAGCGAATATCACCATGTGGCCTCCACTACTTCTGGTAATGTGGTGGTCGCGGTTTATACCTTCGGCAACAATGTCAAGATAGCCAGGGCCGAATTGTCTTTTGCGCAGGATCCGACTTTGATAGTGAATAGCGACACAGTCGCGGGAATTTATACATCACAAGAAATATGGGTCTGGAACCAATACACCGATATATATGACATGAGCATCCGCTTGGCACCAGATGGCACTGGTGAGGAGGAGACCATTTATACTGGCTACGAAGACGGTGTGGTGAACTACACGGCTCTTTGGTCGAGCGGTATATGCTGGTCGGTTAACCCTGCCGGTAAGGTAATCACCGAACGAGTATGGTTTTCTGCTTCTGAGCAGGTCGTTGTTGGCTCCCAACGACCGAGTGCTAGTTTCTGCAATGCAAGAGTGCCAGCTGCAAATAGCTACCGGGAGGAAAGAACCATCTACACGCTCGGCCAGGCAGTGACTCGAGAGGTAACGTACACTTGCAGTGAAAACGTTTGTGAGCCTCAGGTGAGGCGGATTCGCCCGAGTGTGACTAAATATTTAGAAACGTTTGCTGGTGATCCTCCTCGGGCTGGATCCGCATTGTTACACACTAATACTGGCGTGCCAGTCGATGTGGTGATCTCGTCTTTAGTGCAAGATGTTGACGGTAGTCTGGATCTGACGAGTATTGAAATTGTTATTCCTCCTGAGGCAGGCAGTCTATCGATTGATGCGGTCAGTGGGGTCATCACCTACACGCCCACGGGGACAGTCGCCTACACGGATAAGTTTGCCTATCAAATTCGTGATGACGTGGGTAATTTGTCGAATGCTGCGTTAGTGGACGTGAAAATCGCGGCGCTTGAAGTCACAGTGACGTCGTCATCGCTGACCCCGCTGAGTGGTGAGCTGGTGACCCTAAGCGCCTCGGCGACAGAGTCTGGGTTAAGTTATACGTGGACACAAACCGGCGGTACGGCTGTAACATTGAGTGACGCCACCGCATCTAGCCCGACGTTTATTATGTCGGATGTTGCTCTGTTGCCAAACGGTAGCGTCGATGAACGAACCTTCTCAGTGACGGTTGCAAATGCCGACGGCGTGACTGTAGTCGGAGAAGTTGTTGTCACCGTTGAAGCGGCCTTGCCTCTGGAATTTTTCGGTGTCGAGGAGTCAACTATACCCTTTAGTTCTGGCGTTGATCTGGGTGAAAGTTTCTTTGCCTCATTAAACGCTGATGGCATGAGTGGCTATATACTGACTGCATCGCAGCAGATTAATGTTAATGTTAGCGCCACAACCGGAGGTTCAGCTCAGTTTCACGTTGTAGGTGAGGGCGGCGTTCCGATTAAGATCGTTGACGCTGAGGAGCTCGTTGATGAAGATGGCGACGGTAACGCTGATGAGACCCTTAGGTTCACCTTTAGTTTAATATCGATAGATATGACCCTGATAACTGACGGTGTCGCCAAGGACCGGGTATTGGTTCTTGAGACGCTGGCTGTTACAGCGTTTAACGTAACGCTTGACCAACCGAGTATAAGTGTACCCTCGGCGTCATCCTCGCAATCCAGAGAATACAGTCTCTATGATAAGAGCCAGGCTATCCCTTTCAGCATAAACGGTGAAAGCCGCTCGCTGGAGGCGGATGTAGCATCAGTACAAGGTACTATGGATTCTACGAAACTGTATCCAGACGTGCTGACCTTTGACTCGGCTTCGACGGGTTCGGCGTTGGTGATGGCTAATACGTTCAGCTGGCTTCTGGATGTCGATGGTCACTTGGTGGTCACCTTCGCTAATAATGACGTTGCTGATTACTATCATTTAGCGACTCGAAATTCCGGTGATGTGGTGGGGGTGCTGTATTCTGATTCTCGAACTGGCGCCCTTCGCCTGAGGTCAAGTACTAGTCTGTCGTTTGTCCAAGGTCCGGTAACGTTTGGCGATACCGGTACACTGGATATTGCCGGGGTGTTTGTGGCACTCGGTTCCGACGGTTCTGAGACACCTACCAAATACTATCGAATTAATCCCGATGGTACGGGTCAAGAGGAGTTTCGCGTCACTAGTCCTGATACGGGTTTTGAAGCGTGGTCGGGGGAAGCTGCAGGACTTTGTGCTACTGTGCTTGGCTCGGGTAAGATGCCGTGGAAGCGAGTCCAGGCTCAATCGGAGTCGCAGAATATTCCGGAAACTTCTATCCCGCTTGAGTCTTTTTGTGCGCTGGTCAATAGTAATCAACATGAGGACCGGGTCAGCGTCAAGCAACAGCATACCTTGTTTGATATCAGTCCGACGGGTGAGTACCGTACAACAGTTGTGCAGAGGTCTAATGCCTGTGGTTTTGATCCGTTCGTGAACCCCATCGCGGGCTGTGTTAACACGCTGTTGATCGATAATATTTTTTCGCGAATCATGAGTTTTACACCCTTCATTGACTTTCCGCCGATAGCCAAAGCCGATGTAGGTCTGTCTACGGTTGGGGGGGGCACTATTGATATCTCCGTGCTGGACAATGATCTCAGTGGCGCTGACTACTCAACCGTCTCCGTTAGTCAGATCGATCCGAGCACGGTAGAGATTATTACTCCGCCTAATTACGGCACGGCAACAGTCGACGGGGTCACGGGGGTGATCAGATACACGGCTGCTGCTTATAATGGCTCTTCGCCACTAGTGGATGCTTTATATTATCGAGTGAAAAACTTCGAAGGTGATGCTTCAAATGCGGGTCAGGCAAGGATTACTATTGGGCCTTCACCATAAGCTCGCTCGACCTCGAATGTGATCCGGTGTTTCCAGCTGTACCAGCAAATGATGAATATAGACGCTGATCATATCGCCTACGCTAAGGAGCGTCAGCGCCACCATGGACATCAGCTATGAGATGGATAGGCCAAAGACAATGTAGGCTACATCGAAGAGCACGACGCCCAGGAATAACCAACGTCCCACGCGGCGTATTATGGAATGGAATAGCAGAATGCTCGCGACTATAACGGCACCGACTGCCGGCGCAGTGCGTACTGCCGGTCTGACGATGGTGGCGACATGGCTGAACGACGAGTTCAGCGCGACGATATTTTGGAGCGCCGCATGGGGCACAGGTTGGGGGGTGATGGCCTGAGAGGCGGGCATAGCAAAAGCGCGGGCAACACGATAAGCACAAAGGGTAGAAGCTCGGCAAGACCGATCAGACCAAGATCCAGAGGATCGCCAGTAAAGGCGTGCACCTGCTAGCCTATAGCGACACTCTGCATCTGGCCTGCCAAGGCGGTGAAAAACTGAGCGAATAGATAGTCGCGAAAGTGGCGGAAGTTGGGATAGAAGTTGGGATAGTTGAGATAGTTGAGATAGTTGAGGGCTTTTTCTGACCCGCGGGCGCCAGATATGGATCGCTCATACAAGCCCCCATACAACCTTCAGATAAGCGTGGAATTTTGAAAAAAATCAGCATGGCGCAAGCTTGAATGCCGGTTGCAGGCTTGTTGACAGCGACAAAGGCCATCGAAAATTCCTTTGAGTTCCGTATACTGTTTGGCATTACTAAAGCTGTGTGCATCAGTCTTGAAAGGCAATGGACATGGCGACCGATGAAAAGATGACATTTAAAGGAGGCCACTGGTGGCAGAGCGATCCGACTTATTCGAGTGCAAAACAGAGCGCTGGGCCGGCGCTGAGATCGCTAGAAACAGTCTAGTGGTTCTGGCGCTGTTACTGCTGACCGCCTGCAGTTCCAAGCCCTATGAACCGGCGCCGGTGGATGAAATTCGGCCCGGGATACTTCGCGGTTATTTGCCGGTCGCCGATCTGCCCGACAGTCTGGGGTTGTTACCGGCGCCTCCGGCGCTGGGTTCGGCCGCGGAGGCTCAAGATGTCTGGCTCAGCGGCATGGCTCTGAGGTTGAAAGGCTCACCGCGTTGGGACTTGGCGGCTCAGGATGCGGTGTATGCCTTTCCGGAAGTCGCGGGTACCTTCAGCTGCGCTATCAATGCGCCGATCAATGAGGTCGACACGCCCCATACTTATCGATTATTGCGCCGTAGTTTGGTAGATGCAGGTTATTCAACGGGCGCGGCAAAAAATCATTACCAGCGGCCTCGACCTTTTATGGTCAATAGCCAGCCGACCTGTACGCCAGACAGCGAAGCTGCTCTGCGTGACAACGGGTCATACCCATCCGGCCACACTGCCTTTGGCTGGGCGTGGGGCTTGATCTTGAGCGAGCTAGTTCCAGAACGGACAAATCAGATTATCAAGCGTGGCCGTGCTTACGGTGTCAGCCGTATGGTCTGTAATGTCCATTGGAGTGCGGATGTGGAGTCGGGTCGAGCTATGGGCGCCGCCACTGTCGCCCGCTTACACGCCGACCCGGTGTTCCAACTGGATATGGCGGCGGCGAAACAGGAGTTGGCCGAGCTCATCAACCGCGGCTTGCCGCCGAGCCGGAATTGTGCAGCGGAAGCCGCGGCATTGGACTTTACGCCGGTGCTCTAAAGCCGGAACGCCAATCCAGTATTCCAAGCGCAAAGCCGCTAGCTTGGAATACGCACCATCAATTCACGAATGCCGTGAATAAAATTCGAACGAAGATAGACGGGGTCGGCCACGACCTCGATCTTTGGTAGGCGCTTGACGATTTCTTCCCAGAGAATCGTCAATTGCATCTCGCCCAGACGATTGCCCAGACAGCGATGAATGCCGAAGCCAAAAGAAAGATGATGTCGCGGGTTGATGCGGTCGATGATAAATTCATCGGGTCTGTCGATCTGGCGCTCATCACGATTGCCGGAGATATACCACATCACCACCTTGTCGCCGGCCTTGATCTGCTTGCCGCCGAGTTCCGTGTCGATCAGGGCGGTGCGGCACATATGTGCCACTGGCGACTGCCAACGAATCATCTCAGGGACCATCTTGGGTATCAAGCTTGGATCGCTGAGTAATTTATCGTACTCCGCCGGGTATTGGCTCATGGCCAGTAGCCCGCCAGAAATGGAATTGCGGGTGGTGTCATTGCCGCCGACGATCAACAGTAACATGTTGCCCAAAAATTCGTTGGGTGCCATATTTTTCGTAGACTCACCCTGGGCCAGCACGGAGATCAAGTCTGTGCCCGGCGTGGTTCTAGCTGCCCGCTCTTTCCAGGCAGCATCGAAATACTCGAAACATTTCCAGAGCTCGGCAAAGGCCTGCTCTGGAGTCTCGTAGACGTCTGGATTGCCGATGTTCTCGATGGTGTCTGACCAATGGATGAGCTTGTGTCGATCCTCCTGAGGAATATCGAACAGGGTGGCCAGCATTTGCCCGGTCAGTTCCACCGAGACGTGCTGGACCCAATTGAAATCTTCATCTCGCGGCAGGCCATCGAGAATTTTGATAGCCCTTTCGCGAATCAGATCTTGCAGGTCGGCCAGGGCGCGGGATGTAAACATGGGGGCGACCACTTTACGTTGTTCATCGTGGACGGGTGGGTCCGCCATAATAAACATGGGTAGATGAAACATCGGATCGGGTTCGCCGGCCTGCCGGGGTCGTCCACCCATTCGAATGCCGCCTTGATCAATATCCGAAGAGAAGATTTCATGGTGACTGTCGACGTATAGAATGTCGTCAAAGCGGGTCACAGACCAGTAGGGCCCAAACATGCTTTCGGCCGTCAGGTGCACTGGATCCTCCGCCCGTAGGCGATCGAAATAGGGTTTAAATTTGTCAGCCTCAAACAGTGACGGGTGGCAGGGATCGAGTTGCGCTAAGGGGATGCTCATGGGGTCGACGTTGACATCGATTGCCCAACGGGCCTGAGTTTCACGATTGCTAATACCGGCGGCTTGCAGATCTTGAGATTTCTCTGACATGATGGCTTCCTTGTTTAACTGACTGATACTCGAATAGTAGAGCAGAATTCCGGGCCTAGAAAGGGAAATAGGACCAACTGGCGCTACTGGGTTTGCGGCGCACCGACAGACTGCTGTCGAAGACCCGAACACCGTTGATCGCGAAGACGTGGTGCCGCTACAGGCAGTCCTGATTTAGCATGGCTTGTTGTCGCGGCGCCATTTGGTGATACTCTGCCTGTGAAACGTTGAGTCCCAAACCAGGAAAATGCCATGTTGAAACTCTATGATCACCCGCTGTCGCCTTATTCTCAGAAGGTCAAGATCGCCTTGCTGGAAAAGGGCCTTGAGTGCGATATCCTCACGCCGGACGCTTTTGGTACTGGCGCCGCTGGGGGCGAATTTGCCGCCGCGAGTCCGCGGGGTGAAGTCCCCACGCTGATCCATGATGATGTTGAGATTTTCGACTCCACGGTGATCCTTGAATACCTCGAGGATGTTTGGCCACAACCGCCACTGTTACCGGCGACGCCGGCTGACCGTGCCCGCGTTCGAATACTGGAAGACGTCATGGATACCCACTACGAAGCAATTATCTGGGGGTTGGCTGAAATTGCCCATTTCGGTCGCGCACAGGGTGAGTCAGCTGCGGCGATTACGCGCCTGGCCGGTGAGCAAATCCAGCAGTGGAATCGATGGCTGGGGCAGCAGCTGGGTGACCGTAGCTGGTTTAATGGTGAGTCGTTCGGTTGGGGTGATCTTGCGGTAGTGCCTTGTGTGCTTAATGCGGCGAATTATGGTTTCGCGCCGCAGGCCGGTTCAAATCTGGAAGATTGGTTGCGCCGCGCCGAGCAGGTGCCCAGCGTCGCAGCAGTCATGGCAACGGCCGCAGAGAATGCCTTTGATAGCGCCTCTATCGGCCTGGCAGCGGTCAGAGACGCGTTGGAGGCAGGCTTGTTTAAACGTGAATATCGTGATCATCGTCTCGAATGGATGATTAAAACCGCGGGCCTGGACATCGTCAGTGATGGCTTAGACAAAGGTAATGTGCGATTCACCGCGATATTTGGCGACTGAATCCAGGAACCTGTGCAAGGCTTAAATCTGGGCAGGTGTCGCAATTGCTGGGACACAGAGTCCGCTTTTTCGAGGAGTACGAAGTGATGCAGTGTCGAGTGATGATGATACTAACGGTCCTGCTGCTGGGGGCTTGTGGACCCGTACCCGGTGGTTTGTTGGCGGGCACCCGCAGCGCCACACCCGAGAGTTGGCATGACGTGATGGGTGACACCAAGATCTGCGAGGTTCAGTCACGTCCCGCGAAGCCACATTCGATTCAATTGGCGTGTTTTTTGTTCGAAGATAAACTCTATGTTCAGTCCCATCGATGGGTGACTGCACCTTGGTGGCCGGGTACTAGCTGGGCGTTGATCTGGCAGGAGCAGCCGTTGATTACCGTGCGTCTTGATCAATCACTGTATGCCCTTGAGGCGGTGCCCGTTGTCGAACCTGGTCAGCGAGCAAAGATCCTGCATTTTCGGCAGTATAACTCGCCGCCCGATGGTATTGTGGTATTCGAATTACGGCGTTTATCTGGTGAGTCTGGCGCGTAACAGGGCCGAGTCACCTGAATTTATTGATTGATTTGAAAGAGGTGAGTCCTATGCATTTGTACACAATGAGCGCGTCCCCCAACGGGCGTCGAGTGGCGGTCGTGATGAAAGAAAAGGGTATCGAGATACCCACCACCGAGATCGATCTGCGCGGTGGCGAAAATCTTGGCGTCGAGTTCAAGGCGAAGAATCCCGTTGCTCGAGTGCCGGTGCTTGAGACCGATGCTGGCACATTCATTGCTGAAACTGTTGCGATTTCCCGATACCTGGAGTCGTTAGTGCCGCAGCCGAACTTGTTTGGTCAGTCAGGCGAGGAGCAGGCAATCATCGAGATGTGGAACCGGCGTGCCGAAATCAGCTTAATGATTCCCGTGGCTCAGGCGTTTCGAAATCTTACTGGGGTCTTCAAAGATCGGGAGAAAATTTCGAAAGAATGGGGCGAGATCAGCGCCGAGGTTGCCCGGAATGCGATGCCCATGTTTGAGACACAACTTGAGCAGACGGAATATTTGGCCGGCGATCAATTTTCAATCGCTGATATTACGCTGGCACTGACCCTGACATTCGCTAAAGCGGTTGGCCAGGATTTATTCCAGGCGCCGGCAGTCATTACCTGGCACGAAAAGGTCTCTGCGCGTGAGAGCTTCAACTAGGCCGCGCTGCCAGCGCTTTTCTTTAAGCAGTCTGATGTGCGGCTCGATGAGTCGCTTGATCAGCAGTCTGATCATTTTATCCTGGAGGCACCGATGCCTGCGTTTGATACCGACTTAATTATTTGTGGCGAGTTTCGTCACCCTCGACAGATGCTGGATAACCAGACTTACGATGGGCATGTGTCTATTCATGACGACAAGATGGCAGCTGACCTTGGCTTTACGGGCGCGCCGATAGAAGGTCCAACCCACTTCAGTCAATTTGTGCCGCTGTTAGCTGAGATATTTGGCGATGCCTGGTTTGAGTCAGGTTGCATCAGTTCTCATTACTTGAATATGGTCATTGAAGGCGAAGAGGTCCGGGCCTTCGCCGCGCGACCAGCGGCGGGGGCAAAGATTACCCGCATCTGGGCAGAAAAGCGCGATGGCACGCCGGTGCTGACAGGCACTGCCAGTATCGGCCCCGATCATCCAGCCTCTGAGCTGGACTTGCGCCGTGCAAAGCTGCGCCCGGCAGAGCAGTTGGTGATTCTGTCCGAGCTACGTGTGGGGCAGAAGGGGCTGGTAGCAGAATCTGCCATGATGGATTTCGATCAGAATATGGGCGACCTTTATCCGTTCTCGCTGAACGAAAAGTTGGCCAAAATTACGGAACCATCACCCTGGTACACGGCCGAACACGGCGCCAGCTCACCCTGGGGCAGAGCGATCATCCCATTGGAAATGCTCAGCGTACTGACTCAGTACACTTCACGTGAAGCTGGGTTTCGTATGAAGGGTCCTGCCGTTGGATTGTTTGCCGATCAGGAGATCAAGATGATCAAGGGGCCGCTGTTCGTGAATCAGTCTTATCGACTGGAACGTGAGATCGTCTGTTTGAGCGAGAGTCGCCGGGTTGAGTCTAACTGGATCATGACATCGGTGTACGACAACGACACCAATGAACTGGTTGCCGAGTGTCTGCTGAATTCGGCGACGTTGAAAGACTCTTACGCGAATTACGCGCAGGATGCTGCCGCATTGGGTAAAACACTCGCATCGTAAAACAGGATTCCAGGTAGGAGAGAGAAGATGAGTGTCACCTTGCTATACAACGACCAGATTCGCCAGGTCACGAGTCGAGAAGTTGGGAATGCCACCTGGATCCCGGCGGCGGAGTTGGCGGCGCTGACAGGATTTGAGTTTAAGCCAGAAGGCGCCTGTTATGGTGACGCCTGCATCCCGCTGCTGCCGGCACAAGGCAAAGCCATTCATACCGACGGCGAAGTGAATCTGCAGGCCGTTGCGGCAAAGCTGGAGCAAGGGCTGGTGCAGGATGAAGACGTGATCAGTTTGGGTCCCATTGCTGCTGTTCGACAGCGCTTTGCGCAAGGTCAGGCGCCGGATTTCGATCTGGTGGATCGAGCAGGTCAGCCCGTCAGCCTGTCCCTGTATGCCGATAAAAAAGTTATATTAATGACCTGGGCCTCTTGGTGAGGATGTCGCTTTGATCTGTCAGGTTGGCAGACAATTTATGAAGAATTTGCAGGTCAGGGCCTTGTGGTCATCGGTGTCGCTGAGGATACGGGCGGTGAAGCCGCCGCCGGGCAGTTTATTGACGCGGCCAATAGTACCTATGTGCAACTGATCGACGAATCCCATACCATCAGCTCCTTGTATAATCTGGTGAATGTACCCTCGACGGTCTGGATTGACGAGCAGCAGCAGATTGTTCGAATCGATGAAGGCAGTTATGCTGAGAAGCATGAAATGCCCGGTATTTCCTTCGGTCGAGACGACTATGTCACGCTAGTGCGTGATTGGATGGAAAAGGGGGCAGACAGCCCCTATGTCAAAGACCCCTTAGCGCAGCAGCATTTGCGTGTGCCGACCCAAGATGAAGGGCTTGCCGAGGCGAACTTTAAACTGGGGGTTTATTTCCAGCAGCGCGGTCAAAGAGCCAAGGCGACTCAGTATATGGATGAGGCCGGCAGGCTGAATCCAGCCAGCTGGAACTACCATCGGCAAAACTGGATCTTTGAGGGTGAAGACCAGGCCCGCAGTAACTGGCAGCAGCGAGTCGCCGCTCGAGCTGGCTATCATTACTATCAGCCCATTGCGGGGGTTGATGACTCGGCCTGAGCTCGTCGGCTGAATTCAATGTGAGGCGCAAATAAACCAGGAGAACTTGAATGTCGAATAGAATGAATGGCCAATGGTTGCTGGCCTCACGGCCGCAAGGCATGGTCAAGGAAAGTGACTTCGAATACGTCAGAACCCCCGTGCGGGAAATACAGGCGGGTGAATTTTTGATTCGTAACCTCTATTTGGCGTTTGAACCCGCCATGCGTGGCTGGATCAACCCGGAAGAAAGTTATGTCCCACCGGTACAAATTGGCGAGGTCATGCGCTCTGCGACAGTGGGGCAGGTGATCGAGTCACAGCACCCGGATTATGCCGTTGGCGACTATGTTTCCGGCACCCTGGGCTGGCAGGAATATGCGATAAACGACGGTCAGCCAGGCATGATGGGTGCGGTGAGCAAAATTCCGGCGGGGGTACCACCGATCTTGTTGCTCAGTGTCCTGGGTGCAACGGGCCTGACGGCTTATTTCGGGATGCTCGATATTGGCAAGCCCCAGGCGGGTGATGTGGTGGTGGTCTCAGGCGCAGCCGGTGCGACAGGTTCCGTCGCCGGGCAGATTGCTCGAATTAAGGGTGCAAGCAAAGTCGTGGGTATCGCCGGTGGTCAGCAGAAATGCGACTGGCTGGTGAATGAGCTGGGCTTTGATGTTGCGATAGATTACAAGCATGAAGATGTTCAACAGCGTCTGCGCGAGGAGTGTCCGGCGGGCATCAATGTGTTTTTTGATAATGTCGGCGGTGAGATTCTGGATAGTGCGTTGCTCAACATGGCGCAAAATGGTCGCATCGTGTTATGTGGCGGCATATCTGCTTACAACGAAGCCGAGTTGCCGGCGGGGCCAAGAAACTACATGCAACTGGTTATTCGGCGCTGCACTATGCAGGGTTTTATTGTTATCGATTACCTGGCTCAGGCGGGTCGGGCGATTGCGGATTTGTCAGGTTGGATTGCATCCGGTGAGCTCAAGCATGCCGAAGATATTCAGCACGGCATCGAAAATACGCCGAAAACATTTATGCGCCTGTTTGAGGGTAAAAATGTTGGCAAGCAACTGTTGAAGATTGCCGACGCGCCGATTAGTTAGGCCTCGTCATAGCCGTTGCGCGTAATACTCTCGACTCGACGTTCGGTGAAGTCGGCGTGCGAAATCCATAGATCCTGATGCAGGAATCCCCAGTCTCGGATAGTCGGCCCGGTAAACACCATCGACCAGGTGTTGGCCGTGACTTCGGCAATATAGTGCAGGTCGGTGGCCTGCCGGGTATAGACATCGCCAGCAACGTGGGTGATAGGGCCGCTGGGGGTCATTTCCGTGTAGCCGCCACTGAGAATGATCGATTTGAAGTGCCAAGGATGGTCATGCAGGACGGGATAATCCGGTGCCAAAATATGATGCAGGTACTGGTTTTCACCCTTGCTCCGTGGCTTGACGCACCAGCGATGCAGGTATCCCACGAGCTCTAGATCAGCCCGCCGTTGTGGCTGAAAAATAGATCTTTGTGGCTCTTGGCGAGGCTGTTCTTGGTTGTTTCGTTCAGTCATTTTAAACCTGATTGAATCCATTAGATTGAGTTGGCGGTGCTCGAAAATTGATACAGCCTCTGTACTTCGCGCATCCCTTTAATCAACTCGTTGCTCAATTCATTGCTCAATTTATTGCTCAATACGTTGCCCAATTCGTTGTCAGTGCTGTCTACAGAGTTACTGAAACGCACCCTGCTTGATGTTCGCCGCCACGCCTGCTGTATGCTCGAGGACCCGAGCGCCAGTTATTGTTAACCAGTTATGCTGGTGGCTGTCAGTTAGGCGTCGTCTAGGTAGGCGTCGTCTAGGTAGGCGTCGTCTAGGTAAGCGTCGTCTAAGTAAAGGGACGATGCAAACTGGGTTAATTTTTCACCGAGCTCAATGTCTGAAGGTTGCTATTCTCGCCGTTTATTACCCGCAGATCAATTTTTGATTCAGGGGCGGGGTTTATGGCAAGCCCCTTACCACGGTTGAATTCCCTGCGATTGAATTCCCTGTGATTGAATTCACTGCGGCTGGCATCTTGGCGATGACCGTGCCTGAGGATGCCAAAGACTATAGAGTGGGAGTGCTCTGTCGCCGTTAGTTAAAAACCTTAGTGGAAGAATGCATGAGCCCCAGCTAAACGTTGGTGTGCGCTGCTGACGAGACGAATTAGTTGAGAGTTTGCAGCTCGTTTGAGGCAGGTCAAGAGCGCGGTAGCTGAGTATGTTAAAAGTTTGGAATGTATATACTCGCGTTGGTTATCCTGATTTTCTTCGGTGCTAAACTTCTCCAGTCAGGGATTGACCGGGATAGCACCCTGCGCCAGAGCGTTGGTGTACTTCTGTTACTGATGACGGCTGGGTTGTTCGTTCTGATGGATATCTGGGGTGAGTGGCTCTGGTTTGTCAGTCAGGGATATGAATCCCGTTTCTGGCGGCTATTGCTGGCCCAAGTCTCTGCTGTGTTGGGTGGCGGCCTATTGGCTGGCGGCATGGGTTTTATTCTGGCCTTGTATGCGGGCACTCACTTACGTCGGCTAGTGGCCGGCATTGGTGTGCTGGCAGGGGTTGTCTGGGGGTTGCAGCACTACCTGCTGCTCCAGTTGTTCATCTATGGTGTCGCCACCGACACTGTCGAACCCATGTTGCAACTGCATACCAGCTTCTACCTATTCATTCTGCCGCTACTTGATAGTGTCTTTTGGTTGCTGCTATTTGTTGCATCGGTGGCTTTGATGGCTGCCCTATTGGTCTGGGAGTTCGGTGGCGGCATTCGTTTTCGTCATGTGGTGGAGATGCAAGGACATCGATTGGTGTTGCCCATGGCCAACGCAGGTTTTGCCTGGGTGCTTGGTGCCGGTATGGTGTTGGGGGTGTTTCATCTGCTGTATTCTGCCTGGGGCGTGGTACAAGGTCCGGGGTGGGTTGATGTTCATGTGTTGTACCCGGCTTTATTGATTGTCGCGTTGGGCTATGTACTCGTGGGTTTGTTGCCCTTGTTCGGTGGCTTTAGGCGGTCCATGAGTCAGAAGCTGGACCACTGGCTGGCAGTACGTAGGTCGGCAATCGCAGCGATGGCGGTGGTCTGGTCGAGTATTGCACTGGTCAGTCTCCTGGTGTTGGTTGTGGTGCCGGTACTGGTGCAATGGTTGGTGGTCAAGCCCAACGAAATCAGCTTTGAAAAGCCTTATATCGCCAACAATATTGACTTTACTCGGCAAGGTTTTCGACTGGATAAAATTGAAGCCAAGGCGTTTACAGCCTCCAAGTCCTTTGATCGTAAAACCATCGAGAATAACCAAAATCTATTGTCAGAAGTTCGTCTCTGGGACTGGCGAGCACTCGATGCGGTGTATCGCCAGTTTCAAGAAATTCGGCTGTATTATGAATTCGTTGATGTAGATATTGACCGTTATACGATTGGAGATCGCTATCGGCAGGTGATGGTTTCGGCCAGAGAATTGGCTCAGGACAATCTGCCGCTCCAGAGTCAGACATTCGTTAACAAGCGCATTAAGTACACCCATGGATACGGTTACACCGCTGCGGCCGTTAGTGATTTTACGGAGCAGGGCTTACCGAATTTGTTAGTTAAGGATATCCCGCCAGTAGCCAGTGCCCTGGAGTTGGCTGTAACCCGACCCGAAATTTACTATGGGGAATTGACGACCGAACCGGTGATCGTCAATACCCAGGAAGCAGAATTTGACTACCCAAGCGGTGATAACAATGTTTACACACGTTATCAGGGTGAGGGTGGCGTAAGATTGAGTAATTTTTGGCGCAAATTATTGTTTGGTTGGAAGTTTGACGGCAGTGTTTTGCTGTTTTCAAGTTATCCTACCACCGAAAGTCGGGTGCTGTTTCATCGGCAAATATCTAAACGCGTTGAGCGTCTGGCGCCCTTCTTAACCTTCGATGCTGACCCTTATATCGTCGCCCATGAGGGTCGTCTTGTTTGGATTATTGACGGCTATACAACTTCCGATTATTACCCTTACAGTCAGGCGTTCGATTCCCGTGGTGAAGGTCGACGGACCATTCAAAGCCTAGATGGCGTGAATTATGTGCGTAATTCCGTCAAAGCCGTGGTGGACGCTTATAGTGGCAGCGTGGATTTTTATATTTTTGAAGACGATGATCCGATTATTCAAAGCTGGCACAAGGTGTTTCCGGGTTTGTTGAAACCAAAAGCGGATATGCCTCAGGGATTACGCGATCATGTTCGGTATCCCAATGACTTTTTGCTAGTGCAGGGCTTGATCTATAGCCAATATCATATGTCAGACCCCGAGGTGTTCTACAACCAGGAGGATCTATGGGTTAGGGCGACAGAAAAACATTATAAGAAGATCGTGCCTGTGGAACCCTATTATGTGATGTGGGAACTACCTGGCTCTGATCGGGCCGAGTTTGTCGTCATATTGCCCTTTACGCCAAAGAACAAGCAGGTGCTGATTGGTTGGATCGCAGGCTTATCGGATGGTGATAATTACGGACGTTTGCTCGCCTATAATTTCCCCAAGGATAAGCGGATGCTTGGTCCTCAGCAGGTGGAAACCAAGATTGATCAAGACCCATTTCTCTCTGGCCAGTTAACCCTTTGGGATCAGCAGGGTTCGGAGGTGATTCGCGGCAATGTATTGGCGATACCGGTAGATAATTCGTTGCTCTATGTTGAACCCATCTATTTGCGGGCAGAAACTGCCGCATATCCTGAGTTACGACTGGTGGCGGTGATGTACGGCGATCAACTCAGCTATGCGACCACGTTTGATAAAGCTCTTGAAGGACTTGTCGCCGTGAATGGTAGGTCCGTTGTGGGGGTTCAAAGCCAAGCTGCTATCGTGCTGCAAGCTGCAGAGTCGTTCAAGGGCTATTTGTCGGCGCAGGGCAAGGGGGAGTTTCAGCAGGCGGCTGAGCATCTGCAGGCACTCAGCGATAACCTCGGGCAATTGGTTGAGCTGGCGTTAAGGGAAGACGATCAATAGTGGTAAGTCAACGGGGTAGGTCAACGGGGTAAGTCAACGCGGTAATAGTCAGTCTGCGCCAGGCGCCAAGGCGCCATAGCACAGAGACGGTTTATCAGGCGCTTTCTTCTGTTTCGACAATACCCAGCAGTTCGTTGTCCAACTTAGGTGGTGTCACCAGCGATTCTTTATCATCAATCAAGGCTTTCAGTTGATCATATTGGCTGTCGCAGTAGGCTTGCAACGCCTTGTAACCCTCGATCAATTTTTCGATTTTAGCGGTGTCTGCTTTGGCCTCTTTTGTGAGCTCGCTTTTAGCCTTCTTCGCAACCTTAAGCTCCTCTTCCGCACGCTGGCGTGCAGTCGTCTCGTCAAACTTTTTCTTGTTCAGCGCTTTAAGCTTCTTGGTGACATTCTGTGGCGTATCACCGAGTTGGGTGTTGATCGTCTTGAGCGCTTTGGTTTTCTCTTCCAGCTGAGTTTTGAGCTTGGTACTTTCATCCGCAGCCGACTTTTTGGTGGCCTCAAGCAGAGCGTCAACTTTTTCTTTCTCGGCAGTCAGTTCTTTAAACTCAGCTTCGAGTCTGAGTCTCGCATTCTCTGTTACAAGCCGCTTTTTTTCGATGTCAGCGATGGCGAGTTTGTTTTTTTCTTCGCCCGCACTAACGAGTGTTTGCGCATCTTGTATCCGTTTGACACCAGCATCCAATGCAGCTTTGAGTTCTTCATCGGCGCAGTCTGGATCGATAGACAGCGCTTCAGTAACAGTATGAATCAACATTTGATTGTGTATGGCGAGTTCTTTCCAGACGTCCAAGGTTATTGCGGGTTGTGCCACTTAATTCTCCAGATGGGTTGGTCAAAATGTAGGGTGCTATCGTGCAGGCGCTATTAATGGGGTTTTCTGCGCAGATTTCAAGGTATTTTACCCTTATTCGCCGAAGAAATAGTGACTTATGGCGATAAATAGTCGAATTATCTGCGGAATAATTCGCTCAGTACTAAAAATACTTGCTATTGGAGTGCCGAGCTTAGATTCCTGAGAGCAATGCTGGCATGCTAGTGGTGACCGTCAGGCAGGCTGGCCTGGTCATGAAACTAAGGAGCAAGGGATGAAAGTGGATGCCAGTATCAGTGGTAAGCTACAAAACGTGGTAGCAGAAACCAAACGCCTCGAGGCAATGGGGTACGATGGGATTCGCGTCGCCGAACTCAATCATGATCCGTTCCTGGCATTGACGCTGGCGGCCGAGCATTCCCGGACTGTGGATTTGGTGACTTCGGTCGCCGTGGCATTTTCACGTAATCCTATGACGATGGCCATGTTGGCTCACGACCTGAATGCTTTTTCAGGTGGTCGCCTAGTGCTTGGCCTTGGCTCCCAGGTCAAACCCCATATTGAGCGTCGCTTTAGCATGCCCTGGCACAAGGCGGCACAGCAAATGCGGGAGTTTATCGAGGCAATGCACGCGATTTATGATTGCTGGTATGAGGGTCAGCGATTGGATTTTGTGAGTGAATTCTACACTCACAACTTGATGCCATCGACATTCATCCCAGAAGATGTGCAGACGGGTCGCCCCAGAATCAATCTGTCGGCGACTGGGCCGCTCATGACTCGCGTTGCTGCTGAGGTGGCCGATGGCATGATTATGCATCCATTTTCATCAGAAAAATATATTCGTGAAGTCACGCTGCCCGCCATTGAGGAAGGATTGCGACGCAGTGGTCGAACACTGGATGAATTCGAGTTGGACTATGCACCGATCATCGCGACCGGTGTCGATGAAGCGTCTATTCAGCGGGCGATTGATGGCGCTCGAGATAGAATTGCGTTCTATGGTTCAACCGAGGCT
>ENA-OWPI01002341-OWPI01002341.1-marine-metagenome-genome-assembly--contig:-NODE-2341-length-17939-cov-6.032191_pt1 | contig 17939 bp, 15 predicted proteins | sample MGYA00238138_ERZ651775 | MGnify/ENA primary metagenome ERZ651775 (study PRJEB26906, sample SAMN06265043) | marine metagenome | isolation source: Helgoland LTER site | place: Germany:Helgoland, sampling...
TCAAGAGCACAATGATGTCATTCAAAAAATATTAAGAAAAGCAAGACATGGAACAAAAGTATTTTATATAATTGGAAATCATGATGAGGTCTTTAGAAAATTTATCCCAATGCATTTGGGTGACATTAAGATTGTAAATAGAGTTATTCACGAAACACAGTTAGGTAAAAAATACTTAATTGTTCATGGTGATGCTTGGGATGGAGTAATGAAATATGCAAAATGGCTATCTAAATTGGGATCTATAGCTTATGAATTATTACTTAAAATTAATATTGTTATTAATTTCTTCAGGAAATTAAGAGGCAAAAATTATTGGTCTTTAGCAAAATTTTTAAAATATAAGGTAAAAAACGCAGTTAAATATATTGGTGAATATGAAAAAACACTTTCAAATTATGCAAAAAGAAAAAAATTTGATGGAATAATTTGTGGTCATATCCATCATGCTGAAGATTTGAATCTTGATGGTGTTAATTATTTAAATTGTGGTGATTGGGTTGAGTCTTGTACGGCCCTAGCTGAAAAATATGATGGAACTTTTGAAATCATCTATTGGGATAAAAAAAGAGAAGAATATAATTTAGAAAATATAGATAAAGATAAAGTTACTAGCTTTAAAAAAGCATCATAAATAATGAAAATATTAATAGTTACTGATGCTTATTACCCACAAGTTAATGGTGTAGTTCGAACTCTCCATGAAACGGGTGAAATTCTTAAATCACAAGGACACATCATTGAATATATTACTCCTCAACAATTTCTGACAGTACCTATGCCAAAATACAATGAAATTAGATTGTCTTTAAATGTTTGGCCTCGTGTAAGTAATTTAATAAATTCAATTAAACCTGATGCAATACATATTGCTACAGAAGGACCTCTTGGTTTTATGGCAAGAAGACATTGTATAAAAAAAGGTTTAAAGTTTACAACAAGTTTTCATACAAGATTTGATAAATACATGAAACTTTATATGCCTATCATTCCAGCTAAATGGTCAGAAAAATTTTTATGTAATTTTCATAATAAAGCTGAAAGAATTTTAGTAACAACAGAGTCTATGCGTGATGAGTTAATAGCGCTAGGTATTGATAACAATAAAATGGTTACATGGACTAGGGGAGGTAATCATGGAGCATTTAAAAATCCTGTTAAAAGAGATTTGCCTTATAAAAGACCTATATGGATATATGTAGGGAGGGTTGCAGTTGAAAAAAATATTAAAGCATTTTTAGATCTCGATCTTGAAGGCACCAAGTTAATTATCGGCAAAGGACCTGATTTAAACAATTTAAAAAAGAAATTTCCAAAAGATATTTTTTTAGGTGAAAGAACCAATGGAGAATTAGCATCTCATTTTGCATCGTCTGATGTATTTGTATTTCCAAGTAAAACCGATACTTTTGGTATTGTTGTTTTGGAATCATTAAATTGTGGTACACCTGTTGCAGCTTTTCCTGTGCCAGGACCTAAAGATATATTAGGAGGAACTAATATTGATACTCTAGATGATGATTTGAAGGTTTCTGCTTTAAAAGCTTTAAAGGTAAGTCGTCAAGATTGTCTTGATTTTGCAAAAAAATATTCATGGGAAGAAACAGCAAAAATATTTTTTGAAAATATTTCACCTAATAATTAAAGACAATATTCATTACATTTGTTAAAACATATCCATGTTTTGGACTGAGCTAATACTCATATTTATTATAATTATTTTATTATATTTTTTATTTAAAAAAAATATTAAGCCAGAAAATACAGCTCCAGTCGTAAACAAGACCAATAAAGATGATTTAGGAAAAAGAGTAATTATTGAAGAATTAGAAGATCAATTTTTTGCCTTAGATAAATATAATTTAATTAAATATTTAAACAAAAGTGCAAAACAACGTTTTGGTGAAAACTTAATTGATAAAAATATTTCTAGCGTAGTCAGAGATACAAAGTTGTTAGAAACAATTGAGGAGGCTATTAAAGATCAAACCACAAAAAATGTTAATGTAGAAATAAATTTACCCTCATACCAATTATATAAAATTTATATCATACCCGGTCCTACTCATTTGTTTCCTGAAACAGACTCAGTTGTATTATTTCTTAAAGATTTCACAGAAATAACAAAAGCTCAAAAGTTAAAAACTGATTTTGTTGCCAATGTAAGTCATGAGCTAAGAACTCCTTTGGTTTCGATTAAAGGCTCTTTAGAAACTATTCTTGGACCAGCTTCAGATGATAAAGTCGCACAAAAAAAATTTATGTCAATCATGTCTGAACAGGTATTAAGAATGGAAAACCTTATTAATGATTTATTGATTTTAAGTAGAATAGAATTGGAAGAACATATCAAGCCAAACAAAATTGTGAACTTAAATGATATATTTACAAATATAAAAAGTAACTTTGAATTAATTCTAAAAAAAAAGAAAATTAACTTACAAATTGAGCTTATGGAAACAACTTTAGTTTTTGGGGATAATGATAAATTGTTAACTGTTTTTTCAAATTTAATAGATAATGCAATTAAATATTCCCAGGATGGAAAAAATATTTATGTCAAAAGTCAAAATAGTGAAGGTAAGTTAATTGGTAAAAATATGTTAATTAGTATTAAAGATGAAGGCATAGGTATTCCTCAAGATTTAATTCCAAGAATAACAGAAAGATTTTTTAGGGTTGATACAGAAAAAAGTAAAAAAGTTGGTGGTACAGGTTTAGGTTTAGCTATCATGAAACATATTATTTCTCAACACAGAGGTGATTATGAGATTCTTAGTAAAGTTAATGAAGGTACTGAAATTAAAATATATCTTCCAACAAAATAATTAGTTTAAAAAAATTGTTTAAAATTAACTCTTATTATCCAAAAATTTAACAAATCTTTTATTGATTTGCGTTCTAGTTAAATTAAGATTTTAATATGATTAAGGTATTACATAGTATTTTAATTATCATATTGCTGTTTATGATGATGATCACTAAAAGTATATCATCAGATATTTCTACAATTTTAAGGAACCAGCAATTAACAGTATTCGATATTGGTATTTTTAGATTACAAGAAGATTTAAAAAGTGCTTATCCTGAAATTAAAAAACACAAAGACATTCCCTTTGAAGATATTTACATTGATGTTACTAGTTCTTACCGAAACAATTCAGTAGATCTAATTATTTCAATTCCCGTAAACGAAAATTTAAAAAAAGAAAACTACATGTCTGATTCATTTAGATGTCGTAATATATTTAATTCTGTTAGAGATCATTTACTAAGAAATGAAAATATGAGTAATTATAGATTTACTATGGCAACAAGCTATTTAACATCTGTTTTTTCTACTCCAAGTAGTTGGCCTAGATGGCGTTACGATCAAAGTGTTCTTGAGGAATTAGTTAATCTGGTGAAATTGGAAGTTATTTTAAGACCTACAACAGAACTTGCTTTTAAGGATAATGTTAGTCCAGTTTCATGCAAAGGTGGTTTAGAGACTGAAAATGATGAGATTATCATCTCAATGAAATACAACTAAAAAGTTACCTTTTTAACAAAACTGTAACAATTCTGTAATATTAAAGATTCAATAAATTTGTACGTATCAAAAATCTTTTAATTAACAATGAAAGGATTAAAGATAATGAAAAAACTAACTATAATAATTGCTTCGCTTGTTGCTTTAACAATTGCAACAGTTGCTCAAGCAAGAGATCAAATTAAGATAGTTGGTTCATCTACAGTATTCCCTTACGCGACTGTTGTTGCTGAAAGATTCGGTGGATCAGGATTTAAAACTCCTGTGATCGAGTCTACTGGTACTGGTGGAGGAGCTAAACTATTCTGTGCTGGTGTTGGTGAACAACATCCAGATATTACAAATGCATCAAGAGCTATGAAAGATTCAGAAAAAGCTCTATGTAAAAAAAATGGAGTTAATGACATCGTTGAGATCGTTGTTGGTAATGATGGTATTACATTAGCTTATAGTAAAGATGCACAACCAGTAAACTTTACTAAAGAACAACTGTATTTAGCATTAGCTGCACATACAGTAGTTGATGGTAAATTAGTTCCAAATATTTATAAAACTTGGGACCAAATTGACCCAAGTTTACCTAAGCAGAAGATTTCTGTAATGATCCCTCCAGGAACTTCAGGAACAAGAGATGCATGGAATTCTTTAGTGATGAAAAAAGGTATGACTAAAGAAGCAAAAGCTCTTTATAAAGCTGGCGCAGCTAATAATAAAAAATACAAAAAACCTGAAAAACTTTACAGAGAAGATGGTGCTGCTATTGAAGTTGGAGAAAACGATAGTTTAATCATCCAAAAATTAACTCAAGATAAAGAAATGTTTGGTTTCTTTGGTTTCAGTTATTTCTTAGCTGCAAAAGATAAATTGCAAGCTGCTAGCATTGACGGTGGTCAACCATCTCTAGAGAGTATTCAAGACTATAGTTATGCAGTTGCTAGACCATTATTTTTCTATGTGAAAAAAGCTCACGTTGGTGTGATCCCTGGTTTACATGAATTTGTAAAAGAGTTCACTACGACAAAAGCTATTGGAAAAAATGGTTATTTAGCTGACATCGGTTTAGTACCATTGGATAAAAAGTTATATAGAACAACTAGAGAAAATGCGAAAAATCTAGTTGCAATGGCTGACTAATAAGATTGGTTAACAAATATAAATTAAGGGGTCTTTTTAGACCCCTTTTTTTTAATAATGTGTAAAGTAAAACTTTAGGAGATTCTTTGAACTTAGTCATATTCATCTTTATAGTACTTCTTGGTTTTACTAGTTACTATTTTGGAAGAAAAAAAGCTTATTCAATTCAAGCAACAAATACTAGACTAACAGCGCTTCCACAATTTTATGGGTATTATTTAGCAATATGGTGTGCAATACCCGCTTTTATTATTTATTCTTTATGGGCAATTTTTGAGCCGAGTATAGTTAAGTTAATAATTTTAAGTGATTACAGTAATCAGGGTTATCTTAATGATGAACTAAATCTAATTTATGAAAAAACTAAATCACTATCTCGTGGTCAGTTTACTGGAGAAATTACTCCTTATCTCGAAACATCAGCAGAAAAATATTTAAATCTTCGATCTATAGCTCAAAACTCTAAAGTTGTTTTAATTTTGACAATAATTATAGCTTCTATAGCTTATGGATATAAAAGAATATCTTCAAATAAGAGAACAAGAGAACCGGTTGAGAAATTTTTAAACGCTGTATTATTCACAGCTTCTTTAGCAGCCGTATTAACAACTGTAGGAATTGTATTTTCACTAATATTTCAAACTATTGACTTTTTTAAAGTTATCCCCTTATTTGATTTTATTTTTGGGACACATTGGTATCCAGCTAAAGCATTTGTGAGAGACGCTTCTGAGACTTTGGATCCATCAATGTATTCTGATACGTTTGGCGCTGTACCAATCTTTGCTGGAACATTTTTTATTGCATTTATTGCAATGTGTGTTGCTATACCAATTGGATTAATGAGTGGAATTTATTTAGCTGAATATGCTTCCACAAGAGTAAGACAATACGCTAAACCATTAATAGAAATTTTAGCAGGTATACCAACTGTTGTGTATGGTTTTTTTGCAGCTTTAACAGTTGGACCATTTCTAAAAGATATAGGTACTGCAATGGGATTAGAAGTGTCTGCAGAGAGTGCTTTAGCTGCAGGGGGTGTAATGGGAATAATGATTATTCCTTTTATTTCTAGTTTAAGTGATGACGTTATTACTAGTGTTCCTCAAGGTTTAAGAGACGGTAGTTATGCAATGGGTGCTACTAAATCAGAAACAATAAAAAAAGTTATTTTTCCTGCAGCATTACCAGGAATTGTAGGTTCTATTTTATTAGGTGTATCAAGAGCTATTGGTGAAACAATGATTGTTGTAATGGCCTCAGGTCTTGCAGCAAACTTAACACTTAACCCGTTAGAATCTACCTCAACAATTACAGCTCAAATTGTTGTAATATTGATAGGAGATCAAGCATTTGGAGATCCAAAGACTCAAGCAGCATTTGCACTTGGGATGACATTGTTTTTAGTAACACTATGTTTAAATATCTTCGCTTTAAGAGTTGTAAAAAAATATAGAGAAAAATATGAATAAAAATAAAGAAAAACTATTAAACTCAAGATATCGAGCAGAAAAAAGATTCCAGTTTTATGGAAAAAGTGCAATTTTTTTAGCGCTTTTGTTTTTAACAATTTTTATTTTTAAAATCTTTTCTACCGGCTATACAGCTTTTCAAAAAACTTGGCTGGTTATACCAGTCACATTTGATGCAGAAACTTTGTATCTTGATGAGAATCCTTCCATAGAAGACATAGAAGATGCTGATTACTTTGATATAGCTTTGAAGAGCATGTTTGATTTAGATAAGAATGCATCTGAAAAACAGCAAAATGATTTGAAAAAAATGGTCTCTTATTTTTTTGAAAGGGAAATAAAAAAAGAGCTTTTAAATGATCCATCATTAATTGGTAAAACTAAAGATGTTTATTTAACTGCCTCAGATGATTTAGATCAAGTATTTAAAGGTAATTATCCCAGAGATTTACCAGAAAACCAAAGAAGAGTTACTGATTTCCAGCTAAAAATTTTTGATCAGCTTGTAGAACAAGGAAGAGTTGAAAGTAAATTCAATTTAAGTTTTTTTACATATCCTGATTCAAGAGAAGCTGAATTAGCTGGTATAGCAAGTTCATTTATGGGGTCAATTTTTTCTATTTTAGTTTGTTTAGTTATTGCTTTTCCTGTAGCAGTACTAGCAGCTATTTATTTAGAGGAATTTGCACCAAAAAATAAATTTACTGATTTTATTGAGGTAAATATAAATAATTTGGCAGCTGTTCCTTCGATTGTTTTTGGTCTTTTGGGACTAGGTATTTTACTTGCAGTATTTCAATTACCTAGATCAACCCCTTTAGTTGGAGGTATAACTTTATCATTAATGACACTGCCAACAATTATTATTGCCTGTAGAGCATCTTTGAAAGCTGTTCCCCCAAGTATAAGAGAAGCAGCACTTGCAATGGGCGCTAGTCGAATGCAAACCACAATGCATCATACTGTTCCATTATCTATGCCAGGAACTTTATCTGGTACAATCATAGGTTTGGCTCAAGCTTTAGGTGAAACAGCACCCTTAATATTGATTGGTATGGTAGCTTTTGTTAATACAATCCCTGGATCTCCTTTAGATCCGGCTGCAAGTTTACCAGTTCAAATTTATATATGGGCAGAGAGTGCAGAAAGAGGATTTGTTGAGAAAGTTTCTGCTTGTATTATGGTTTTATTAGGTTTTTTAATATTAATGAATTTATTTGCACAAATAATTCGACATAAATTTGAAAAGAAATGGAGTTAAAATGATTAAGATAAATTCAAAAAATGTAGATGTTTTTTATGGAAAAAAACAAGCTTTATTCAATATAAATTTAGATATTGAAGAAAACCAAGTAACAGCACTCATTGGGCCTTCAGGGTGTGGTAAGTCCACTTTTTTAAGATGCCTAAATAGAATGAATGACGTAATTGATATTTGTAAAGTACAAGGTCAAATTATAATCAATAATTTTGATATTAATGATAAGAGTTGTGACGTAGTTAGATTAAGAGAAAAAATTGGAATGGTTTTTCAAAAACCAAATCCTTTTCCTAAAACCATTTACGAAAATGTTTCTTATGGTCCAACAATTCATGGTATGGCTCAATCAAAATCTGAGATGGATGAAATAGTTGAAACTAGCTTAAAAAAGGCAGCATTGTGGGAAGAAATTAAAGATAGGCTTCATGAACCAGGAACCGGACTGTCAGGTGGTCAACAGCAGAGATTATGTATTGCAAGAGCTATTTCAGTTAAACCTGAAGTTATTCTTATGGACGAACCTTGTTCTGCTTTAGATCCCATTGCTACAGCTCAAATAGAAGAGCTAATTGATGAGTTAAAAAAAGATCATACTATTATAATAGTTACTCATTCAATGGCTCAAGCCGCAAGAGTATCTCAAAATACAGGATTTTTTCATTTGGGAGAATTGATAGAACATGGTTCTACTGATAAAATATTTAAGAATCCTGAAAATAAAAGGACTCAGGATTATATTACAGGGAGGTTTGGATAATGGTTGAAGCACCACATACAGTTAAGTCATACGAGGAAGAACTTAAAAATTTAAATAACAATATAATTAAAATGGGTGGTTTTTGTGAAGAAGCTTTAGGAAAAGCTATCCAAGCGATCACAACAAGAAATAGTGATAATGCCGAAGCCGTTATTAAAGATGATGAAAAAATAGATAAGTTTGAAACTTTAATAGAGCAACAGGTAGTAAATCTTATTGCTTTAAGACAACCAATGGCAATAGATTTAAGAGAAACTGTAACTGCATTAAAAATTTCATCTGATTTAGAAAGAATTGGTGATTTGGCAAAGAACATTTCAAAAAGAACATTATTATTAAATGAAAATTTACCAAAAAATTTGACTGAAGCCTTGGTGAGAGTTTCTTCAAATGTTCAAAAACAACTCAAATCTATTTTGGATTCATATTTAGATAGGTCATCTGCTATGGCTGTAAATGTCTGGGAAAGTGATGAACATATAGATGATTTGACTAATTTATGTATGCAAGAGGTAATAAAATATTTGAAGGAAGATGAAAAAAATCTAGATGATGGTACTCATTTATTATTTGTTACTAAAAATATTGAACGTATTGGTGACCATACAACCAATGTTGCAGAACAAGTTTATTATTTAGTTACTGGTGAATATTTAGAAGGTGATAGACCCAAGGGAACAGAGCCGATAGTGTCAGGAGAAAAATAAAAAATGTCAGCTCATGTTTTTATAGCTGAAGATGAAACCTCTATAGTTACTCTTTTAAAATATAACTTAGAGAAAGAAGGTCATAAAGTTAGCTTCTGTGAAAATGGAGAGGAAGCGCTCAAACAAATTAAAGACAAGCAACCTGATTTAATTTTAATGGACTGGATGCTTCCAGATTTGTCAGGTGTTGAAATATGTAAGAATTTAAAAAAAGATAAAAAATATAATGACATACCTGTAATAATGTTGACAGCAAAAGGTGAGGAAGAAGATAAATTAAAAGCATTTGATACAGGTGCAGATGATTATGTAACAAAGCCATTTAGTCAAAAAGAGCTCAATGCTAGAATAAAATCATTGTTAAGAAGATCAAAACCACAGTCATCTGTTGATGTTGTTGAATTTACTGACTTAAAAATTGATAGAATTACAAAACGTGTTTACAGAAAAAATACTGAAATTTCATTAGGACCTACAGAATTTAAACTATTAGATTTTTTTATTAAAAATCCAAAAAGAGTTTATTCGCGAGAGCAGCTCCTGAATAATGTTTGGGGAGAAAATATTTATGTAGAGTCAAGAACTGTTGATGTTCATATAAGAAGATTAAGACAAGCAATCAATATTGAAAATACGAAGCCATTAATTAGAACAGTTAGGTCCGCAGGTTATTCTTTAGAATCTTGAAGGTCTTTGGGTCTAATAAATTCTTTAAGCAAACCATTTCTATCTAATTGACTCCAATTATTAAAATTAAAATGAATTTTTGCAAATGCAGCAGTTGAAAATTTATAATTTAATAATTTAAAATGATTATTGTTTTGATTCTTTGTTATAGATCTAACTAAATTTCTTACTGCTGGTTCATGATTAATTAATAAAACTGATTTAAATTTTTTTGGTATTTTTTTAATCGTATTAATAATTATATGTTCACTTGCAAGATACAACTTTTTTGATGATATGATTTTTTTTGGTTTTTCAATTTTTTTTAACAAAATTTTCAATGTTTTTGCTGTTCTTTTTGACGACGAAACTAGGACGTAATCAAATTTATATTTTCTTTTAACAAAAAATTCACAAATCTTTTTTGCATTTTTCTTGCCTCGTTTGCTCAAAGATCTATCGTAATCATCTATAGTGAGATCATGCCAGCTAGATTTTGCGTGTCGCATGACATATAATTTAAACATATAGCGTAAATATATGACTGCATTAAAAAAACAACTTAAAGAAGAGTTAAAATCTAAATATATTAATAGAGAACTATCTTGGCTTAAATTTAACGAAAGAGTACTTCTGGAGGCTCAAGATCTAGATAATCCTCTTTACGAAAGAGTTAAATTTTTATCAATTGCTGGCTCAAATTTAGATGAATTTTTTATGGTTCGAGTTGCTGGTTTATATAGCCAAATTAAGCAAGATGTAGACTCGCTTAGTTCTGACGGTTTAACTCCAGATGAACAAATGGCTGAGGTTATAGTAGAAACAAAAAACCTACTTAATAAACAAAATAAGATTTATACAGATCTAATATCTCGATTGAAAAAAAACAATATAAGTTTAATCAAGCCAGAAAATCTCAAAAAATCAGATCAAAAAAAACTATTACAAACCTTTAATGAAGAAATTTATCCATTATTGACACCGTCAGCAATTGATCCTGCTCATCCTTTTCCTTTTATAGCAAACCAAGGAAGAGCTCTTGTAATGAAATTAAAAAAGAAAAATAAAAAAAGGGTTTTAAATTCTATAATAGTTATACCTAAAGCTTTACCCAGATTTATTGAGATTGAACGAGGTAAAAATTTTATGAAATATGTCATTATTGATGATGTTATAAGTTTTTTTGCTTCAGAAATTTTTCCAGACCACAACTTAGAAAAAAAAATGATGTTTAGAGTTATTAGAGATAGTGATGTTGAAATTCAAGAGGAAGCGGAAGATTTAGTTAGATCTTTTGAGTTAGCATTAAAAAGAAGAAGAACTGGAGATATTGTTCGATTAGAAATTCTAAAAAATAGTAATAAAGAATTAGTTAAGTTTATTGTTAATAAACTAAAAGTAAATCAAGATTATATTTATGAAATTGAGGGACTTGTAGGCATTCAAGATATAGATCAAATTTGTAAAATTAAAAACCCTAAGCTAAGATTTAAACATTTTAATCCAAGAGAAGTCGATAGATTAAAAGAATTTAATAATAATTTTTTTGATACTATTAAAAAAAAAGATTTGATTGTTCATCATCCATTTGAAACATTTGATGCTGTAATTGAATTTTTGAGTCAAGCCGCATATGATAAAAAAGTTATAGCAATAAAACAAACCCTATATAGAACCACTTTAGATTCTCCTATAGTTAAAGCTTTAATATCAGCTGCTGAAAATGGAAAAACTGTAACTGCTTTAATAGAAATTAAAGCAAGATTTGATGAAGAGGCTAATATACAACTTTCGAGAAGCTTGGAAAAAGCAGGTGTGCAGATAGTCTATGGTTTTGCAAAATATAAAACTCACGCGAAATCATCGCTAATATTGAGAAGAGAAAAAGGTAAAATTCAAACTTACATTCATTTAGGAACAGGTAATTATCACCCCGTTAATGCTAAAATTTATACAGATTTGTCATTATTTAGTTCAGATAAAAAATTGGCGTCTGATGTAGAAAAATTTTTTAATTATGTAACTGGATATGCAAAACCAAGAAATCTAAATAAAATTTCTATATCTCCTGTTAATCTGAGAAATACATTAAATTCTAACATTGATCGAGAAATCTCAAATGCAAAAAAAGGAAAAAAAGCAGAAATATGGGCAAAAATGAACTCATTGGTTGACCCGCTGATAATTGATAAACTTTATGAGGCTTCAAATGCAGGTGTTAGGATATTTTTATCTGTTAGAGGAGTTTGTTGTCTAAGACCAGGGATCAAAAATAAATCGGAAAATATAATAGTTAAAAGTATTATTGGCAGATTTTTAGAACATTCAAGAGTTTATTGTTTTTCTAATGGTAACAAAATGCCTAGTAGAGATGCAAAAGTTTTCATTTCATCAGCAGATTTAATGCCAAGAAATCTAAATAGAAGAATCGAACTTCTAGTGCCAATTGAAAATCAAACAGTTCATGAACAAGTTTTAGATCAAATTATGTTAGCTAATTATCTTGATCAAAAACAAAGTTGGCTACTCGATGCAAGTGGTAATTACAAAAAAATTAAATATAGTGGATACGATTCTTTTTCAGCACATGATTATTTTATGAATAATCCTAGTTTGTCTGGAAGAGGTAAAGCTAAACTAAAAATGCAACCAAAAAAGCTAAATTTAAGATTAATTAAAAGTGGAAATTAAAGTTCTTAAGAATAAACAAAATTTAAAATTAAAACAAGCCAGACTAGCGATAATTGATATAGGCTCAAATTCAATTAGAATGCTAATTTATGATGATTTTAGTTCATCGCGTGTACCTTTTTTTAATGAAAAAGCAGTTTGTGAATTAGGAAAAAATTTAGATAAATCAAAAAAACTTCATAAATCAGGAGTTGAATATGCTTACCGTGTATTAAAAAGATTTTATGAAATTTTAAATGTTTCAAAAATTTCTAATATAAAAATAATAGCCACCGCAGTGTTACGGGAAGCTACCGATGCAAGACCATTTATAGAAAATATAGAAAAATTATTTAAAAAAAGAATTGAAATTTTAAGCGGTGATGAAGAGGCCATATATTCAGCTGAAGGTGTTAAAATTGGATTTGATAATGTTGACGGATTAGTAGCTGATTTAGGTGGTGGTAGCTTAGAATTAGCTAGAGTTGAAAATGGAAATATTACAAATAAAACCTCATTACCTTTGGGTGTATTAAGATTGCTTAATAACCCAATAGTTAAAAAGAGAAACCTTTCTAAATATATTAAAAATTTATTAAAAGATGAAAAGTGGTTATCAAAAAAGAAATTTGAAAATTTGTATTTAGTTGGAGGTACTTGGAGAGCATTATTTAAATTACATCTTTTTCAAAATGATCATCCTGTTCATATTATTCATCAATATTCTGTTAATTACGATACTATATCAAAATTTGTGGATAAAATTTCATCCTTTAATAAATCAAAACTTAAAACTGTAGAGTATATTTCAAAATCTAGAACACAATATTTACCTTATAGCTCTATAATTTTAGGTGAAATAATGAATTTAACAAATCCAAAAAATATAATATGCTCAATAAGTGGACTTAGGGAAGGGTCTTTAGCAAAAGACCATTTTAAGAATATTGCCGACCATCAGGTTTTTGAAAAATCATTAGAGTTTATTGCTAAGAAACGAGGCGATTTAGGATTAACCTTTAAAAAGTATTTTGATTTTATTAAACCAGTATTTGATGGAAATGAATATTTTGATGAAAAATTGCTTAATTTAGCTTGTGTTTTAAGTCATATGGATTGGGGACTTGGTGCTTTTCAAAAGGCAGAATTAGTTTTTCAAGAAACATTAAATACCCCTTTATTGAGACTTTCACATAAAGAAAGAATTCAAATAGCTCTTTCATGTTATTGGAGGTACTGCAGCATTAAATACAACCCTAAAATTGAATATTTGACTTTTCTAAATAATAATGAAATTTTTTCTAGCAAACAAGTTGGATCTGCATTGAGATTTGCTCATTCTTTAACTTCTATTTCAACAATTTTTTTAGAAGAATTTAAACTATATAGAAGAGGTAATTCAGTATTTTTAAAAATTCCATCTCAACATCAAGAAATAATTTCAAAACAAGTAACAAAAAAATTTAAAGCTCTGGCGAGAGAATTATTTTTAGAACCACGAGTTATTTATTCAAATAATTTATCTTAAAAAAAAATAATACAACCTAAGATTTAGTATCATTTTTTTTGTAATATATTTTTAATTTAATCAAAATATTTAGTTAATAATTTTGAAACATTTCTCTGGCATTAATCTTTAAAAGGAGAATTCTATGAAAAAAAATAATACTAAAATACACAACTTATCAATTGATGAGTACGATGAAATAAACAATCCACCACCAGCGATAGTTGATTTTGATAATATACTTCAGAAAGCTATGACCAGAAGAAGCTTTATGAAGAATAGCGCCATGTTCGGTGCATCAGCCTTTGTTCTTGGTTCTGGTCTTAACATGTTAAGCTCTACTGATGCAGAAGCTGCATTTTCTGGTCTTGTAGATTTTAAACCAATTAAAGCAGATACAAATGATGATATTACAGTCCCTAATGGATACAGTTGGGAAATAGTTGCAAAATGGGGTGACCCATTATTTACAAAAGGTAAATGGTTTGACCATTATACGAGAGGAACTGGTGAGACGCAGGAACTTGCTTTTGGAGATAACAATGATGGTATGGATACTTTTTATACCAAAGATGGAAAAACTATCATTGCTGTTAATAATGAATATGTAAATAGATCAATTATCTATGATAATAGAGGTACTAAATTACCCGAAACTGCAGATGATGTAAGAAAAGGTAAAGCTGGTCACGGAGTAAGTATTTTTGAAATCTCAAACGTAAACGGTAAATGGGAAATAGTAAAAGATTCAAAATATAATAGAAGAATAACAGCTGACTCTAGAATGGAGATTACCGGTCCAGCAAGAGGTCATAATCTATTAAAGACCATTTCAGACCCTACTGGAACATTATCACTAGGAACATGGAACAATTGTGGAAATGGTAAAACACCATGGGGAACCTACCTTGCGTGTGAAGAAAACTTTAATGGTTATTTTTCTAATACTGATCCTAATGCTGATGTACCACCTGAATTTAAAAGATATGGTATATCAACAAAAGATTGGGGATATGCTTGGGGTAAATTTGATGATAGATTTTCTTGGGATCTAGAACCTAATGAGCCAAATAGAGCTGGTTATGTTGTTGAAATCGATCCATTAAATCCTTCATCAACACCAAAAAAAAGAACAGCTTTGGGAAGATTTAAACATGAAAATGCTGAGGTAACTCTTGGTAAGAATAATGAAGTTGTTGTTTATTTAGGAGACGATGAAAGAGGTGAATATTTATATAAATTTATTTCATCAAGAAAATATAACAAAAATGGTGATAACTCCAAAGTTTTAGAGGATGGAGATTTGTTTGTCGCTAAGTTTGATGACAATGGAAAAGGTAAGTGGTTACCATTAACTCCAGAGACAACTGGAATGAAATCTAAAGCTGAAATAGCTATTCATACTAGAATGGCAGCCTCAGCTGCAGGAGGTACTACGATGGATAGACCTGAATGGGTTGCAGCAAATCCATTAAAAGCCGAAGCATATGTTGCTTTAACAAATAATAAGAACAGAGGAAAAAAACCAAATGCAGGTGGTGACGATACGTCTGTAAATGGACCTAATCCTAGAACAAATAATCAATATGGTCAGATTGTTAGATGGTCAGCAGAAAGAGGTGATCATGCTTCATCTAATTTTAAATGGGACATATTTGCATTAGTTGGAAATCCGGCTGTTCACAAAGGACCAAACGCTGGATCAAAAAACATAACTAAGGATAATATGTTTAATGCTCCTGATGGAATCAAATTTGATTCTAAAGGAGGATTGTGGATACAAACAGATGGTAAATACTCTAATTCTGGAGATTTTGCTGGAATGGGTAATAATCAAATGTTGTATGGTGATCCAAAGACAGGAGAGATTAAAAGATTTCTTGTAGGTCCTAATGAGGCAGAGGTTACAGGATTGACTTGGAGTAAAGATTACAAAACTATGTTTGTTGGCATTCAACATCCAGGAGAAAAAGGTAATTCTATATGGCCAGATGGACCTGGAACAGCTCCAAGATCTTCTATTATAGCTATTAGAAAAAATGATGGCTCTAGAATTGGTTAATTAACATTAAACCCCTGAGATACGCTCGATATTATTATCGAGCGTATTTTTTTTTATAAAATAGAAACATTCCGATATGAGACGCGTTGTTAAATTTACCATTCTTAATTAATTTAATTATTTGCTGATCTGAAACTATATGGATTTTAATTCCTTTTTCTGGCTTTGAAATTTTAATAAGATTATTACAAAAGAAACCAGTAATTTTAGTGGTGAGTCGACCTGGCTCAGAATAAAATGAAGTAATTTTTCTCAATTTATTTCTTGATTTATATCCTGTTTCTTCAATTAATTCCTTTTTAGCTGACATCAGAGGTGTTTCATTTTTTTCAATAATGCCTGATGGAAATTCAAAATTAATTTTATTTATAGGAATTCTTTTCTGAGAGACCAAAATATACTTGTTATTTATTTTAGGTATAACTATCGAAAGATTAGAGGTCTTAAGATAATGATAAAATTCTTTTTTTTTAAAAGGTTTATTGATTAGTTCAATATTATTGCTGAGTTTAAAGTTTTTCAATTTTTCTGTAAGAATAATTTTTTAACAATAAAAACTGCTATTAGCATTCCAATCAATTCAGCTATTATATAAAATGGTGTATTTAAATAATTTATGCCAGTAAAAGATTCTGTAAAAGTTCTAGCTATAGCAACGGCCGGATTTGCAAAAGATGTTGAAGAGGTAAACCAATACCCAGCAGTGATATACAAACCAACTGATGCAGCAACTGTCAATTTACCTGATTTCATTGATCCAAATATAATAAGTATCAAACCAAAAGTAGCTACTATTTCAGAGGTAAAAATATAAATTCCATCCCTAGATTTTGTAGATAATTCAAAAATTTGATGTTCAAAAAAGAAATTAGCTAAGGCTACACCTAGCAAACATCCTAAAATTTGAGCAGAAATATAAAAGGGTAGAAGACGTTTTTTTAACTTTCCTGTAATTGTCATAGCAATACTTACAAATGGATTGAAATGAGCCCCAGATACATCAGCAAATACTGTTATTAACACAAACAATCCAGCGCCTGTAGCTAATGTGTTTGCTATTAACATTACTGCTGTATCATTTGTCAGATTTTCTGCCATTAAACCTGATCCAACTATGATCATTACTAAAAAGCAACTTCCAATAAATTCTGAAAGAAAATATCTATTTTTATTTTTCATCTAGCCAATTTTTAATTTTATTACTTATAACATTGAAAGTGTTTCTAATGATTATTTGTTTTTCTTCTTCATTTACATTTTGAAGTTTAGTTACTGGATCGTCTATATCCCAGTGTATAATTTGGTTTTTATCAGGCCAAATAGGACATACTTCATTATTTGCGTTATTACATACTGTTATTACATGATCCATTTTTATTTCATTATTGATAAACTCTTCAAAGTTTTTAGAACTATAATTAGTTAGATCATAATTTTTGTTCTTCTCTAAAAAACTTTTAACATCTTGATTGATCTTTCCTGAAGGTTTGCTACCAGCGCTAAAAGCTTTGAATGTATTTGAATATTCATTATTGATAATGCTCTCAGCTATAATGCTTCTTGCAGAATTACCAGTACATACAAATAAAATATTTTTCATTAAAAAATAATTTTATAAATACCAATTACAAATAATGGAATTTGTAATCCAAAATTAGTTAAAATGGCCTTATCCTTTAATAAGAACCCTGAAATTGTCCATCCAACAACACCAAGACCATGAAAATAGATATTTAGTGGGTATATATTAAGATTTGTGAGTAAAATACCAGTTAATACTAAGATTGTACTGATCCATTTGAGATATTTTTTTAAAAATGACATTCAAAATTTATATGAATGTAATGTTAAAGATTTATTACAATCAACTTTAATGTGATCTAATTTTTTTGAAGCTCATAAATAGAAACATAATGTTTCTTCTTAGGTAGTGGAATTATTGTTGGAACTTTAGTTAATCTTGGTTTTATTGATTTATTTCCTACAATAATATTTTTATCGTAATTTTCTAAATCTACCTCTGGATGAGGATTTCCATCATTAATTAATGGCCAAGCATCGCATGCCCTGTAACCAAATAAAATTAATGGTCTCGAGTTATCCATTAGATTGTGTCCAGAACCATGAACTGATCTACAATGAAAAAAAACAACTGTTCCAGCAGTTCCAGT
>ENA-OWPI01002350-OWPI01002350.1-marine-metagenome-genome-assembly--contig:-NODE-2350-length-17875-cov-9.284807_pt1 | contig 17875 bp, 15 predicted proteins | sample MGYA00238138_ERZ651775 | MGnify/ENA primary metagenome ERZ651775 (study PRJEB26906, sample SAMN06265043) | marine metagenome | isolation source: Helgoland LTER site | place: Germany:Helgoland, sampling...
GGTGGTGTCTCACTGACCTACGCGGGTCTGTATCCCGAGACGGTGGCGAAACTGGTCGTGATCGAGGGCATGGGTCCGCCGCCGGAGATGATCGCCGAGTGGGTCGACGTCCCCGTCCACAAGCGGCTCGACAACTGGGTGCAGGGCCTGCGTAAGTCCTCGGCTCGCCTGCCACGGCGTTACCCCACCCTCGAGGAAGCGTACGAGCGGATGCAGACTGAGAATCCTCATCTGACCGAGGAACGGGCCCGCCATCTGACCATCCACGGAAGTAATCAGAACGAGGACGGGACCTTCAGCTGGAAGTTCGATAACTACGTGCGCAACTTCTCGCCGGTCAGAGTGCCGTTCGAGGATCAGCACGAGCTCTGGAGTCGCATTACGTGCCCCACGTTGTTGGTTCGTGGCAGCGAGTCATGGGCGTCGGATCCGGCAACCGACGGCCGGGCCGACCACTTCCAGGACGTTCAAGTGGAGACCATCGACGGCGCCGGCCACTGGGCCCACCACGACCAGCTGGACGAGTTCCTGAACCTGACTCGTACCTTCCTGGCCGACTGATGTCGCGGCAGGTGGCTGACCTGTCGATCATCGCGTGGAAGCCGAGGTGTTCACATCCGCGCTACACCGTTGCAACAAAATGCCGGCCGAGTCGGCCGTTTTCAGCAGAGCGGCTGCGGGTACTCATAACCACGTTCGGCGCGCAGGGTGCTACGAGAAGGTTTTGACGAGGGCGAACTTCTGCACTTTGCCCATCGAGTTTCTCTGTAGCTCGTCGACGACGTGAATCTGTTTCGGGGCCTTGTAACCAGCCAGGTTTGCTCGGGCAAAGGTGAGCAGGTCTTCTGTCGTGATCTCGGGTTGGTCTCGACCGTGATCGGCGAGCACGACGGCGGCGGTCACCCGTTCGCCCCAACGTTCGTCGGGGAGGCCGAACACGGCGACCTGGGAGATTCCGGGATGCTCGGACAGGACTCGTTCGACTTCGGCGCAGTACACGTTCTCGCCGCCGGAGATGATCATGTCGTTGAGGCGATCGACGATCGTCAACCTTCCGTCGGGCAACATGATGCCGACGTCACCCGAGCGGCAGAATCCGTCGGCCGTCGTCGCTGCGGAGGTTGCATCGTCGCGCCCCAAGTACCCATGGAATGTGGTCAGCGGTCGGGCGACGACTTCGCCGGGTTCATTCACCGCACAAGGCTCGCCGGCTTCGTTTCGCAGGTCGATTTCGGATCGCATCATCGGCCAGCCGACGCTGTGGGGGACAAGCGCGTCTCGGTCCTTCCGCTCGTAGGTGAGCCAGCCACCTTCGGTCCAGCCGTAGGCCTCCATGATGGCGGCGGCGGGGAACATGTCGAAGGCGGCGTCGAGCAACGCCAGTGGTCCGGGCGCACCCGATGACAAGACGACATCGAGTCGCTCCATCGGTGGCTGACCCTGGCGAAGCCATGCATCGTGGATCATTGTCGTCATCGATGGCACCAGGAACACCCATGATGCATGCAGCGCGTACTCGGTGAGTGCAAACGTGGCGTCGAACTCGGTCAGCACCCGGTTGTACCCGCCGGCGATCAGGTGGGCCAGGCTGAGCCCGCCATACGACATGTGGAAGATCGGCCCCGGTGTCGACAGGACGTGCGACGGGGTGAGCCCGAATGTCCACCCCCATTGGGCGGCGCGTTCGAGCAGGTCACCGTTGGTTACCTTGACACCTTTGGGGAATCCGGTTGTTCCGCTGGTGTAGGCGACGACAGCGAGCCGATTGCGGGCAGCGTCGCCCATTGCCATGGCGAGCGGTGGCGCGTGGTCGGATTCGACGGGGTCGATCGTTGCCGCGTCGATGATCTTCACGTCGGCTTCGAGCGAAGTCGTGCGTTCGAAGAAGGCCTGGGCGGTGAGCAGCAGTGAAGCGCCGCTGTCTTGCACGATGAAGTCGATCTCGGGTGCCGTTAGCTGGGTGCTGATGGGCACCGCGGTTGCCCCGATGAGTTGGCAGGCGAGGTAGGCCGCAATATGGTCGGCGCCGTTCGGTAGTAACAGTGCAACCATGGGGCCATGCGGTCCGGGTTGCACCGGTTCGAGCGCAGCGCCGATCGCCTGGGTGCGCTGCCACAGCTCGCCGTAGGTCCAGCTACGTGTCGTGCCGGTCGATGGCGTGATCTCGTCGATCGCCACCCGGTCGGGGACCGCACGCGCATGGGTGGCCACGCACGCTGCGACGGTGAAGCTTTCGTCACGAACCGGCATGGTTTGCCTCTCGGCTGATGATGACGGATGCGTTCTGTCCCCCGAATCCGAACGAGTTCACCTGGAACACACCGACATCCATTTCTCTCGGCCGATGCACCGCCACATCGAAGCTGGCTTCGGGGTCGACGACATTGGTCCCGGCGATTGCCGCCAGCTTCCCTGTCTCCATTGCTCGTATGCCGGCGATGATGCTCATGGCACCCGACGATGCTCCTGTGTGACCGGTATTGCCCTTGAGACCGGTCGCCACGACCCGCTGGCTGGTGTCGAAGACCCGGTTGATGGCACGGATCTCGGCCTGGTCGCCTTTTGGGGTGCCGGTCGCGTGCGCGATCATCACATCGATCTGTTCGGGTGAGACGTTCGCTGCTGCCTGGGCACGCTCCATCACGAGCTGCTCCCACCGGCCCTCGGGTTCTGGTGAGCTGGGGTGATGGGCATCGGCCAACGACGCGCCACCTCCGAACCAACCTCGTATTCGGGCGCCACGGGCAGCGGCGTGTTCGGCCGTCTCGAGCACGAAGAACGCCGATCCTTCGCCACTCACGATGCCAACACGATCGACGTCGAACGGCAGCATCGCCCGGTGGGGATCGGTCTGGCCCGAGCTCATGCCATAGGCCCGTTCGCCCGCCACGAACGCAGGCAGGAAATGGTCACCGTCGTCGGCGGTGTAGCCACCTTCGGTCGCGCCGACGAGGACGACGTCGGCCAAGCCGGCACGCAGGTAGAGCGCTGCGGTGTTGAGTGCGTCGAGCGACGACGCGCAGGCGGTCGTGACCGTGATCGACGGTCCGTGCAGTCCGTATGCAAGGCAGATCTGGGCCGCGGCCATGTTCGGCCAGATCTTGATCTGGGTCTTGCGATCGGTTGCGTCGACGCCGTTGCGCTCCAGTTGATGTTGCGCTCGAGCGACGGTGAAGTGGCCGCCCATCGATGTGCCGTGCACCACGCCGGTGGTAAACGGGTCGAGCGAGTCGGGGTCGAGTCCGGCATCGTTGAGTGCTTCGGCACAGGCGGCGATGGCGAACCGGGCGAAACCATCGGTGCCGGCGACAACCCGCGGGTCCATCGACGCGGTTGGATCGAAACGGTCGTGGACCGCCGCGTACAGGCCTTCTTCCACGCTCGTAGCCCACGGCGCGATCCCGATGCCGATCTGGCCGGCCAACAGCCCGTCGTAGAGATCATCCACGGTGGTACCGAGCGGGGAGATTGTTCCCATACCGGTGATTGCGATGTCCATCAGTCCTCCAAGGAAGTGCCGGGCGTGTGCGGTGACCTGAGTTCGCGTTTCAACACCTTGCCGCTGGCGTTCAACGGAAAGGTGTCAACCCACACATAGTCGGTTGGCACCTTGTAACGGGCGAGTTTCGATCGACAGAACGCGGCGAGTTCGTCGTCGGGTGGTGTTGCTGCGCCGGGTTCGAGTACCAGGTAGGCGGCGACGGTTTCGCCCCAGTGTTCATCGGGGTGGCCGACGACTGCCGCATCCTTGATTGCGTCGTGTTCGAAGAGCACCGTCTCGATCTCGATGGGATACACGTTCTCGCCGCCGCGGATGATCATGTCCTTCTTGCGACCGGAGAGATAGAGGTAACCGTCGTCGTCCATCCACGCCAGGTCCCCGGCCCGAAACCAGCCACCGGCGAGCGCGTCGGCCGAGGCTTCAGGGTTGTCGAGATATCCCGACATGACCATGTCGCTGCGGGTCACGATCTCGCCGACCGTCCCGGCAGGAACATCGTTCAAGTCGTCGTCGCACAACCGCAGGTCGACGTTGGATGCCGGTTTGCCGATCGATGTCAGCAGGTACTCGTGGCCGTCGAGCGCCCGCCGATGGTCGGCCGGAGTCAACACGGCTTGCAGGCCCGCTTCGGTGCCGGCCCCGAACGCCTGGATGAAGTTGCATGAGAACGTGTTCATCGCTCGCCGCAGCAGCGAGGGTGGCATGGGGGCGGCGCCGTAGACGATCGACTGAAGCCGGTCGAAGTCGTGGTCGTCGACGCCTGGTTGATCGAGTACTGAAGCCAACATGGTCGGGACCATGAAGCAGCCGGTTAGGCGGTCATCAGCCAGCCACTGGAGTACTTGGGCGGGGTCGAATTGGCTGGCCAGGATGTTGGGGTACCCCCGAAGGACCCCCATCATGATCATCGCCATGCCTGAGATGTGGAACATCGGGGCTGCCGAATAGCGGCATTCGTCGGGGCCGATCTCGTAGTCGAGCAGGCAGGCCATGACCATGTTCTTGATCATCCCTTGGGACTGCAGCACTCCCTTGGGCAGGCCGGTGGTGCCGCTGGTGAACGCAAGCCCGATGATGTCACCATCGTCGACGTTGACGCCCGGTTCGGTTGTGTCGCCGGTGGCCAGGAACGGCTCGTACATGGTGATGTCCGCCGGGCCAGGCGCGGGATTGTCGGGGGATTCGTACGCGATGATGTTCAGCGATGATTGATCTCGGGTCGTCATCTGTGCAGCCATCTCGACGTACCGGCCGCTAGCGAACAGCCACCGAGCGCCCGATGCAGTGATCAGGTTTTGTATCTCGAAGGCGGCGAGGCGCACGTTGAGAGGCACATAGGTGGCACCGAGTTTCATCGATGCCAACAAGGTCTCCATGTACCGGTGCGAGTCATTGGCAAGGATGACCAGCCGGTCGCCTTTCCCGATGCCAGCGGCAGCGAGCGCGTTGGCAAGCCGGTTCACCCGCTCGTTGGTCTGCGCAAATGTGTGGGTTGTGCCGGTGCCTTCGTCGATGAAGCAGTCTCGGTCTCCGAACCGTTGTGCACTTAGGCGTATCCAGTCGCCTGCATTGATGGTTTGGCAGGCGATGGTCTGAGAGGGAGCGGCAGTCATGGGAGCTCTAGTTGGTTGGGGCGCGGGGCTCGCGGGGCAAACCGAGCACCTGTTCGCCGACGATGTTGCGTTGGATCTCGTCGGTGCCGCCGGCGATGGACATACCTGAGACCGACAACCCGATCTGGGTGATCCGTCCGTCGAGTGCGCCGTCGGGGCCGTTCAACATCCCTTGGGATCCGAGCGCTCGAAGTGTCAGGTCTCGCCATGCTCGCATGGCCCGGGTGGAAGCCAACTTGCCGAGTGACACCTCGGGGCCAGCAACCTTGCCGGCTTCGGCTTGTGCGTTGGCTCGCAGCGAGGTGAAACGGGCGATCTGCTGCCAGGAATAGATACGCATGGCGTCTTGGCGGATGACCGGGTCGGCGATTGTGTCGGTGTCCACGAGCAGGTTGCGAAGCATGGCCCATGACTCGGAGCCCTTGGGCATGAAGCCTTGCAGCCCGTCGTCGATGCGCCCGCTTACGTAGTCGTCGGCGGGGCGGGCCAGGTCGAGTTGGCAATGGATGCCAGCGTCGGCCTCGGGGTCGAGTGAGTTGCGTTCATAGGACAGCAGACGCAGGGTCACACCCCAGCCCTCGTTGATGTCGCCGATGAGGTTGTCGGCTGGCAGTACCGCATCGGTCAAGAAGACTTCGTTGAACTCGGCATCGCCCGTCATCTGCACGAGCGGCCGGGCTTCGATGCCTGGCTGGTTCATGTCGATGACGAAGAAGGTGAGCCCATGGTGTTTCGCCGCGGTTGCGTCGGTGCGGGCGACAAGGATGGCCAGCTGGGCGTAGTGAGCGCCGGAGGTCCAGACCTTTTGGCCGTTGACGATCCACTGGTCGCCGTCTCGTTCGGCTCGGGTCGTGAGTCCTGCCAAGTCGGAGCCGGCGTCGGGTTCGGAGAACAGCTGGCACCACACGGTCGTGCCGTCGACGATGCCGGGGAGCCAGTCCTGTTTCTGTTGTTCGGTGCCCCGTTCGAGCAGAAGGGGTGCAACCATCATGGTGGCGATGCCCCGTGGTGGCCCGTAGGCGCCGGCGGCGGTGATCTCGTGAGCGACGATGCGTTCGGCTTCGGGTGGTAGGCCGCGACCGGACCATTCGGTGGGATAGTGGGGGAATGCCCAGCCGGCTTCGGCCAGCATCGCCCACCACTCGCCGAGCGGGCGCTGCGGATCCCAGTTCTGTGCCAGCCATGCGCGGACCTCGGCCTGAACATCGTCGAGGGTGATCGTTGCGGTCATCGGCGGATCATCTGCTCAGGGAGCGTCGTGTTCGCTGAGGCCGGCGATGGCCAGTGCGCCTCGTTTTGCCTCGTCGAGGTCGTAGTGGCGTCGGGTCACGATCCGTTGGGCGTAGAGACCGCCTCCGGCTTGCAGGTTGGTGACTGCTTTCCATCCGCCGTAGGAGTCGGCGGTGAGGTCACGGATGGCGTACATCAGTTTTGAGCGATATTCGCCGTCGACGTCGTTGCCGGTCGACATGTACTTGCGGGCCAGGTCACCAACCTCTTCGTTCTCGAAGTCGGCGGGTGCTGGTGCGGTCAACACTGCGCCGCCGGCGATGTCGTGAAGATGTCGAACCATCGTGTTGTAGTTGGCGGCGCCGTAGAACTTGCCGGCGTTCACGAACAGTTCATTGGGGAACGCGGCGCCGTCGGGCCCGATGCTGCAGTTGGAGATGGCGGCTTCGAGCGATGCCCGAATCAGTGTTGCCTGGATCATCATCTCGGAGATCTTCTCCTTGATGTGGGAGATGCCGGCGGTGCCGTTTGCCTCGGCTACAAGCTGGGCGAACCCGACCAGATGGTCGGCTTCGCTCACGAATTCGGAGAGTCCGCCGAGTCGTTCCCATAGCCCGAGGCTGTGAGCGAACACGGCTGCATACGAGGTTTCGCCGTCGAGGAAGACTCGCTCGTGGGGCACGAAGACATCGTCGAAGATCACAAAACCTTCGGGATAGTGGTATTTACCCGAGATCGGGAAGGTTCTTGCGTCTTCGTGGCGAGGTGCGTAGGTGGTGTTGATGATGCGCACACCCTCGGCGTTGACCGGAACCATGCAGGCGACCGAGTAGTCCTCTTCGCCGGGTTTCATCGACTTTGTTGGAATGGTCATCAAATCGTGCCCGAACGAGGCGCCGGTGATGTGCAGCTTCGCACCCCGGATCACGATTCCGTCTCGTTGACGCGACACGACGCGCACGTAGGCATCGGGATCGTCCTGGGCACCAGGTGATTTGCTGCGGTTGCCTTTGGCATCGGTGATGCACTGTGTGATGCGGATGTCGGACTTTTGGGATTCCTCGATGTAGATCTGCATGCGTTCGAGGTATTCGGGTTTCACGTCGGTCATACGCCCGGCGACCGTCTTGAGGGTCTGTATGGACGACGAGGTGACGTGAGCCATCATTCCTGCCTCGTTGAGCAGGGGTAGGAGCGCTCGAAGATCTTCGGCCGATCGTGGCACGGCGAGCAGTGGGCTGACCGCGTCTGCGGCTGGGTTGTAGAACTTGTCGTAGGTCTCTGCGGTGTAGTCGACGGTCTGGCCGAGCAGGGGATGTGCCGGCAGGTCGTCGATACGTTCGCCCTCGAAGTAGGTGGCGCGTCCGTCGCGCAGCGAGTCCTTGTATTGCTGGCCGGTCAACATTTGGCACGCCTCGGTTCGTTGGAGTGGGGTGTTCTCGAACATTAGTCATGCATGCCCAGATCAGCGAAGTGCGGTCTGGTCGCGAAAGACGCCGATGCGAGCGGGTGGCCTCAGGTGTTCAGGAAGTTCAGGGGGTGGCCGGGACAATGCCATTCGTGGGCTTGCAGGGTGCCGAAGGCCGAGGCGGTGATGTAGGCCGTGCGTAAGTCGGGACCGCCGAAGCACACATTGGTGACCATTGGATCGCCGGGTACGGGCACGATCGCTCGCAACTCCCCCTGGGGTGAGAAGGCGGTTACCGCGCCCGTCCCCAAGGTCGCAACGCACACGTTGCCCTCGGAGTCAATCGCCAGTGAGTCGACCCGACCATCGCCGGGGACCGTACCCAGTAGCACCGAGGGTGCGCCGGCGGTCGACGCCAGTTGGTGGCCGGCGGTCTTGATTACGCCGGGGCTTTCCAAGTCCCAGTACCGGACCCGCCCGGTCATGGTCTCGGCGAAATACAACCGATCCTCGGCCGGTGATAGACCCACGCCATTCGGCGTGATGAGCGGTCGTGCCACGGCGACGACCGACGAACCATCGGTCTTCGCGTAATAGATCGCGCCTCGATCGAGTTCCTGTTCGCGGCCTTTGCCCAGGTCGGTGAAATAGAAACCGCCGTGGCGGTCGAACACGATGTCGTTCGGGCCTTTGAGCGGCCAACCTTCGGCTTCGGTGTAGAGGGTGGTCACCGCACCGGACGCCAGGTCGACCCGCTGGATCGAACCACCGCGATAGTCGGTGGCTTGCACCCCGGGTAGCAGCATGCCTTCGACCGAGCGCCAGTTGAACCCGCCGTTGTTGCAGATGTAGACGGCACCATCGGGCCCGATCGCCGCGCCGTTCGGTCCGCCACCGCAGTCGGCCACGACCGTCACGGTGCCGTCGGGCAGCACCCGACTCAGTGTTTGTCTCTCGATCTCGACCAGCAGGATCGAGCCATCGGCCATGGCGATCGGTCCTTCTGGGAACCGCAGTCCTTCAGCAATCTGTTTCACTTCTTCGTTCTACTACGGTTCTTGGCGCGAACTTGTACTGCTTTCTGGCGCCAAGCAGAGTCCTGACAAGCGGTGACGACGGACCGTGGGCTCTTGTCCGGGCAGTTCTGCGCCGAGGAGTTCGCCCTCGGGTATGCGTGCGGCGAGCAGCTCGTCTTTCTGGAAGAGTCGTTCTTCTGGGGTTCGGCCTCGTTGTTGGGCGACGGTGCCGCTGACTTCTTCGAATACACGGCGTGCGCCGGGACCTGATGGGGCGAAGTTGCGGGTGTTGCCTCGTTGCATGCCGAGTGTTTCGGCGGCGGTGAAGCTGTCTTGGTTTGCGCCCAGGAAGATGAACGCGAAGCCGGCTTCGGTGCGAGCTTCGATGAGTTCTTTGATCTGATGGGGGTTGAAGTCGGTGCTGGCGTTTTCGGCGCCGTCGGTGATGATGCAGATGATCTGTTCTTCGTCGGCGTGTGAGGGGTCTGCGATGCGGTGGTCGAGGGTTTCGATGAGTCGGCCGATGGCGTCGAGAAGTGGGGTGGAACCGCGGGGCTTGTAGTCGGCCCATTCGAGGTCGATGACCTCGGCTGCTGGTAGGGCATCGATGGCGACGTGAAATGGTTCTTGTCCGTCGAACTGCATGAGCGACACAGCAAGTGCGGCTGCGTCAGTGATGCTTGATCGTTGTTCGGCGAGGAAGGTGTTGAATCCGGTGATGACTTGTTCTCGGAGTGAGTTCATCGATCCGGAGCGGTCGAGGAGCACGGTTGCGTGGATTTGGTCTGGTTGTTGGACTGGCTGTGGAGTCTGCATGTTGTTGTGTAGCTGGTTGCTGTGACAGGTGATTGTCACACCCCCTGTTCATGATGGAGACGTGCCCCTGGCTGTAGCCGGGTGCCGAAACCCTTCCAACTGTCACGAAAGGACTGTTGTGGCTTCCCCCAATCGAACAGTGCTGGTTCGTCTTATGGCCTCGATGGCCACAGGCGACCCTGCGGCGCTGTTCCCGTTTATTGATGAGTTCGGCAACGAACTCGCTGGCACGGTTAGGCGTCTACTGATGTCGCTGAATCGGCCCGATGTTCTTCGCAAGAACGAGGACGTCGATTACCTGGTGCAGTCGGCGGCGTTTGTGCTGTTTGACCGTTCGCCGTCATGGGATCCTGCGGGTGCGTTGCCGTGGACCTGGGCCGAGCGTGCGATTCGGGCCGAGATTGTGCGTTGGCTTGGCCATCCTGCGGTCGAGTGGGATGACCGGTCACATGGCGAGGCCGATGTCGGGTTGCCGGTCATGGTCACGCCTGATCTGGTTGACCTGGCTGGTGATCATGTCGAGCTTGCTCAATTGTTGTCGGCGTTGACCGCGGTGGCGAGTGAGCGTGATGCGAAGGTGCATCTTGAATACCAGGCGCAGAAGGCGCTGGGTGATCGTTCGCCAGCGAATACGGTTGGTGAGATGTTTGGTTTGTCACCTTCGAATGTGCGCCAGATTGATCGTCGGCTGCGGCAGCGTTTGAGCGGTTTGGCTGAGAGCGATCCGTCCTTTGCCACTCTTGTTCGTCTGTCATGGGTTGAGGCGTGTTGATGATGATCATCGTCGATACGCCTGAGCCCATGCCAGCGGATGAACCTGTTGTTGTCACGGCGGGGTCGTACATATCTAATGTGACCACGCTCACCGAACGCATCGCTATCCGACTGGCAGGCCAGGGCGTGGAACACGCGGTGGCGGCTGCGGTCACGATTGCGTTGCGTGGCATGAGCGGCAAGTCGCCCACCGATTTCGCTGCTGAACTTGGTCTGGCCCATGCGGATCTGCGGGCGCTCGAAGCAGGCACCGTCGCGTTCGGCGATCTGCCTGCCTCGCTCATGTCGCGGTTACATAGCCATAATCTCGAACCCCTGTTGCTCGTCGATCTCGACCATCAATTGCGGGGCGACTGATACGTCACTGGACGTGGTGGAATGCCCCCTGGTTTTGGTGCCGTGTCGTTTTGGAGTCCTTGATCACCCTTTCGGGGCAAGGACATGACTATGACAAAGAGGAAGAATCACGCGCCCGAGCAGATCGTTCGTTAGCTCGCTGTTGCGGATCGGCTGATTACTGATGGAGCGGCTGGCGACGAGTCTGCCCGTCAGATCCACTACCTCGTCACAACGCACTACCTCGGGATCAGGGCATCGATTGTGTCTGGTCGCGGGTCGACGGCTCCGACGCAGCCTCGCCGGCAGATCTTGTGTAACTCTCGAGCCACGCCACCACGGCAGACACCGCGCTACTCGATCGTCGCTCGGGCCACGTGACGCAGTAGCTGCGGGCGGATGACACTTGCGGGCCGACGGGCCTCAGCAGTCCGTCCGCGACGAGGCCATCGACGAGCCCGATCCAGCCGAGCGCGACACCGCGGCCGGCGACCGCCTGTTGGAGCACTGTTGGGTAGTTGTTGAACACGACCCGGCGGCGGCCCGGGGTGAGCGCTAGATCGGATGCGGCGAGCCACTCGGCCCACGACATCCACGGACGGTCGCGGGCGTCCATGTGAAGCAGCGGCGCTGCGAGCACGTCGGTGGCGGAACTCGACGCGTTCAGCCCGAGCTCGTCGGCAAGGCTCGGTGAGGCAACCGGCACGACGTGTTCGGCGAACAGCTCGCGGTGTTGGTGGCCGGGCCAGCCACTGCCGGTGGAACTGAGCCGTACGGCTGCGTCGAACGTTCCCTCGGTGAGTTCGCGCTCGGTGTCATACAGCCACAACCGCAGATCGCGGTCGCCGAGCGCATGCTGCAGCGAATCGAGTGCCGGCACGATCAGTTGCTGCGCGAAACCGGGGGGAGTGGCCAATACGAACGTCGCGTCGAGTTCGGTGACCTCGTCGATTGCGTGCTCGATTGCGCTGAACGCGACGTCGAGCGTGTCCGCGAACCGCCGGCCCGCCTCTGTGAGCTCGACCCGATTCGCCGAACGGCGGAACAGCTCCACGTCCAGCGCCACTTCCAGGGCCCGCACCTGGCGGGTCACTGCAGGTTGGGCCATTGCGAGCTCTCGGCCCGCCGCCGAGAAGCTGCCGAGGCGGGCCGCAGCCTCGAACACGGCGAGCCGTTGGAGTCGTTGGGTGTGCCGTACGAGCGGCCTCATTTCGATTGATCCACCATGCCGTGAGAGTATGCCACGTTGCCGAAACCGTCACTGTTCGGACGGCGATCGATGGTGCAGAGTGGTGTCGTGATGTCATCGAGGGCTGCAGCGGCCGGAAACACCGTGCTCGTCGAGCACCCGTCATCGTCAGCGGTGGCGCGGATTGTCGGCGGTGGCGAGCGCGTCGAGTTCTGTCATGGCGGTCGTGGCCACACGTTCCACTCGCTGTGGCTGCGGGAACGGTCGACGACAGCCGGATCAGTCGACCCCGTCAACCGCCAGCGGCTGTATGAACCGCTCGACGTCGACGCCGACCTCCGCATCACGTGGTGCCGCGTCGACGAGTCGCGCTTGTTGGTCGAATTCTCTGACGGGCACCACGCCGAGTTCTTCTTCGACGACCTCGCAGAGGCGATCCGGGCAGCCGACGGTGCTGTGGGGGAGGAGGAGCCGCCTGCCCCCGAGCCGTGGGTCGCCGCAGGGTTCCACGTTCCGGTCGTGAGCTGGGAAGGTTTGCACGGTGCGGATCACCTCGACGCAACGATCGCCGCGCTCGACGCGTTCTTCCGCTACGGGTTTTTCGTGCTGCGCGGCACCCCTGCCCAGCCCGGAGCCCTGAACACCGTCGCTGCGCATTTCGGCAGGATCTCTGCGACGAACTTCGGGACGTTGTTCGATGTGCGCGCGGTGCCGGCGCCCGTCGACCTGGCCTACACGCCCGTCGCCCTGTCCGCACACACAGATCAGCCCTACCGCCGGCCGACGCCCGGGATCCAGTTCCTGCACGCGATCGTGAACGATGCGCCGGGGGGCGACTCGACGATCGTCGACGGCCTCGCCGCGATTCGAGCGCTGCGCGAGTTCGACGAACAGGCATACGACGTATTAAGCACGTTGCCGGTCGAATACCGCTACGACATCGGCACCGATGTCAAGGTGGCTCGGGCACCAATGATCGAGCTGCGGCCCGACGGGACGCTGCGCCAGTTCCGATTCTCGACCCGCCTCGACTACGCCCCCGCCGCAGACCCCGATGTCCTCGACGTGTATTACCGGGGGCGCCGTTGGCTGGCTGCAGCGCTGAACGATCCCGACCGGCAGGTGCAGTTCCGGCTGCTGGCCGGCGACGTCGCAGTCGTCGACAACCACCGCGTCCTGCACGGTCGTACCGCCTTCGACTCCTCCGGAGGCGCGCGCCATCTGCAAGGGTGCTATATCGACCACGACGGCCCCGCAACAATGTGGACACTCGCAATGCGGCGACTCCGGGCCGAAGCAACCCCACGATGACCGACAGCGATGGCGAGGTCGTGACGTTCACCGTGAACAACAGTCGTCGCGTGGCGCTCACCGACGCCAACGTTGATATGCACGGTGTTCCCGCCGCATAGGGCAAAACCGCATCGGCCGCCCAAGTGTGCGCGTTCAACCATGAACGCCTGTCGGCGTGTGCACCGGGCTCATTGGTTTCGAACAAGATGAAGAAACCTCCGCAGCTAAAGACAATTGACCAGGTCACATCCCATCGATAGGACAGCGCACTACATCACGAGAAGACGTGATGCGGGGTAGGCCTGTCGGGGCTGGCAGTGCTGTTGCAGGGCTCCTTGAGGAGTTCAAACTTCCCTATTGACAGAAGCGTCTTAGGTGGCAGAGCACAGTGAATAGTGGTCATTTATCCTCGCTGAAAGTGAGAAGACGCAGTGCCTCATCGAACCCAGAGCTCGCAACAGGGCTTGGGCAGCGATGAGGGCCCGCTTGTTTTGTTTCTGTCTTCGCTTGTTTGTTCGCCGCCCGTGAGTTGGCCGATTGATCTGGCCAAGTTGTGGGCGACCTGGGCGGGCGCGACCGACAGTGTTCTCCGGCTGTTTACCGCTGCTCCTCAGGTAGTGGGTGGCACTGCGGATGAGCGAGGCTCATGAGCCGTTGACGGAGTGGATCGTGACCTTGTTCAGGGACACGACCAACAGGTCGAGCGTGTTGTCTATGTCCTTGATCTCGCCTGAGAAGGTGATTTCGTCGTTGAGATTCAGTGAAAGCGCAACCTCCTCGGCGATGTCGATGCTGATGTCATAGAAGTCGAACGTCTCACCGGGATTCACGGTCAGGTGGGCGAAGTACTCGCTGCCGAAGACCTGGTCGTCGACGTCGGTGACTGTCGCGGTCCAGTTCACGGCCCGATTGTTCTTTTCGGCCGACTCCACATACCGATCAAATTGGGCATCGGTCATGCCTTCGGTATCGGCGACGATCTTGTCGAACGAGATCGGTGTTCGGGACGAGCTCGAATTCGAGGCTGAGCTCGAGGTCTGGTTTGAATCGCCTGACGATGTCGTTTCGTCGCTGCCGCCAGCGAGCGCAGAAATCACTGACATGAGCACGATGATGCCAAGCCCAATGAGCAGAAGCTTGCGGATTCTGTGCTTCTTCTTGGGGGCCTCGACGTACACGATCTGTGGCTGAGGGACTGGTGGGGGTGGAACTTGATCTGACATGACTGCCTCGCTTGTTGGTTCTCAAAGCAGTAGGGGCCAGCTGTGACAAACGTGTTCGGCGAGGTTCATGGGCGCGTTGTTGTGGTTGCTGCGGATGGTCGACGAGAGCTGCGGGGACCATCGCGATTGTCACAGGCGGGTTGTACAACGGAGATAGGCGCGCTTGGCATCAGCATCATCGAGGAGCGGGGCGCCGTCTCAACGGGAGACTCGAATGATGACAGCTAGCCGCACCGTCGCCGAGCGGGAGACATCCATTTCTCGGCAGCCACGCGGGGTGTCTCGTTATGGAGCCTGAGCAGCGACGAGCGAAGCTCCAACGGATCGCTTCCGATGATGTGATTACGCCGAAGGAGCTTCTTGCTTTGTGGGGCGCGAAACGTCGTGACCGTCAGGTGGTAGAGCGGATCGATAATGAGCTTCGGATGCTTGGTCTGCGAGTTGAACCGCCGCTGGTTCAGGTGCCATTCGATTCCGAGGTTCGACTTGTGGCCTTCGTCGATCCTGCCGCTGCCGTGCCCCCGAGCCCGAAGCCCTCGAGGCTGAAGCCCCCAGCGACTCGGCCGGAACCGAACACGTTGGGACTGGTTCGTTACCGACGAGCGGTGCGCCTGCGCTGGCAGGAACGCGCCAATGCCATCAGAGAGGCGACGTCGATATTCGACTGCAACATGTACCCACCCGGCCCGTATCCCATGGCCGGGAGGTGGATAGGCAATCGCGACCGCCACGAGGTGTATGCAGGGGTTGACCCGCTCGGCAATCGATGGGTGGCACTCACCTACATCGGGAAACGAGATGGCCGAGACGCGCTACTGAGGGTCGTCCGATCAGACGCTGGTTTGCGCCATGAACTGATCGACTATCTCGACCTACAAGGTTTCCAATGATCCACGGTTGACAATGGGGCTTGTCACAGTCAGCGCCTACAGCAGAGATGTGAGAATATGTGTCAGTCCCAACCCTGGGACCTCGGGCTCTACCGGTCCCAGAATCAGAAGTGCACATTCACAGACAGCAAAAGCACCGTGCCCGAACGGCTCACCGGCGTGGACGAAAGAGGGCAGATGATCGGCGAGCCAACGAGCGACAGGGTTGAATCGACATCCGACCGCGAGTGCGCAAGGCTGATCGGCGAGGGTCGTCGGCAACTGGCCACGAGGACCCATGCAATTCGTTGACAACGAGCACGTCTTTAGCCCGTCGGATCTGGTGAATCACCTGGCGTGTGAGCACTTGACGCAGCTGAATCGACTGGTGTCGATTCGCGAGCTCGCCGCGCCCAGCGATGACCGCAGCGAGGTGCAGCTCATTCGTGATCTTGGCGACAAGCACGAACAGCACTATCTCGAAGACCTGCAAGCGCAAGGCCTGACCATTGTCGAGATCGCTGACGCACATTCGTCGGCAGAGTTGCCGCTGCGCCATGTCGACACGGTCGAAGCGATGCGTAGTGGTGCCGACGTCATCTTCCAGGCGACGTTCTTCGATGGCCGCTGGCGTGGTCACGCCGACTTCTTGTTCCGCACGTCGGAGGCGCCGTCTGCCGAGGGCGTGCATCGCTACGAGCCCTATGACACCAAGCTTGCTCGAACCGAAAAAGTGTCGGCGCTGGTGCAACTCGCCGACTATGCCCATCACCTCGAGGCCATTCAGGGAAGCCGCCCCGAGCGGGTACATATTGTGTTGGGCGACAATCGGGTGTCGTCGTTCAAGATGCACGATCTCGCCGGTTTCCATCGTCGGGCCCGTGCGCGGGTGGTCGACGCGGTGGAAAACCAGCCGTCGACGTACCCCGATCCGGTAGAGCACTGTTTGGTGTGCCGCTGGCACGAACGTTGCACCGCCCAGCGCGTCGGCGATGATCATCTGGTGCAGATCGCCGGTGTTGGCCGCACGCAGATCAAGGCGCTGCGTAGCGTGGGAATCACGACGGCTTCTCAGCTCGCCTCAGCAACACAGACCGCCAAGCCAACGCGAATGCAGCCCGAGACGTGGGACCGCATTCGACACCAGGCGAACCTGCAGAAGCGCACCGGCGACACACCTGCTTTCGAGTTGCTCGATCCGGATCTACATCAGACCGGTGGTCTGCGGTTGCTGCCCGAGCCCAGCGGTGGTGATCTGTTCTTCGATATCGAAGGTGACCCGTACCGGGGGCACGAGTCGGCTGGGCTCGAATATCTGTGGGGTGTCTCTGACACCGCGGATGAGTTTCGAGCCTGGTGGGCGCACCATGCGGACGCTGAGCAGGACGCGTTCGAGGGTTGCGTTGATTTCTTCATGCACGCACTCGAAGCGGACCCGGCGATGCACATCTATCACTACGCCGCCTACGAGGTGACTGTGCTCAAGCGGCTCGCGTCACGGTTCGGTTCACGTATCGAGGAAGTCGATCATCTGCTTCGCAACGGCGTGCTGATCGATCTCTACGCAGTGGCTCGCCACGCGGTGCGCATCTCGGCCGGGCGGCTGTCGATCAAGGATCTGGAGGCCTTCTACCGAGAGAAGCGGGTCACCGACATTCAGAGTGGTATGGAGAGCGTCGTCCAGTACGAGGCCTGGTTGAGCAGCAGCCCCGACGTGGCCGAACGTGATCAGACGGTGCTCGACGACATCGAGGCCTACAACACCGACGACTGCATCTCGACTCGTCAGCTTCGAGATTGGCTCGAACTGCGCCGAGCTGACGTCGAAGCGCAAGGCACGCAGCTCACTCGTCCGTTGGTTGGCGATAAGCAGCTTGACGCCGATCAGATCGAGCGCAACGAGTACGCCGCGGAGATCCGCAGGCATCTCACGGCTGACCACGATCCAGCGGATCGCGAGTCGCATGCGAGCTGGCTTCTCGGCAATCTGCTCGAGTTCCACTCCCGTGAAACCAAGCCCGAGTGGTGGCGTCACTTCGCCCAGATCGCCATGTCGCCTGCCGAGCTGTGGGAAGACTCCGAAGCAGTTGCCGACCTGGTTGTCATGGGTGAGGTCGGCACCATCAAGCAATCGGTGCTGACCGAACTGCGGTTCGACCCGGAGCAGCCTCACAAGCTCAAGTCGGGATCCAAGGCGATGATCGACTGGATGCCCGACGACGCGGAAAAACGCCGTTCGATCAACATTCACCGCGTTGACGTGGTGGCTGGGTCGTTGATTGTCAAGCAGGGCAAGAAAAGCACGGCGCCAATGCCGCAGCATCTGATCTCGACTACGCCGGTGAATACCAAGTCGCTTGAGCAAGCCATTCTTGAGGTCGGCAACAGCTGGCTGGGAGGACCGAACCGCTTGAGTTTCCCGGCGGTGCACGACCTGCTGGTTCGCTCGGCGCCACGTACCCGCTCGGGCCGCAGCTTGCGCGAGGTTGGAGAGACCGTTTCCGACGCGGTTGTGCGGGTGGCAGCCGATCTCGATAACTCGTGCCTGGCGGTACAGGGCCCACCTGGCACCGGCAAGACCTATACCGGCGGGCGAATGATCCGCA
>ENA-OWPI01002352-OWPI01002352.1-marine-metagenome-genome-assembly--contig:-NODE-2352-length-17863-cov-3.707129_pt1 | contig 17863 bp, 21 predicted proteins | sample MGYA00238138_ERZ651775 | MGnify/ENA primary metagenome ERZ651775 (study PRJEB26906, sample SAMN06265043) | marine metagenome | isolation source: Helgoland LTER site | place: Germany:Helgoland, sampling...
TCACACCCGAGTTACTCAACGACTGTACGGCTGCGTCCATGGTCGCGCTAGCTGGGCCCCCGAGACTCATGTTGGCAACGGCTGGCTTACCCGGATGATTTGTGCCGTGATTCGCTGCGATCCATTCAAGACCGCCGATAACTCCCGAGTAAGAGCCGGAACCCGAGCAGTCCAGTACCCTTACGCCAACAACGGTTGCCCCTTTAGCGACGCCATATTGTGTCCCGACCGCCGTGCCGGCAACGTGGGTGCCATGCCCATGACAGTCTTCGGGGATGCTGTCGTTATCGACCGTGTCGGTCCCAGCTGCTACTCGGCTCGAGTATTCGCTGTGACTTGCGCGAATTCCTGTATCAACGATGTACACAACGACACCGGACCCGGTCCCGTAAGGATCGTAGGAATTGTCCAGTGGAAGGTCGCGCTGGTCGACGCGGTCGATGCCCCACGTTGGATTTGCTTGGTTTGACACGGTCACGACTCCGTCGGCTTCTATTTCAACTACAGACGGATTTTTTCTCAGTTCGGCCGCAGCTTCGTCAGAAAGTTGGACAGCCATTCCAGGGAACACATTTGTATAAGTGTGCGTTACGGTTCCGCCCAGGGTTTCGACAACGCTTTGGGTGGATGCAATCTTTGCTGCACTACTGAGTTGCACGATGTATGAAACGAGAGGGCCATCGAATGTGGTGGGGGATTCGCCAAGAACTTCTTCTACACACTCAACTTCATCTGACTCCATGTCGATTGAATCCAGATCATTGAGTGTTGCACACAATTCGTCGGTGGTGGGCTCGGTGGTGGGCTCGGTGGTGGGCTCGGTGGTGGGCTCGGTGGCATTACTCGACTCGGTGGAATTACTCGACTCCGTGGCATTACTCGGCACCCCGCCAAGGAGGGAAGCCGCGAGCACAGCGTTCGCAATCGCGATTTTCAAAAAAGTGGATTTACCTGCCTTGGATCGCACGCCCATCAATTTGCTCATGTAACTTAGAGGACCAAAGGACCTCAAAAGGTTCCTTCCCAAAGAAATCGGCCTGAATTAGGTGTACATCCGTCACCTTCTTGGGATTGCTGCTCAGAACAGATGGATTTCCGCAGCGCCTTCTCCACACCTCCGTGCGCTCAAAAAAGAGTATTTCCTCATGGTAAATTCAAAGAAATGGACACTATTGGTGCCTCGCGACGGGTGATTTGAGCTCCGTGAGACAGGCTTTACATAGTTGAACAAAGTACTACGAAATCAAATCTAGCGAGTCCACCCGTGCAGCAAATCCAGAACGACTCTAGTTGGCTCTCCTGAAATCAATGGGGCTACCGCATCGTTAAATGCGGCGAAAAGCGCATTGCTGTTGACTTCATTAGCTGCAACTCGTGTGTCGAAAATTCCAATTCCCCGAACCACACCTGAACCTTCGTCACCGAGGATGTGAACGGTATGCAAACTGGGGTCAATCAGTTGGAACTCACACGCAAACTCCGAGTAAAGCTCAACAACTTCCGCGTAGTGACCGGGCTTAACATTCATGGTAAATTCGACAACGTTAGACATTCGCTCATTCCTTCATGGGTAAGGGTCCAGACCCCTGAAACGGTGGCCAGACGCGGTTCTGATCGGCTCCAAACCATACCACTTTTCGTTGGGTTAACGCCCTGACCGTATGTGCCGTAAGTTACTCAATGCGTTGGAACCAGTCAAAGAGGTGAAGTAGTTCATAAGCGACTTTTTCCTGCATCACAGAAGCACCAATGTCTTCTCGATCGGCTCATGAACGCCTTTTTTGAGACCTCCGTAGCTGATTAAGTCGACTGGTCGCTGCATGAGTCACTAAGTATTTGTCTAAGCGACTCACGTGTGGTGATTGTGACGTCCACCGGTGGTTCAACAATTAGGTCAATGTCGGAGTTGAGTCGGGAAGTTCCTCTGGCAATTGAACCGAAGACCGCCAGTCGGCTAAAGCCCCCCCACGTCTTAGACAGATACGAACTCGCCGAATCAAGTGAGCAAGAATTCGAGATCCTCTCCAATGGGCAGCAGGAACGCTTTCAAATCCTGCTACTGGAACTCAGTGGTGCAACCCTGTTACTGCTCGACGAACCAACTGACAACCTTGACCTGGCAAGTGGTCAAGCACTCGAAGTCGGACTTGATGCATTCGATGGCACCGTTGTTGCCGTCACCCATGACCGCTGGTTTGCCAAGAACTTCGATCGATTTATCTATGTTGGCAACGACAAGAAAGTTGTGGAAACAATCGATCCGCGTTGGAGCTAATCAACGATCTCTACGTCAAATAGTCGCGCAACTGCCATTTGATTCCGATCAAGGGTCATCAGTGAACTCTTGGAACGCTGCGCTATGGCAACAATGAGGCAGTCGAGTAACCCGCCAGGAGTTAAACCAGTGCGGCGCGCTTGAAAGTACATTTGAGCAGCCGCGTCAAAATCACTCTGCGGCTGGATCTTGATCCAGTGAATCGATTGAAAAATCGAAACCACGTCTGAGTACTCACGGGAGTTTTTGGCACCTGCTAAGACTTCCATTCGAACGGGTTCAGTCCCGGCGGGCTTGATTCCCGCACGTAACAATTCATTGAGCGGTTGTGCTCGCGGATTGCCTCTTTGGTGTTCAATCCAAAACGATGTGTCCACCAGTATCCGATTGGTCCTGGGTTTCATATTTGCTCGGGTGGCAGATCCTGGGGCACGTCGAAGTCCGGTATCGATCCAAACATGTCCGCGATCTGGTTCATGGTGAATGGTTTTCCAATCAACGCACGCAAGGCGTAATCCACAGCTTCGCGTTTTGTGTCGAGGTCGTATCGCATCATCACAGCCTTGACCAGTTCGTCATCGATATCAATATTGGTTCTGCCCATGTGGACAACCATACACCAAATTGGTGTATGGCCCACTGTTTTGGTCAGCCCATGAAGAATGGATTCAACGCAACGCTGTCACTGATTCGTCTAGTTCGGGTAAGGGGCCAGAAACGTTCTTTAATGCGGACTTGCATTCGGTGAGGTAGGTGTCGCTGGCCGATTTGTATTCGTCCCACATGTCTAGAGAAATAGCACCCTCCTCGCGCACGCCCTCACTCCCGTTCTCACCTACCTCAAGCAACTGCTGGGCGAACACTGCGATAGCCGCGCTGACCTCTGACAGTAGCGACCATCGCGGACTCAATGCGGCGGCCTGATCTGCCCATTCACTTTTGCGCAGTGCAATGTCCGCGAGTTCTGTTAACTCACTGACGCTCGCCGTTTGGGGATTGAACCCTTCCCGTTGCGCAATCGTCTGGGATGTACACGCCCGGATCGCTAAGTCATTGGCCTGGGAATCAGTATCAACACCGACCGAACAGGCACCCAAGGACAAATTCAGGCCAGCAATCAACGCGATGCCGAGTCCATTTGTTAGGAGCCTTTTCACGCCGCCATGCTATGAGTCCATTGTGTTTTGCGCCCAGGATCCTTCAGCACAAGAACGCCAATGCACAACAACAAGGTGACCGTAATGCGCAATACCCGCGATTATGCGAGGCTTAGAACTGCGTTTTTCGATGCTATTTTTTCGATGCTGTGTTGCAAGGTCGGCATACTTATTCCCACATATATTTTTCATTATTTATGAACAGTCTTAACAACAGTCGGGAGGTTTTATGGGGCGCCCCGACGTGCAGGTTGTGTGGTTCAAGCGCGACCTTCGTGTTCGTGACCACGCAGCTCTCATGGCTGCGGTGGAAACCGGAGCACCAGTACTTCCACTCTACGTGTTTGAGCCAAGCCTGCTCACCCACCCGCACACCTCACCCCGGCACGTTGAGTTAGCACTCGACGGCATTACCGACCTGAGGGAGTCCTTGACTGCGCTGGGGGCTCCCCTTGTTGTCAGGGTTGGAGAAGTGATTGACGTACTCGAGAACCTGTCAACTCACGTCGATCTCGCAGCAGTGCACTCCCACGAAGAGTTCGGCATTTTGGCAACATGGGAGCGCGATAAAGCGGTAGCAGCATGGTGCCGTGCGCGAGGTGTGAGGTACCGCGAGCACCGTCAGTCAGGTGCCATGCGAGGACTTACCTCACGCGACACCTGGAGTCAACAACGCATGAAACTCTTTAGTCAGCAGCTTCTTGAGGCACCGCATGCCATCAGATCCACAGAAGTTGCACCGGGTCCAATCCCAACGTTGGGCGACCTAGGAATAGCAGCAGAACCGATGGTTTACCGCCAGCGCGGTGGCGAGACTGCTGGACGCGAAGTCCTGCGCACGTGGCTCAACGAGCGTGTCCAAGGATACGAGCGCCACCTATCAAGTCCGGTCACCGGTTGGGATGGCTGCTCCCGGTTGTCAGTACATCTTGCGCTGGGCACGGTCAGTGCACGTGAGGTCCACACCCGAGTGCAGGCGCATAAGGGTGAACCCGGCTCACCAAGGTTTTCATTGGGAGCCTTTGAGGAGCGCATTGCGTGGAGAGACCATTTCGCGCAAAAACTTGAAGATGCACCTCGCATTGAGCACAGATCACTACACCCCGCTTTTGACAACCTTCGCCCGACCACGGCCAACCCGGAAGCACTCGAGGCGCTCACTCAAGGCCAGACGGGTTACCCCATGGTTGACGCGGTAGTTCGCTCACTGGCCGCCACCGGTTGGACCACCTTTCGCATGAGGTCCATGGTCACCTCTTTTGCTTCCTATGACCTGTGGCTTCCGTGGCAGGAGACCGGTCGAGTGCTTGCTCGCTGGTTTACCGACTACGACCCTGGGATTCACTGGCCCCAGATTCAGATGCAGTCGGGAATCACGGGCATGAACACGCTGCGCATCTATGACCCGGTCAAGCAGCAGCTTGACCACGACCCAACCGGTGAATTCGTCCGCCGCTGGGTGCCCGAGTTGAAGGACGTACCGGACTCCTTGCTGGCAACACCCCAGTTGGTGCCAGCTGAGGAACGGCACGACTACCCGGATCCAATCGTTGACCATCTCGCCGCGGTCTCCCAAGCCAAGCGACGTATTGCAGCCGTGAGAACACAAATCCACGGTGACGGAACAACCAAAGCACTCCTTGAGCGACACGGTTCACGGCGTCCACCACCACAACGACGACGACGAAGAAGCTGACGTGATCATTCGACGCATTGATTCAACTGAAGCAACCGTTGTGGGCGAGCTGCTCGTTAATGCCTACGTCGTTGGCGGTCACCTGTCTGCAGAATCTCCTTACACTCGCGAACTGGGTGACGTCGGTTCGCGAATGGAATACACGTGGGTGGCCGAAGTTGATGGCGAGATTGTTGGCACCATTTGTTTGTGTCCACCGGATGGAGTGAGTCCGGCGGCGCTTTGCCGTGGGAACGCGAATGAGTACGAGTTTCGCTTCCTTGCCATCTCACCTGATGCTTGGGGAGGTGGGGTGGGTCAAGCGCTTGTGGCCGAGTGCGAGGCACAAGCGGTAACAAGTGGAGCTGAGCGAATGGTGATCAGCGTGGTTGATCTAAACGTACGAGGGCTAAATTTCTACGCCTTGCAGGGCTACTCCCGCATGCCAGAACGGGACTGGTCTCCGGTGGTCGCACCCAACCCCAATTCCGAGCGCCCTGCAGATTCAGCTCCCATAACCATTCTCGCGCTGACCAAGAGACTCTCCGTGCTTCACGCCACCTGACCCAAAGAAATTAGAAAGCTTCAGCGACAACCCACGTGGCTCCCGCTAAATTCGAGCACTTCACCATACGGTTACTGGGTGATCCGCGGAGTAAGTACCAACACTGTTGAAGTCGCCCATGCACCACTGTCAGGTTTTGAGGGAATTACTACTGGAGCAGTAGCTCTTGACGCTGAAGGAGACATGGAAGTTGGTGTGTGGGAACACTCCGTTGGAATATCAACCGACACCGAAGTTGAGGAAGTCTTCGTGGTGCTCGCAGGTTCGGGAAAGGTCACCTGTGATCGTGGCGGGGAAATCATTCTTGAACCTGGTGTTGTGGGCTTCCTTCCCGGCGGCGCTAAGACCCAATGGGAGATCACAGAGCCTTTGCGTAAGGTCTGGATTACTCTCACCTAGGCATTGCACGACCCACGTTGAGGGTTCACGCAGGAAATCGTGGGGGAATTCACAACACCATCAAGAATTACGTGAGGGTTGTTTTGGGTGGATTGAATTCCTATTTCGCACTAATTACAGGCTTGCGGTCGGCGAAGTTGGTTGGCGCAATGCGATGGGGAGAACTTGACGGCTCTTCAGCACTGTTTCTGGAGGCTCAATGACTAAAACCCAGCACCGTGCGATTTTTCGAAGGGAGATTTGCCCCGAGTAACGCTGGCCTCTTTGCTGCATGAAGTGATGATTCACCGAGACTTCTTGGTGTGACATTAATACCGGCACGATCGTAATGTTCAAGTGCATCGACAGGTGAACCGCGTGTCCAATTCTGGGGCGGAAATTCGCGATCGGCGGCGGTCCTAGATGAGCTCGGACGTGAGTTAGTCACCTCGGTGCAGGGGATGAAGGACTCCATGCGAGCGAGCCATCACAGCCTTGGTTTGGCACAAAGTGATCGACAGCGCTTGCTCGTTGCGAGTTAGTGTCTAGTTTGGTGAGTTGTCAGTCGCGGGTGCCATACTTCCTGACAAAGGGCTGATAGAGATTTAGCTGACGAAATGTTGAGGAGAAGTTATGTCGTGGGTTGATTCGGGTTTTATTGCTTTCGATACTGAAACTACGGGTGTTGACGTTGGGGTAGACCGAATTGTGAGCGCTGCTGCTATCGAGTTTCGTGGAGGCCTCGAGGTTTCCGCTCAGGAATGGTTAATCAAAGTTGATGTTGAGATTCCAGCGGGTGCAAGTGCGGTACATGGAATAACGAACGAGGTGAGCCAGTCCCAAGGACTCGACCAAGGCGAAGCTTTGGCTTCGATTCATGAATTCCTGGTGTCACGGAATTTACCCGTGGTGTGTTTTAACTCGCAGTTCGACCGGTCGATTCTTGATTCAAATCTCGAACGGGTCGGACTTGAACCGCTGTCGGGTATTTTTGACATTTGCCCTTACGTGATTGACAAGCAAATGGACAAGTTCGTTAAAGGTAAGGCTCAACGTCGACTGCAGCCGACCGTTGCCCGGTACGGACTTGAACTCAATGAAGCTGACTGGCACGGGGCACTCGCTGACTCTCGAATCACCGGCCAGTTACTTCTTGCGCAGCAGGCGCGCTACCCACACCTGTTTACTGACCAGCCTGATGAATTAGCGGAGTCCATTTCACTCTGGCGGGAGGAACAGGATGCTTCGTTTAAAGCCTGGCTTTCAAAGAAGCCACCTTTGCCATCGTAAATAAAAAATTTTCGTTGCAGCGTTAGTTGGCTGACTTGCGCAAGTACTTTTCCATGCGGCCCAAGGCTTGATTGAAAGCTGTGCGTGCCGCGGCCGCCACAGGTCGTGCGAGGAATTGCGGGAGTACTGGCACCTGAACGTCTTCGACCCAGTAAACGGTGCAGGAGTTTTCATTTATTTCGGTAACTGTGAGGTCCACGACACCTGTGAGAACCGGACCTACTTTGGTGATTTGAGAGGTGCGGGCTTCTCGGTCGAGTGTGTCAACGCGCATTCGGTCGGGGAGCGCGAGTGGGCCGAGTCCGCTGGTTGCAATGAACTCGGTACCGGGTCCGCCGTCACCGTTGAGAACTTCTACCTTGGTCAGGGGAACCCAGTCGGCATGACCGCGCCAGTCCGCTAAGGCCTCAAACACCGTGTCCGCGCTGAACGCGATCGTTTTCGAGACCTTGAAAATTACATTCGCTGCCATGGCTCAACTATCTCGCGTTTAGGTGTTTGCGCAACGACAGGCATTAGCATTGAGTTATGGATCCAGCGGTAGAGGTAAGTGGACCATGGAGTTTTGATCAGACCATTACCTTTCTGCGCGAAATCACGATTCCGATTCGGGTGGCATCTGTTGGTGGGCTCGGCCCGATCGTGCAGAGCCTTTGGTTTGATTTTGATGAAGGAGCCCTGTGGTGCGCGACCCAAGCGAACTCGGTGTTGGTCAAGCGATTGAGCGCAAATAATCAGATCGGCTTTGAGGTTTCCGGTGACACTGCTCCATATAAAGGAGTTCGCGGCACTGGTGTGGCGAGTATTCACCCTGAATTGGCCGAAACTGTCTTACATAGGCTGATTCACAAATACCAAGGAAATGCAGAATCCGATCTCAGTCGCTGGTTACTGAGTCGACTTGACCGAGAGGTTGCGATCAAAATAACCGCTCTCAAAGTTGCCACCTGGGATTTCTCCGGTCGAATGACTGCTGGCAAGTCCTCAGAGTGAACTCTTAAGAGTTATCTTCCTTCTCGGAACGGTCGGGAACGCTTGTGACTCCGTCAGCTACTCCCTTAACTGTCCCTGCCAGCCCGTGGCCAACTACGTCGATTGTGTCCTCGGCGCCGTGCAGTGCGTGTTTGCCGAGAGACTTGAATTCGTCTTTGGTGGATTCGTCCATGGGAGCTCCTTCGGTCGGATTAGGCAAAGCATACTTTCAAACCAGAATTACATCTTGATGCGTTGATGCGTTGATGTTAAGCTAAGGGAATGCGAACCACACTTGAAATCGACGACCACGTCTTGGCGGTAGCCCGTGAGATGGGGTCCGCGCTTGAAATTTCCCTTGGGGCGGCGGTGTCTGAACTGGCTCGGCGGGGCATTGGCCGAGGGGAAGAGACCACTTTTGGAACCAGCGGGATCCCTGTTTTCACAGTCAGTGAAGGGTCCGCGCCGATCACAAACGACATGATTTCGAAGGCACTTGGTGAACTGTGAAGTATTTGCTCGACGTCAATGTCCTCATGGCACTGACCTGGCCCACCCATGTGGGGCATGCAAAGGCGACAACGTGGTTTCTGGATTCCGGGATTTCGGGGTGGGCCACGAGCCCGGGAACCGAATCGGGTTTTATCAGGCTTTCTAGTAATCCAGTTGTGGTAACGGAAGTTGTCACGCCAAACAACTGCGCGGGCGTGCTTGAGTCCTTGAAAAATATTGGTGATCACAACTTTGTGACCGACGTTGTGGGACTAGGGCGCGAATTGGCAAAGTCTGAGGTTTTGCTCACCGGTTATAGGCAAGTGAGCGACGCCCATCTCGCGCTAGTGGCACAAGCGAACGACTGCATTTTCGCGACCCTTGATTCGGGTGCTTCACAGCTTGCCCAAAGGTTTGGGACACAGTCGCTTTTGATTGAAACTTGGTAAGTCGAAGGCGCTCACCCAGACTTCCCCACTACCGCTCTGTTTTCCTTACTACGGGGGGATTTGGGGGTTGCTGCGAGGTACGGGTAGCATCTGGGGTTGCTGTGAGTGTTACAGCCTGAGGTCCTTGGAAGGTCCCCAGTACGGCCCGCTAACCGGTGGGTGCAGAAACCGAGTCCCTACGAGAAAGCAAGGTGGCGCCCCATGCGCACATATAGTCCCAAAGCCGGCGAGATCACTCGCACATGGCACGTAGTTGATGCCACCGACGTTGTACTCGGTCGGCTCGCAAGTCAGATCGCGATTCTTCTTCGCGGTAAGCACAAGCCAACTTTCGCCCCACACATGGACGGTGGCGACTTCGTCATCGTTATTAATGCGGAAAAAGTTGCCCTCACAGGTTCCAAGCGTGAGCAGAAAATTGCTTACCGCCACTCCGGTTACCCGGGTGGCCTCACTGCAACGACATACGCAGAACTCTTGGAATCCAATCCAAGAAAGGCTGTCGAAAAGGCAGTTAAGGGAATGCTCCCTCACAACAAGCTCGGTCGTCAGCAGTTGACCAAGCTGAAAATCTATGTCGGTGACAACCACCCACACAGTGCGCAAGACCCCAAGCCATTCACCATTACCCAGGTCGCGCAGTAGCGCTAAGGAGAGATTTACGTGTCTGAAGTTGCTATTGACGTAGTTGAAGAAGAAATCGAAGAAGTTCCCTCGGAGTACACCAGCGAAAGCGCAAAGCCGGTTGTTAACCGCGACGTCGTGATCGCACCGGGTGCTGCAACAGGTCGCCGCAAGGAAGCCGTTGCTCGCGTTCGCATTGTTCCCGGAACGGGCCAGTTCAAGATCAATGGTCGCGATCTCGCGTCCTACTTCCCGAACAAGGTTCACCAGCAGATTGTGAACGAGCCATTCGTCTCCCTTGGTGCACCAAGCCAATTTGACGTGATTGCTCGCCTGCACGGTGGGGGCACCAGTGGTCAAGCTGGCGCACTTCGTTTGGGTATTGCACGTGCACTCAACGGAATCGATGCCGAAGGTAACCGCGCTATTTTGAAAAAGGCCGGCTTCCTCACTCGCGACCCACGGGCCAAGGAGCGTAAGAAGTACGGTCTGAAGAAGGCTCGTAAGGCTTCGCAGTACAGCAAGCGCTAAACACGTGGGCCTTTTTGGCACCGACGGCGTTCGCGGGCTAGCCAACCGGGATCTCACTGCAGAGCTGGCATTGGATCTTTCGGTTGCTGCCGCGCACGTCTTAGCCGACTCTGGTGAGTTTGCCGGTCACAGGCCCCGTGCAATTGTTGGTCGTGACACGCGTGCTTCAGGGGAATTCCTTGAAGCCGCGGTTGTCGCGGGCCTTGCAAGTGCTGGAATTGACGTCACCCTTGTCGGTGCCCTCCCCACCCCGGCGGTTGCTTTTCTTGTTGCTTCAATGGAAGCTGACCTTGGGGTCATGCTTTCTGCTTCTCACAATCCCATGCCGGACAACGGCATAAAGTTCTTTGCGCGCGGTGGCGTCAAACTCGACGACGCTTTGGAAGTCGCGATTGAAATCCGGATGCGTGAGCCCTGGGATCGCCCCGTTGGTGCTGATGTTGGCCGGGTAGTCAGTGATCCAAGTGCATCGGACCTTTTCGTTTCTCACTTGCTTTCAACCCTTGAAACTGATGCGCCCCTTGCTGGTGTGAAAGTTGTTGTTGACTGCGCAAATGGAGCGGCAAGTGTTGTTGGGCCTGAAGCACTTCGTCGTGCTGGCGCTGAAGTGATTGCTATTCACGCGGCCCCTAATGGACTTAATATCAACGAAGGTTGCGGGAGCACTCACCTTGACGACCTTCGGGCTGCTGTTGTCGAACACGGAGCTGATGCCGGGGTTGCATTTGATGGTGACGCCGATCGTTGTCTAGCAATTGACGCTTCGGGTAACGACGTTGACGGGGATCACATTCTGGGAATCCTGGCGATCTCCATGTCAGGTGCGGGGACTTTGACGCACGGGACTGTCGTGTCAACCGTGATGGCAAACCTTGGTTTCAATCAAGCAATGGATTCTGCTGGTATCACGGTAATTTCTACCGCTGTCGGTGACCGCTATGTTCTTGAGTCCATGCGCGAGAACGGTTTTGTTCTTGGTGGTGAGCAAAGTGGACACGTTGTCATGAGTGAGTTCGGAACTACCGGTGACGGCGTATTGACCGCATTACATTTACTTGCTCGCGTTGCTAGCACTGGTAAGTCGCTAGCCGCACTTGCTGGAGTTGTCACCAAGCTGCCGCAGGTCTTGATCAACGTGGGTGGGGTTGACCGCAATGCACTGGAATCTAATGCCCGAGTGAGCGCAGAACTTGAACTTCTTGAGTCCGCACTAGATGGCAGCGGTCGAATCCTGTTGCGGCCTTCAGGTACAGAACCGGTAATCCGAGTGATGGTGGAAGCCGAGAGTGAAGTTGCTGCCCAGCGGGTGGCCGAGCAACTCGCTCGAGTGATTACTGCTGAACTTGGCTTACAGGATTAGCCAAGCTCGGAAAATTTGGACTCAAGCTTGAGTGTGCAGATGCACGTTGAAAACGAAGCAAATGCATGTGTGGGAATTAGCGTAGGTGTTCCCACAATTTAATTCCTGAGGTATTTTTTATACATGGAATCAGTAACAAAGAATCCAATTCCTTATCCAGTTTCACTTGGCGACAGAGGTAGGTTCGTGATACCCGTTGAAGTGAGAGAGCGCCACGGTTGGGAAAAAGGAACACCATTGGTGTCAATTGACACAGAAGATGGATTTTTAGTCATGTCCGCTGACCAAGCCTTGGAGCTGGTGAGGGCTAGTTTTAAGGACCGGGATCCGGTAGCGGAGTTACTCGCTGAGAGAAGGCAAGAAGCCGAACGTGAAAACAATGACCGTACTTGATTCTTCGGCGCTTTTGGCATTCCTATTTGGCGAGCGCGGAAGTGAAGTTGTCAAAGGAAATCTTGAGGGGTCGGCAATTGGTGCAGCGAGTTGGTCCGAAGTCCTGACAAAAATTGAGGGGAGAGTTGAGCGTAGTTTGGTTGAATCCCTGCTTTTTGCTTTTGGGCTAGTGATTGAGCCGGTGACCCGAGCGGATGCCACTCGAGCAGCAATAATCCACCAATCAAACCCCTCACTATCTTTGGGTGACAGGCTGTGTCTCGCACTGGGAGAACGATTGGAAGCGGACGTTCTGACAGCTGATCGTGCATGGGGAAATGTGAACGGGATTATTCAGATTCGGACCTGAAAAATGGGAGTGTCAGATTTTATGTGCGTACATGAACTGAGTGAGTGGTCACAGTAGGCTCACAGGGTGTGCGGAATCGTGGGATATGTCGGTGAGAAGCAAGCCCTTGAGATCGTGGTGGCGGGATTGCGCCGGATGGAGTACCGCGGCTACGACTCGGCCGGCGTTGCCGTAATCGCAGACGGAGCCTTAGAAGTCCGTAAGAAGGCGGGCAAGTTAGGCAACCTGGAGTTGATGTTGGGCGAGGACCCACTTCCTGGCTCAACAACGGGGATCGGTCACACTCGCTGGGCAACCCACGGTGGGCCAACCGATCGCAATGCCCACCCGCATGTCAGTTCAGATCGCCGCATTGCTGTGATTCATAACGGGATCATCGAAAATTTTCATGTGTTAAGAACTGAACTTGAGGCCGCTGGGATTCTATTGGAGTCTGACACTGACACCGAAGTTGTTGCTCACCTTATGGCTCGCGCACTTCCTGAAGTTGGTAATTCCTTGCCGCTGGCAATGCAGGCAGTGTGTTCGCGACTTGAAGGTGCATTCACATTAGTTGTAATCGATCGGGATCAACCGGATTTGGTGGTAGGTGCTCGCCGTAATTCACCACTGGTTGTTGGTTTGGGTGAGGGTGGGAACTTTTTAGCTTCCGATGTCAGCGCATTTGTTGAACATACTCGCTCCGCTTTGGAACTTGGACAAGATCAAATCGTGATCATGAAAGCCGATTCGGTTGTCGTAACCGACTTTTCTGGAAACGTGGTTGAAGCAAAACCGTTCACAATTGATTGGGATGCGTCCTCGGCGGAAAAAGGCGGCTTCGAGTGGTTCATGCAAAAGGAAATTTCTGAGCAACCTAAAGCTGTTGCTGACTCGCTCCTTGGTCGCATTGACGAGAGTTACCGAATCAAACTTGACGAGCTCAGCATCGATCCGGTGTTGCTACAGCACATTAATAAAGTGATTGTCGTTGCGTGTGGAACAGCCGCCTACGCTGGCATGGTCGCGAAATATGCAATTGAGCACTGGACGCATTTGCCTGTTGACGTTGAGTTGGCCAGTGAGTTTCGTTACCGCGATCCAATCGTCGGCCCAGACTCACTCGTGATCGCGATTTCACAATCCGGGGAAACCATGGACACCTTGATGGCACTGCGTTACGCGAAAACACAGGGAGCGCTCACGCTTGCGATTTGTAACACTGTTGGTTCAACAATTCCGCGTGAGTCTGACGCAGTGATCTACACCTACGCCGGACCTGAAATCGCGGTGGCCAGCACGAAGGCGTTCCTCACTCAAATCACCGCGACCTATCTGGTCGGATTGTTCTTGGCCCAGGTTCGTGGCGCAATGTTCGAAGACGAAATTCGTTCGATCCTCACCGACCTCGGTGACATGCCGCGGCAGGTTGACCTGGTGTTAGACACCGCCGAACCTGTGCGTGAATTGGCTCGATCCCTTTCTTCGGCAAAACTTGTGCTTTTCCTTGGTCGTCACGTTGGCTACCCGGTGGCCCTGGAAGGTGCACTTAAACTCAAAGAGTTGGCCTACATGCACGCCGAGGGTTTCCCCGCAGGTGAACTCAAGCACGGACCAATTGCTTTGATTGAAGAAGGAACACCCGTGATCGTGATCGTGCCCTCTCCTCAAGGAAGGGCGCTGCTGCACGACAAAATCGTGTCCAATGTTCAGGAGGTTCGTGCCCGTGGCGCGCAAGTGATTGCAATCGCAGAAGAAGGCGATGAAAGCATTGTTCCCTTCGCCGACCACGTGATCCGAATCCCCGCCGTACCAACTTTGATGCAACCCCTGGTGGCAGTTGTACCGTTGCAGATTTTCGCAATCGAAATGGCAACTGAAAAAGGCTATGACGTTGACCAGCCTCGAAATCTTGCCAAGTCCGTAACGGTTGAGTAGTTCAGTGCAGGAAACTTCTCGAGAATTCGGTCTACCTGTTTACAGCGTGGAGCAAATTCGTGCAGCCGAGGAGCAGGCCTTTCTGGTCACACCCCCCGGAGCTCTTATGCAGCGGGCGGCATTTGCTTTGGGTGTGGGTTGCGTGAAATTGTTGAGTGACACCTTTGGCCTTGTGTACGGAACTTCGGTGTTGGTTGTCGCAGGTCCAGGGAATAACGGGGGAGACGCACTTTTTGCCGGGGCGCTGCTTGCCAGGCGCGGTGTGCGGGTTGAGGTTTTCCTCGTTGTTCCAGGGGTGTGCCATGTTGACGGACTCGCGGCTTGTGTTGCCGCCGGTGGTCGGGTTGTCGATTCCCCCGTGGGTGAATTTGATCTCGTGGTCGACGGGATTGCTGGTCTTGGTAGCTCCCGTGGCGTTGACACCGAAATTGCGCTGGCAATTAATCAGTCTCCGATAGTTGTCGCGGTTGACATTCCCAGTGGGGTGAACGCGGACACGGGGGAGTGTGAGCCGGAGTTGTGCGTTCACGCGGACGTTACTTTTACATTTGGTGCGCTTAAGCCTGGACTCGTGTTAACACCCGGTGCGGAGTTTGCCGGCGCGATTGAAGTTGTTGACCTAAGCCTGCAATTTGACACCGAACCCGTTATGCAGATCTTGGGCGAGGCGGAAGTCGCCGAATTGGTACCTTCACTGGACTTTGATTCCTATAAATACTCACGAGGAGTCGTTGGGATTGCTGCTGGCTCGGCTGCATACCCCGGTGCCGCACTGCTCACGGTGTTGGGTGCGCAGCACGCGGGTGTTGGCATGGTCATGCTGCGTGAAGGTTTCGTTGAGCGTGAACTTGTCCTTGATTCCTTCCCCCAGGTTGTTGCCGTTGATTCGGATTCACCACGAATTTCCGGCTGGGCTGTTGGACCTGGTTTTTCAGGCACTGAACACGAGAGCGTTTTTCTGGCATCAGTGCTTGGTGGTTCCCTCCCGCTGGTCCTTGATGCGGGTGCGTTGAGCGCGATTGCAGGTTCTGCTTCCTTGCGTGCGGCCCTTGCAACGCGATCCGGGGTCAGTGTGATTACCCCGCATATTGGTGAATTCCGCGGACTATTTCCAAAGTTTTCGTGTTTTGACCTGGACTGCGTGCGGGCCGCCGCGAGCGAATTAAATGCAATTGTTGTTGCTAAAGGCCCACGCACCTTGGTTGTTGGTCCAAGCGGCACCGCATTTGTAGACATTGAGGCCAGCCCTGAATTGGGCACTGCCGGGTCAGGTGACGTATTGACCGGGATTATTGGTGGGCTCCTTGCCGGCAGTGACCCAGAACGTGTCGATGCGGTCGCACTCGTGGCAGGGGGTGTCTGGATCCACTCAAGGGCTGGGCGGATTGCACAGTTAGCCGATGCGAATCCCACTGCAACTGATATCGGCAACATGGTTGGTGAAGTGATGCGTAATGTCTAACATGGGCATGTCGAAAATGGGTATGTCTAATGCCGGTGCACGTGCGTGGGCCAATATCAGCGGCGAAGCCATTCTTCGCAACTATGACACTGTTCGTGCAATAGCAGGGGTTGACACCATGGCCGTTGTTAAGGCAGACGCCTACGGGCACGGTGTTGACGTTATTGCGCCACTGCTGCGTGAACACGGGGTTGCTTGGCTCGGTGTTGCCTTGCCCTCGGAGGCACTCGCACTTCGCGCTGGAGGGGACACCGGCAAGCTGCTGTGTTGGCTAAGCACCCCAGGTGAACCCGATATTGCTGCATGTGTTGCTGCTGGAGTCGATATGTCCGTGTCGAGTTCACGGGAATTACGAGAGATTTCCTCTGCTGCTCATGTTCATGGAGTCAGCGCGAATGTGCACGTGAAAATTGATACTGGGCTTAGCCGTAATGGTTTGCCACTTCAGGAGCTGGGATCCCTTCTTGAAGAGTTACTCGTGTTGATCGCGCAAGGTGTTATTTGCGTTCGTGGAGTATGGAGTCACTTGGCCAGCGCCGATCACGAGGACACCGCGATTGCCGCAGATTCAGTGGCTGCCCAACGAGCAGTTTTTGAATTGGCGCTTGGGCAATTTGCATCCGTTGGGATTGAACCTGAAGTTGTCCACCTTGCCAATACGGCAGGTGCTCTATGGCACAGCGACTCTCGGTACAACCTCGTTCGGGTAGGGATTGGGATCTATGGGCTTTCCCCGAACACTCAACGCGAAAGTGCTGCGGCATTGGGACTGGTGCCCGCCATGAGCGTTGTTGCACACTTGAGTTCGGTCAAATCCGCGGCTACCGGTGCAGGGGTTTCCTACTCGCATACTTGGAAGGCAGCGCGCGACTCGGTCCTTGGGTTAGTTCCCTTGGGCTATGCCGACGGAATTCCACGAAGCGCCAGCAACAAGGTGGGTGTTGCGATTGGGGGTGAGCTAGTGGCCCAGGTGGGAACAATCGCAATGGACCAATTTGTAGTTGATCTCACCGATTGTGATTTTGGCATTGTTGCGGGCAGCGAGGTGCATGTTTTCGGCCCTGGCGCCCACGGTGAAATGACGGCAGATTCGTGGGGAGTTGCCAGCGGAAGTATCGGCTATGAAGTCGTTACCCGGTTAGGAACTCGAGTACCGCGGGTTCACGTGTGACCAACTAGTTCCATTGGTAGTTTGATTCTTGTTCATTTAGGTAAAGGTTCATTTAGGTAAAGGTGGTGAAGCGAGCAAGTGGCTGTTGATTTCGGTAAGGCGGCAGGCCGAGCCGCACTTTCCCTTGGCGCTGTGGCACTTGGCGCAGCCGCGGGTGCTGCAGCCGAACGGCTAGTTATGCGTTTTAGCGCAACACCGGACGGTGACGTTGACTTAGCAGAGTTCTATTCACTGCATGGTGAACCATTTGAGGTCTTTACCTCAGACGGGGCGGTGCTCGCGGGTGAGGTCGACAGACTCCCGGAGTCCCAAGTCACAATTGTGATGCCGCACGGCTTCGCGCTCAATCGAAACTCTTGGTACTACCAGCGGCTCGCATTGCGTGATCGCGCGACTTTAGTTTTCTATGACCAGCGTGGTCATGGCGAGTCAACATATGTCTCCGACGCGGAACAGCGTGATCACAGTCTGGATCAACTCGGACGCGACCTGTTCTCGGTGATCAATCAGGTTGCACCCGAAGACACCTTGATCTTGATCGGTCATTCAATGGGCGGCATGTCGATCCTGGCCCTGGTGGAGCAGCACCCCGAGCTTTTCGGCAACCAGATCGCGGGGGTGGTTTTGATTTCCAGTGCGGCAAGTTCCGTTGCAGATTCCACACTTGGCTTACCGGCACCAATCTCAAAGGTTGTTCAAGGTTTGGTTCCCGGGGTTGCTTCAATTCTGGCTCGCGGTGGAACCGCGCTGTCACATTCACGTTGGAGCAAAACCGACTTGGGGTTACTGATTACACGGCTTTA
>ENA-OWPI01002358-OWPI01002358.1-marine-metagenome-genome-assembly--contig:-NODE-2358-length-17827-cov-2.820676_pt1 | contig 17827 bp, 18 predicted proteins | sample MGYA00238138_ERZ651775 | MGnify/ENA primary metagenome ERZ651775 (study PRJEB26906, sample SAMN06265043) | marine metagenome | isolation source: Helgoland LTER site | place: Germany:Helgoland, sampling...
AGGCGGTATTGCCGTCGGCATGGCCACGAATATTCCGCCCCACAACCTCGGCGAAGTCGTTGATGCCTGCCTCGCCTTGATTGAGGAGCCCGACCTCTCCAGCGAGCAGTTGATAGACTATGTGCCTGGTCCCGACTTTCCCACAGGCGGCATCATGTTGGGCCGCACAGGTGCGCGCAAAGCCTACCTCGAAGGCCGTGGCAGCGTCGTCATTCGTGCCAAAACACGCGTTGAGGAGATCCGCAAAGACCGCTTTGCCATCGTCATCGATGAGATCCCCTATCAGGTTAACAAAGCGACGATGATCGAACGCATCGCAGAGGCTGCGCGCGACAAGAAAATCGAAGGCATTTCCCACGTCCAAGACGAATCCGACCGCAACGGCGTCCGCGTCGTCGTCGAGCTGAAGCGCGACGCCACTGCTGAAGTTGTACTCAACCAGCTGTTCCGATTTACGCCGATGCAAACCTACTTCGGCTGTAACATGCTGGCGCTCAATGGCGGCCGGCCGGAGCAACTCACGCTTCGTAATTTCTTGACGTATTTCATAGACTTCCGAGAAGATGTTGTTGCGCGCCGCACGGCATATGAGCTGCGGAAAGCACGTGAGCGGAGCCATATCCTATGTGGTTTGGCTGTCGCCGTTTCAAACGTCGATGAGGTGGTAGCAACAATTCGTTCCTCAGCTGATGCCGCTGAAGCACGCTTCAAACTTATGGAGCGCCGCTGGCCTGCTGGCGATATTGTCGGTTACTTGAAGCTCATCGATGACCCGCTTCACCCTGTGAATGATGATGGGACATATAACCTCTCAGAAATTCAGGCACGCGCCATCCTAGAGCTTCGCTTGCAGCGCCTCACACAAATCGGCGTTAAAGAAGTCACCGATGAACTTGAGGAGCTTGCAGGAAAAATTAAGGAATACCTCGAAATTCTCGGATCACGCGAGCGTATCATGGGGATAATTTCTGACGAACTAAAAGAAGTTCGCGAACTTTTTGCAGTCCCTCGCCGTACCGAAATCGTCGACTGGTCGGGCGACATGGACGATGAAGACCTCATCGAACGCGAAGATATGGTCGTCACAGTGACATCAGGCGGCTACATCAAACGTACGCCTCTGGCAGACTTCCGTGCTCAAAAGCGGGGTGGAAAAGGTCTGTCTGGCATGCAAACCAAAGAAGAGGACGTTGTCACAAACCTTTTCGTTGCCAATACCCATACGCAGCTTTTGTTCTTCACAACGGAAGGCATGGTCTACAAGCTTAAGACATGGCGCCTGCCACAAGGCTCACGCACATCCAAAGGCAAGGCAATCGTCAACATACTGCCAATTCCCCCTGGGGTTTCCGTGGCTGCGATTCTTCCGATTGATCGTGATGAGAAAGACTGGGCCGAGCTTCAGATCATGTTCGCGACATCTGCAGGTGACGTTCGGCAGAACCGCCTCTCAGACTTCACAAACGTTATGCGCAACGGCAAGATAGCTATGAAACTTCCAGAGGATGGATCAGTTCATATGGTCAATGCTCGGATCTGTTCTGATCAAGATGATGTCATGCTTGTGACAAATGGGGGTCGTGCGATCCGTTTTCCGACAACGGATGTGCGCGTCTTTAACTCCCGCGCCTCTACGGGTGTGCGTGGCGTACGCCTTCAACCTGACCAACGCGTTGTTTCCATGTCAATTATTCGCCATTTTGAAGCAAGCTCAGACGAACGGGCAGCGTACCTAAAGATGCGGCGCGCTATGGCAGGCCTTGCTGATGATGCTGAAGGTATCGACGACGAGGGAGATGCAAACGCGAGCATCTCGCAAGAGCGTTATGCGGAAATGTCAGCACAGGAAAACCTCATTCTCACGCTTACAACAGGTGGCGCAGGCAAACTCAGCTCAAGCCATGACTATCCAGTTCGTGGACGCGGTGGTATGGGTGTTACTGCGATGGACAAGGCCATGCGCGGTGGTGATATCGTCGCTTGTTTCCCTGTGGAAATGGAGGATCAGATCATGCTGGCAACCTCAAAAGGACAATCCATTCGCGTACCTGTCGAGGGCATCTCCTTCCGCTCGCGCAGTGCAGGTGGCGTAAAAGTATTTAACACAGGCAAAGGCGAAGAGGTTGTCTCTGTCGCATGGATCGCCGATCCAAGCGATGACGAGGATACGCCCGAAGACTCTGTTGAGGAATAATGTGAAGGCTGTTCAAAATTGCACAGATACTGTGCGAAATTTTACATTGTGACACGGCGGCGAGAGCACTAGGTCCGTAACAAGTTTGTGATACTTGTGGATTGGCCGCTGGGGGCTGAATAGGCGTGCGTTTTAAATGCACGCCTTTTTTATTTTGCCAAATCAAGCAAACGTGCAAATACGCACAGTATCTTCGCGCTCGTGCCCGTATTCACAACACGCACAGTCAACTATCCCTCGTTCCAGACACTCTTGGGAACGACATAAAATGACACAACAAATCAACACAGCTCTTCTAATCGCGCGCATCCTGATGTCACTTCTGTTCATCATGGCTGGCATCGGTAAACTCGGCAATGTCGAAGGCTTTGCAGTCTTTATGGCCTCTGGCGGAATTCCAGCATTTCTTGCCTGGCCAGTGATCCTCTTTGAAATCCTAGCCGGTTTTGCAATCCTTGCAGGCTTCATGACCCGCCCCACAGCTCTGGCACTTGCAGCATTCTGCGTAGCCTCTGGTCTGCTTTATCACTTTGACCCATCAGACCAAAACCAGATGAACAACCTTTTGAAGAACCTTGCACTTGCAGGCGGATACATAGCACTCGCTATCGCTGGCGCAGGTAAATTCTCTGTAGATGGCCGCAAGGGCTGAACAAACGAGAGCGCTGCAGGGCTCGGCCTGTGGCGCTCTTTTCTAGCCAAACTTTCTTTCAAGATAGCCGAGCAGAGGCCCTTCGCTCGGGACCAGTCCCGACGCTCTCTCAATAAGCTCAGTTGGACGATAAAGCCCGCCATGGATCTGGACCGCGTCTTTGAGCCATTCTGTCGCACCAGAAACATTTCCTACCGCGAGCTCACTGTCCAGATTGGGTCGTGCAACGCGTAAGGCTTCATATAGACAGCCAGCGTAAACATTGCCCAACGCATAAGTCGGAAAATACCCCCAAAGCCCACAAGACCAATGCACATCTTGTAGTAGTCCGTTGGATGGCTTGTCGACAGCATAGCCAAAATCGGCTTCAAAACGACTGTTCCAAGCCTCCTCCAGGTCGCTTGCTTCAAGCTTTCCAGCAATGACATCTCGCTCCAGATCAAAGCGGAGCATGATGTGCAAATTATACTGAACCTCATCAGATTCTGTCCGGATGTAGCCTTTGTTCAGACGATTGACCGTTCGAAAAAAGACATCCTCATTCGCCACTCCAAAGTCGCCAAAGGCGTCTTTCATCTGTCCAAAAAGCCAGCCCGTAAAGGCCCGAGAGCGTCCCAATTGGTTTTCATAAATACGGCTCTGGCTTTCGTGAACGCCCAGAGAAACACCCCCGCCCAGCGGTGTGAGCAAGTGCTCTGATGCTATGTTTTGTTCATAGGTCGCGTGGCCCGTCTCATGAATCGTAGAATAGATACTGTTAAACGGATCAGTCAGTGCCGTGCGTGTCGTGATACGCACATCATCGCCTGACCCTGAAGAAAAGGGATGCACAGCCTTATCTAGCCGACCCTTTTGCATGTCATAGCCAAAGGTCTTCGCCAAAGACCGTGCAAGCCGCATCTGCTTTTGCTCGTCAAACTCAAACTTGAGTTCTGGCGGTTGATCCGCGCCCATCACTTTATCGCGCAGCGCGACAAGCCTCGGACGCATCGCCGCAAACGTCGCAGCCACATCTTCGCCGCTGGTGTCTGGCTCATAGTCATCCAAAAGTGCGTCATAGGCGTCACCGCCCTGAGCGAGAGCACTGGCCTCATCACGCTTGAGCGCAATCATCTCTTCTAAAGCGGGTAAGAACGCCGCCACATCTTCCCTTTCGCGCGCGTCAGCCCAGATACGCTGTGCACTTGAGCTGAGCTTCGCAATGGCTTCGGCTAGCTTGGGTGGAATACGCTGGCTGCGCTCAAAACTACGGGCAATATGACGGACATTGGCTGCAGATACGGGATCAAGTGTGCTCGCATCGATCTTAGCAAGCCACTCCCCAATCTGTGGGTGGGTCTTTCGAGCATGGAGCACCGATTCCATCGCAGCGAACTCTTCAGCACGCTGGCCTGCGGCCCCTTCTGGCATCATTGTCTCCTGATCCCAGCCTAGACGGCCAGCAATTTGCCCCAACGCTTCTGTTTGACGCTGAAACGCCATCAACTCATCATACGCAGACATGCTCTTACCCCTCCCTGATAGAGGATGCGCGTGGGTATTGCGCCATAAAGCGCGCGCGAATGATCAAAACCCAGAGCAAAGCTGCCGTCGCTTGGTGTGCAATCGCGATATGCCAAGGCGCGGCTGTGACAACCGTATAAATCCCGAGAGCAATTTGGAAGAACAGCACATAAACAGCGAGAGAGAACGCAGATTTTGTTGTGCGGTTGGCTGATTTGCGAGCCTTGAAAAAAATCATGATCGTGAATCCAAGAAGCACATAGCCAGCCATACGGTGAATAAACTGTACGAGCCCTGGGTTTTCAAAAAAGTTACGCCAGATCGGCTCGATCATCAGAGGGTTGGGCGGCACAAACTGCCCCCCCATCAGCGGCCAATCTGTGTAAGAACGGCCCGCATCAATTCCTGCAACCAAAGCACCTAAAAGTATCTGTAAAAACGCAAAATGCATCCAGCCCGTGCCCAGCGAAAAGAGTTTCGCCTCCCGCAGGCGACGTGCTTGCATCAAGTCTCTCTCGGGACGCGAGAGCAACAGCGCATACCACGTGATAAATCCGATGATCACAAACGCGAGGCCAAGATGCGTTGCGAGCCTGTAGCTTGCCACATCAGTCATTGAGCCTGTAAGGCCAGAGGATACCATCCACCAGCCGATTGCACCCTGTAGCCCTCCGAGGCCGCCCAGAAGCAATAGTCTTAGCGTCCATCCAGTCGGAATTTGGCGGCGCAACGCAAACCAAAGAAAGCCAACCGCCCAAACGAGGCCAACAACACGACCAAGCTGGCGATGACCCCATTCCCACCAATAGATGACCTTGAAGTCGTGCAAATCCATCCACTTGTTTTGCAATTGGAATTCGGGGATCTGCTTGTACTTTTCAAACTCTGAAAGCCAGTGCGCCTCATTCAAAGGTGGCAGCGCGCCAGTCAGTGGACGCCACTCCGTGATGGAAAGTCCGGAATCGGTCAACCGTGTCAGTCCCCCGACAACGATCATCGCAAAAACCAAAACACCTAAGAGAATGATCCATGCTCGGATAGCAAGGCGAGCACCGCCCTGCCCCTTGTCGATCATCCCGCCCTTCGGAGCCAGAGGCGCCGTGCCCTTTTCTCCGCTCACATCCTCGAATATTGCGCGTTTTTCGGCCATGTCGTTCCTCATTTCCTGTCGCTTGGGCTCAAACTAGGGTGCGCCTTGGTGGGCTGCAAGCGCCCTTAGTTGTCTTTGCCCCTGATAAGTTGACGCAGTGCGCCATGCAGCATTTGCACATCTGCCCGTGTCAAAGGCATACGGCTCCAGAGGTTGCGCAGATTTGTTTTCATATTCGCCGCCTTTTCAGGCGGAAAGAAAAAGCCGCGTTCATCCAGCCGCTCTTCCAAATGAGTGGCCCATGCCTCAATGTCTCCTCCTGTCGCAGGGTCCCCTCCACGAGCTATTTCCATGCGCTCATGGCTGATCTCTCCTTGAGCGCGACGCCACTCATAGGCAGTGAGCAGCACACATTGCGCTAGGTTAAGGGAGGGAAAATCAGGGTTCACAGGCACAGTGATCAGGGCATTGGCTCGCGCGACATCCTCGTTTTCGAGCCCTGCCCGCTCTGGCCCAAAGAGCACAGCGACTTTCTCGCCAGCGGCAAGCTTCTCTGCGGCCAGCGCCATCGCTCTCTCAGGGCTCATCACAGGCTTTGTGAGCCCCCGGATGCGTGCCGTTGTGGCAAAGACATAGGTGGTGTCCTCGAGCGCCTCGGCCAGACTATCACTCACCTGTGCCTCGTCGAGCAAACGGCCCGCTCCAGACGCCATAACAACTGCCTTTTCATTCGGCCAGCCATCGCGCGGTCCTACAACACGCATACGATCCAATCCGAAGTTCCACATCGCGCGCGCAGCTGCACCGATGTTTTCGCCCATCTGGGGACGTACAAGAACAAACAGAGGCTGCTTACCTTCGCTGGGCATAAAGAAAGTTCCTTTCGCGGTTTGCGCCGTTCTAGAAGAAAGCGTGCCCCGCGCCAAGCCAACAAACCCTGATACCCGCAAAGCCCCTTGGCCACACGAAAAAATCGCGCTAGAAGAGCGGACGCCAAATCAGGAGGCCAATATGGCACAAGACGAAACGCCACAGATCTATTTGATCACACCTCCTGATTTTGAGCTGAGCCGTTTTCCATCACAGCTAGCCTCGGTGCTGGACACCCATGAGATCGCTTGCGTCCGGCTTGCGCTTGCAAGCCATGATGAAGATACGCTCTGCCGCGCAGCTGATGCGTTGCGCGAAGTTACGATGGCGCGCGATGTCGCCTTGGTGATTGAGCGTCATATCCTGCTTGTTGAGCGTCTTGGCCTTGATGGCGTACATCTTACTGATGGAAGCCGTTCTGTTGCGAAAGCACGCAAAGCTTTGGGTCAAGATGCAATTGTCGGCAGCTTCTGCTCTGGATCGCGCCATGATGGCATGGCCGCAGGCGAAGCAGGCGCAGATTACATCAGCTTTGGACCGATTGGCGACACCTCTTTGGATGATGGCACTCAGGCGGAATTTGATCTCTTTGACTGGTGGTCACAAGTGATCGAAGTGCCTGTGGTGGCTGAGGGTGGTCTTGATGCTGAGTTGATCGCCAAGTTTGCGCCTGTGACAGACTTCTTCGGTTTGGGGAATGAACTCTGGTCTACAGATGATCCTGTTGCGACTTTGGCGCGCCTTCACGCGGTCATGAGCTAGGTCTCATGCATGGCCTAGCGCCGCGCATGATAAACCTCTGCCACCTCAGCAAATTCTAACGGCATACCTTTGCGAACAGCCGCTTCAGCCGCCTTCGCGAGAACCTTACGGTCTGAAAAATCGGCAACGCGCAATGGCGTGTGGTATTTTACTGTCACGCGCCCGCCACGACCAGCGGAGAGCGTTTTCAAGAGATGCGAGCCAAAATCCATATCTCCCCACCAGCCATAAAACCGTGCCGTCTCGCCAAAGGGGGCCTCATAAACAACTGTCACAGGCTGAACAAACAAACGATCGCGTAAAGGCTTCGCAAAAAAGGCCTGAAACAAAGTCGGCTTAAAAGGTAAAACGCGAAGGCCGTCTGTCGATGTCCCTTCTGGGAAGAACAAAAGCTTGTGCCCCGCCAGCAACCGCGCTTCAAATATTTCCTGCTGAAGTTTGGCCTCGCGTGGATCGCGTTTGATAAAAACGGTTCCCGTTGCCCGTGCCAGCCAACCAATTCCCGGCCAGCGCGCCACTTCAGACTTTGACACAAAGTAAACGCGCTTGCGGGCATTCAGAGCAAATATGTCAAGCCAGCTGCTGTGGTTCGCCACAACAGCTCCCGCGTCTTTCATTTGCGATCCTTCTGCACGGTGCTCCACACCGAGAATTACAAATGCGCCACGACACACAACCTGTGTTATATATGGCGTCCAAGGCCTGTTTAATCCAAACAAGGGCCGTTCAAAAAGCCTCAGAGCAAGCAGCAGCGCAAGCCCGCCAAATACTAATAGTGCGAGAAGAACAGCCCGCACACCAACGCGTAGCCAGCCCAAGGGGCTTATCGATTTTTCTTCGGCAGGGCTATCTGACTCCCAAGTCATTGGCGACCCTGATAAATTGAGCGGCTGCGTGCGGGCATAGCTTCAGTGTCCAAAATCAGGCAGACGTCTGTTGTGTTGAAGTCTCGATCAATAAACGCCCCCTCGCCCACCACGCCCCCAAGGCGCAAATAGGCTTTGATCAAAGCAGGCACTTCGAGCATTGCGGTTCGACGATCAATTTCTGCTTCGGGTATCAAGTTCATTGACTGAAAAGATGTTTCCAAAGCCCTGACACGCAGCGCATCTGCGGCAAGATGACGGTGATGCAAAAGAGACAGCGGCGCACTGAGTTTGTCTATGTCGGTACCATGAAAACTCGCCACCCCAAACATAAGCTCGATCTGATGCTCTTGAGCAAACTCTGCAAGCGCATTCCACAAATGAAACATCGCAGCACCGCCACGGTACGCTGGATCAAGACAAGAGCGGCCCAGCTCAAGCAGCTTGCGCCCAGAATCCTTGAGCTTGCTCAGGTCATATTCACCTTCAGAGTAAAACTGCCCTGCCTGAGCAGCGCCACCTTGGTCCATAAAGCGATACACCCCAACGACATGATCAGGCGCTTTGGCACAGCGCGCTTCATCTATCAAAATCAAATGGTGACTGGCCGTATCAAACCTGTCTCGTTCAAAGCGCATGTGGTGATCCACAAGAGCCCCATCACTGCCAAGCTCTTCGACAAAAACACGATATCTCAGGCGCTGCGCGCCCAATAGGTCGGCCTCACTTTGGGCAAGTCTGATTGTAAATCGCGGCTCGCTCATGGCCCCTCATTCGCGCTAGCGGTTCTGGTGCTCTTCTAGGGGCGTGCCTGCTTGGGTGCAAGAAGAGTCATTTTTACGCGAAAGGTTAACCTTTCGGTAATCTCTATTCGTCATCTAAGACCCACACCAGTTCGACACGTGTTCCGTCAATCACAACCTTGCCCGCTTCGGGAAAGTTAACAGTGGCTTTGCCACCAATGTTGGATTGCACCTGCCCAATCCCCCAGTCGGGCATTAGCGGGTGGCGCACTCGCATACCAGGTGCCAGGATAGCGTTTAAGTCGATCATGAAGAGACGCTATAGGAAGGACACCATATGGCACAAGACCCGCTTTCACTGGCAAAACTGATCGCCTCACGCATTTGTCACGATTTGATCAGCCCTGTGGGCGCAATTGCCAATGGCATGGAGCTTGTGGCCCTGACAGGTGCCGATAGTACACCTGAGTTCGAGCTCATCTCTGACTCTGTTGCAGGCGCAAATGCCCGCATCAAATTTTATCGTGTCGCGCTCGGCATGTCCTCCGCTGAACAAAAACTAGGCCGTTCCGAAATCAGCACCATTCTCGGCGCGTTTTATAAGGGCACGCGTCTTACCTGTGCTTGGGACGTTCAAGACGACTGCCGCCGCACAGAGGTTCAGGCTGCTTTTCTCGCACTCCTTTGTGTAGCAAGCGCATTGCCAACGGGAGGGCAGCTTACCGTTGTGCGTGATGGTGACGCCTGGAATATCTTCGCTCAGGCCAATTTGGTGCGCGCAAATGAAGCGCTATGGGCTTCTCTCGCAAGCGGTATTGCCCCTAAAGCCTTAGAGCCAGCAGATGTCCAATTTGCCATGCTTCCAGAATGCGCTAGCACACTTGAGCGCCGTGTCCGTTTTGAAATTGCCGACAACAGTCTGCTGATTAGCTTCTAACTACGTACGGTTCCGTCACCATCGACAAGGTATTTAAAGCTCGTCAACTGCGCAGCCCCGACAGGCCCGCGAGCATGCATTTTTCCTGTTGCGATGCCGATTTCCGCGCCCATGCCAAACTCGCCGCCGTCGGCAAACTGGGTTGAGGCGTTGCGCATCAAGATCGCACTATCAAGCCGCTGAAAGAAACGCTCCGCTGCGCCATCATCTTCTGTCAGGATGCAATCTGTGTGGTTTGAGCCAAATTCACGGATATGTGCAATCGCCTCATCAAGGCTTCCAACAGTCTTCGCCGCGATGATCATATCAAGGTATTCACAACCCCAGTCAGATGAACTTGCAGATATAACCCCCTCAATTGTCGAAATTTCTTTATCTCCACGCACCTCAACACCCGCCTCGAGAAGCGCTTTTATAACGCCTTGGCCGATCGTGCTCATCACATCCTTATGGATAAGCAAACACTCAGCTGCGCCGCAAATCCCTGTGCGTCGTGTTTTCGCATTCAAAATTACATTCAGCGCCTTCACAGGGTCCGCTTCTGCATCCACGTAAATATGCACGATCCCCTCAAGATGTGCAAAAACAGGCACCCGCGCTTCACGTTGCACAAGGCCAACAAGCCCCTTGCCGCCCCGCGGGACAATCACATCGATATAGTCCGTCATCGTCAGCATTTCGCTTACTGCCGCGCGCTCACGTGTTGGCACTAGCTGGATACTTTCTTCAGGCAGACCCGCCGCTTTCAAACCTGCAACGAGACAGCCATGCAAAGCGCTTGAGGAATGGAAACCCTCTGATCCACCGCGCAAAATCACAGCATTGCCCGCCTTGAGGCATAGAGCGCCAGCGTCTGCGGTTACATTTGGACGGCTCTCGTAAATCACACCGATCACACCGAGAGGCGTTCGCACACGACGAATATGAAGCCCTGACGGCCGGTCCCATTCTTCAAGGATCTCTCCCACAGGATCGGTCTGCCCCGCGACGGCTTTAAGCCCTTCCACAATGCTCCGCACGCGCGCTTCATCCAGCATCAGGCGGTCCATCATAGCCGGGCTCAAGCCCTTTTCAGCGCCATACGCCATATCTTTGGCATTCGCCGCGATGATCTCTTCACGCTGCGCCCAAACCGCTTCCGCCGCGGCTAAAAGCGCATCCCGTTTTTGATCTGAGCTTGCAAACGCCAGTTCCGCCGCGGCGGCACGCGCCTTTTGGCCCATCTGTTGCATCATCTCGGGAATATGTGTCATCGGATCGTAGCCTTTCAGATGGTCAGTGCCATATCGTCTCTGTGTATGAGGGCTGCTCGCCCAATATAACCAAGAATAGCCTCAATCTCGTCGCTCTGATGGCCCTTGATCGCACGCGCTTCCTCGCCAGTATAACGGGCAAGTCCGTGCCCAAGCACTGCGCCGCTCGCGTCGCAAATTTCTACAGGCTCTCCACGTCCGAAGCTCCCGCTCACATCTGTCACACCCGCCGGCAAAAGACTCTTTCCTTGCGCAAGCGCTTTCGCGGCACCCGCATCAAGCAGGATACGACCTTGAGGCTTCATTGAAGCAATCCAGCGTTTACGCGCGGCCTGCGGATCGCCTTCGGCTGCAAAGAGCGTATGTGCCGCGCCCTCTTCAATTGAACTCAACGGCCGCAATGGCGAGCCTAAAGCGATAATCATCTCACAGCCTGCGCCTGTAGCCGTCTTGGCCGCCATGAGCTTGGTCTTCATCCCGCCTTTGCTCAAACCTGTTCCCGCATCCCCTGCCATCGCTTCAATTTCGGGAGTGATCTTTTCTACACGATCAAAGCGCGTCGCCGAAGGGTCCAGCGCAGGGCTTGCAGTATAAAGCCCGTCAATATCACTCAAGAGGACTAAAAGGTCCGCGCCGACCGTGACAGCCACCTGCGCTGCCAAACGGTCATTGTCACCATATCGTATTTCATCTGTTGCGACGGTGTCGTTCTCGTTCACAATCGGTACAACACCAAGGCTCAAGAGCTGCTCAAGTGTGGCGCGGGAGTTCAGGTAGCGGCGCCGATCAGCACTGTCTTCCAGCGTCACCAGAACTTGACCTGTAATGATTCCATGTGGCTGCAAAACTTCTTCATAAGCGCGCGCAAGGCGAATCTGGCCAACAGCCGCTGCCGCCTGTGACTGCTCCAAAGCAAGCTCCGCAGGTGGCAAACCAAGCACCCCGCGCCCCAAAGCTATTGAACCAGACGACACCAGAACAACATCTTGCCCCCGTGCCTTCATCCGAGCAACATCTTCTGCGAGGCTCACAAGCCAGTCCGCTTTTAGCCCGCCAGCTGCAGGATCAACCAACAGGGCCGAACCAATCTTAACAACAATGCGCCGTGCTTTGCTTAGGGCTGCCATGGCTCCGCCTCCATGCCGAGCGCTGCCTCCGCGGCCCGCATCTCGATAATCTTGGCACGCAACGCCCGCAGGACATCGGTCACGCCTTCACCCGTCACACCAGACATCAACATAATCGATGTGCCTGTCGCAGCCTCAACTTCATCCTTGAGGAATTCCCGTTCCTCAGCGTCCAAAGCGTCAATCTTGTTGAGGACTGTAACGCGGGCCTTGTTTGCAAGCTCGCCGCCATAGGCTTCCAGTTCTCCAATAATCGTCTTGTAGTCGCCCACGGGGTCGCCAGAGGTACCGTCAATCAAATGCAAAAGTACAGCACAGCGTTCCACATGCCCTAAAAAGCGCACACCAAGACCAACGCCTTCATGTGCCCCTTCAATGAGGCCAGGAATGTCCGCAATAACAAACTCAGCACCATCTACTCCAACAACGCCAAGGTTTGGGTGAAGCGTGGTAAAGGGATAGTCAGCAATTTTGGGTCTCGCGTTAGAAGTCGCTGCTAAAAAGGTGCTCTTGCCTGCGTTCGGCAGCCCAAGAAGCCCAGCATCAGCAATCAGCTTTAGGCGTAGCCAGATCGTACGCTCAACACCCTCTTGGCCCGAATTTGCTCGGCGTGGCGCTTGGTTTGTTGACGATTTGAAGTGAAGGTTGCCAAATCCACCGTTGCCGCCTTTGGCGATGCGCAACCGCTGCCCAAGTTCTGTCAGGTCGGCGATCACTGTCTCGCCGTCTTCTTCAAGGATTTCGGTCCCGACCGGCACGCGCAAAATAACGTCGTCCCCGTCCTTACCTGTCCGCTGGCTGCCCATACCGGACTGACCATTGTTGGCAAAGAAATGCTGCTGATAGCGAAAATCGATAAGCGTATTGAGCCCGTCAACCACTTCGACCCAGACATCGCCACCGCGACCACCGTCGCCACCGTCAGGGCCACCATATTCAATAAACTTCTCGCGTCGGAAGCTAATACAGCCGCCGCCACCCGAGCCGGAGCGAATATAGACCTTTGCAAGATCAAGAAATTTCATATCGTCTCCTTAACGCCCGCTATTGGGCGGCTCAACTGAGTTTGCAGATGTATGTCCATGTCGCCACATTGGTGTTGCGCGCAACACAAAAAGTTTCTGCATCGCCAATATACTCAAACCCTTGGTTTGTCAGCACACGGGCTGATGCAGGATTGTCTTGAAAAACACAGGCAAAGATCGTTTCGCAGCCTTGCGGATTGGCCTCAATCAGTGCTTCAACAGCCCCCGATGCGATTCCTGTGTTCCAGAATGCAGGTGCGACCCAATAGCCGATCTCAGATTGATTTCGATCCATCCGCGACAGGCTAATAATTCCAGTCAGGCTGGGGCCGCCATCTTTGCTGGCATCAATCGCCCAGATATCTTCAAACCGATCTGCGCTCTGAGCCCGCTTGATAAACGCCTCAGTATGACCTGGCGGCAAAGGATGCGCGATACGGCTTGTATTATGCGCCACACGTTCGTCGCCAGCATAAAGATCAATCATGGCCTGGTCAGAAGCCACAAGCGGCCTCAAATCAAATTTATCTTTATTAATAATGTCTTGCGTGACACTTCTAACATGTATCATGCGCTCTCCCCTTTAAAACAACACGAGTAAAACAGAAGCCACAGTCAAAGCTGCAAGGCTCCACATAAGGTATTTTTCTTCTGGCCTCCCCGCCAGAAGTGTTGCGATCCGATCCCCTGCATAGGCCCAGATAGGATGCAACACGAGTTGCAAACCAAGCAGGCAAAGAGCGATCGTCAGCGTGGCTTCAAGGCTCGGCGTGCCCGCAGCTGTAAAGCTGGTGAACCCCGTCGTGATCATCGCCCATGCCTTTGGATTAAGAGGATGCACCCAGAGGCCAGCCAAGAAACCAGGCGCTGTGCCCTCAGATATACCAGCGCTGAGCCGCATGTTCGCCACTTTCCAAGCCAGCCAGCAGATGTAGGCCACACTGGCCCACTTCAGCGCTTCAAAAACCCAAGGTGCCGACTTAGCAAGCTCCATCAGGCCAAAGCCAATCGGCCAAATGATGAGCTGTTTGCCAAGCGCCACACCTGCCACAAAAGGCAAAGCCGCGCGAAAGCCAAAGCGCGCGCCCGTGGCCATAAGCGCCATATTGGCTGGCCCGGGTGTGCCCACCTGAGACGCCCCAAAGACGAGAAATGCTGCCACAGAAACGCTCATTCTTGAGCTCCCAAATACGAAAAAGGGACCGGTTCTTCACCGATCCCTTGTTTGTCTTAAAACCTTAAGGTCCGGTTACTCAGCGGCCTCCGCCACCGGGAGAACCGAAATAAAGGTGCGGCCTTTGAGACCTTTGTGGAACTTCACGTTGCCATTGGCTGTGGCGAAGATCGTGTGATCTTTACCCATGCCAACGCCTGCGCCCGGCCAAAACTTTGTGCCGCGCTGACGTACGATGATGTTACCACCGATGACGACTTCGCCACCGTATTTTTTAACGCCAAGACGGCGACCCGCTGAGTCGCGACCGTTACGGGATGAACCGCCAGCTTTTTTATGTGCCATATCGTTTCTCTCCTACTGCGCTTACTTCGACAGATCAGCAGCTTGTGCAACCCACTCGGGTTTCACTTTCACTGCGTCAAAGCTGTCTACGTCTACTTTTGCGAGGTCTGCAAAAGTGTTGATGCCGGCTGCTACGAGCTTCTTCGCTGCGGCTGGGCCAACACCTGTTATTTGTGTCAGATCGTCACCAGCAGCGGCTGGAGCTGCGGCGGCTTTCTTAGCTGCTGGCTTCTTCTCGTCAGCTGGTTTCGCTACAAAGCCAGACACTGAACCTGTGCCAATCGCGGCTTTCACACCAGTCTTATCGCCACCACTTGCAAGAATGTCAGTGATACGAAGAAGCGTAAGCTTCTGACGGTGCCCGACAGTACGCTTTGATGAGTGCTTACGACGGCGCTTAACGAAGTTAATCACCTTCTTGCCTTTGATCTGGTCGATCACTTCAGCCTGAACGGCTGCGCCGTCGACCATAGGAGCACCAACAACAGGTGCATCACCACCAAGCATCAGAATTTCGTTGAACTGGATTGTTTCACCAGCATCGGCTGCAAGTCTTTCAACACGGAGCACATCGCCCGATTGAACTTTATATTGCTTGCCGCCTGTTTTCAGGACCGCGAACATGGGTCTTTCCTTTTCATCATCCGCATTCTGTGGCCCCTGCGTTTGCAGTGTTTTAGCAGGGAATTTCGCCCCGCCGCCTCGAACAGCGCGTTCCTCTTGGGAACGTCATTAATAATAATTCCGGAGCGGTTTCCCCCTCCGGCTGCGCGCTTATCGTGAATACGCAGCCCCAAGTCAAGCGTGTTCGCTAAAGAAACTTGCCGTATATGTTGGCTTTCTGCCAAATATTCGGGTCTAGAGGTCTTCTCCAAACATCTGGACGGAAACCGCCAAGCCAATGGCGTAGCTCAGGTCCTCAGAAAGCGCGCCATAACCCTCAAAAATTGCTGAGTTCAGCGCTGCGCCCTCATCAGTTTTAGAAAACGCTATGTAGGCCGCCAGATCCCCCTCGGGTAAATCGCCAAGCGCAGCGCAGAGATAGGCCGAAATCCAAGCCTCCAGCGAGACGCGGATTTCGGGCATCCGCGCCTGAACCTCGGCCAGCACATCTCCCTCCTGCATCTCAAAGACACCGCCCTCAATCAATCCGCGGTAAAACGCCAGATCCGCATTCAGCGTTCCCGCCACATTGCGCTCCAAAAGATCATTCACCTGCGCAAACTCAAGCAAAGCTTCGGCACGTTCTGGCGGCTCCAAGCAAGCGGCCTCTGCAGTTTCCTGCGCCCCCTCAAGCAACAAATATTTGCGCCCTGCCAGTTCAGCTTCAACAATACGTTGGCCACGCTCGGACTGATAAAACGTGAGCAGCTCGCTAATATTTACGCCTGCAAAGCTTCCCTCCATCGCAGACCGGACACGCAGGTGCATCATTGAAGGGTCATACAGTCGCTTCAGGATATCGCGCCATGCTGCACCACCAGCATCAGGCAGCATCGCCTCACCAACCGTATGCCCATAGTCGAGAAACTCTTCACGCAACACATTGATCAGAGCATCTGATCCCAGCGTCTCAAGCAAATCATCAACAGGGTCCGCCTGTGCGGTCAGCGCCCAGACAGACAAAAGAGCCGCGCCAAAAAGTTTCACAGTTCTTGGCCAGGGCTCAACTCGGCCATTCGCAATGCAAGCTTCTCATAACGGTCTGCCATCAGCGCATATTGCACCCCGTTCATCAACTCATAGACCTTTTGCATCACCGGATCTTCGAGAGCTTCTGCATAAGCCTGAACCTCCGCATCGCTAAAGCCCTCATAGATACGCGCAGCACTCGCAAGGGCCGATGCTTCTATTTCAACAGCCATCTCCGCCGCCTGCTCTTCCATCAGACTGCGCAATGTGGCCTCGTCAATCCTGTTGATCACACCCGCATCTGACGCCGCCAGCAAAAAGCGGATTTGCACTTCCTGTGCTGCTTGCGTACCAATATTTTCGGGGTCAATCGCGTGGTTCATACGCTTGAGAAGCGTAAGACGTGCGCTGCCCTCGGCAACCATATCAGCTACAAGCGCCTCTCCGCGTGCATAGTCATCAGCACCATCTTCTGCAGAATGAGCTTCGTTTTCGACCTCCACCAAACGCATTCCTAAATCAGACGCATAGAACCCAGCGGCATGTGCGAGCATCTCACCACTCAATGCCTGCGCCAGCAGCTGCTTAGCATCTTTCCGAATGAGGGTCGGCTCAAAAACCTGATCGGCCAGAGCTGTCCACTGTAAACCGAAGTCTTGCGCCTCCATGCCAAGAATTTGGGGCGCGTTCGTCGCGCCGACACGCATACTTTCCAGCGCAACATCAAAGCCAGTCACTTCGAGAAAAGCTTCCAAGCGCGCCGAATTGGCCTCAGCTTTTGCGCCAGATTGAACGGACATGAGAGCCACAGCACAGAGCGCCCCTATAGCTAAGACCGAGAGCTTGGAGAAAAAAACACGCGTCATGGCATACCTTTCGGGTGATCCGCTTGCTGATAACCTAGTCAAATGCAGCGCTGGTTCAATGGCAAACCCCGCTGCCTTTGTGTCAAATGGCAATTCGGCGCCTATCGGCCACAGGCCACCCTCAAAGCAACACCAAGCAAAACATTTGCCCCAGCTGCCGCGTGTTCAGGGCTCGTGTACTCGGCCTCATTGTGGCTCAGCCCGTCTCTGCAAGGAACAAAAACGAGCGCGCTGGGAACAGCCCGTGCCATATGAAAAGCATCATGACCCGCCCCCGAGATCACATCTTGCACGGGAAGCCCTCGCCCAGTCGCGCTCTGGCGCACTGCCTCTGTGAGAGCATGGTCAAACAAGACCACAGGCGAATGCCAGATTTCTTCTAAACTGATCGCTATCTTGCGCTCCGCAGCTTGAAGATCATCAAGACCCGCCTGAAACGCCGCGTCCATTTCCTTAAGCCGCGTTTCAAGCGGGTGCCGCAAATCAACCGTTAGATCAATTCGTCCGGGCATCACATTTATGGAGCCTGGCCGCGCAGTTAACACGCCGATCGTCGAACGTGCGGCCTCGTCTTGCAGGCCGACCTGATACACAAGCTCAATCACACGTGCCAAAGCCGGCATAGGGTCTCGTCGTTGTGTCATAGGGACGGGCCCAGCGTGGGTTTCTTGGCCCTGCAGGCTGAGCTCATACCAGCGGATCGCTTGTCCCCCCGTGACCGCGCCAATCACAGTGCCAGCATCCTCCAGCACAGGACCCAATTCGAGTTTGAGCTGGACATTGAGCAC
>ENA-OWPI01002359-OWPI01002359.1-marine-metagenome-genome-assembly--contig:-NODE-2359-length-17826-cov-33.860161_pt1 | contig 17826 bp, 19 predicted proteins | sample MGYA00238138_ERZ651775 | MGnify/ENA primary metagenome ERZ651775 (study PRJEB26906, sample SAMN06265043) | marine metagenome | isolation source: Helgoland LTER site | place: Germany:Helgoland, sampling...
TTCTATAATAAGAAGTTGAATGAAAAAACAGCATACATCTCAATTATTATTGGATTAATTGGAGGGTTTCTTTTATTTCCAGCTCCTGATTTTTCAAAGAGTTTGTTAGTTGGTATAATTTTACCAGCAGATACTTTTCCAGCTTTTGTCTCTCAATCATTGTTGTTTTTATCTTTTATAATCGCAACTTTTTTGCCCGTAATATTTTGGAAAATAAAAGGATCTAAAAAATAGACCTAATAATTTGTAAAAGGTGTATAAGTAACTATATACACCTTAACAAATGTCTGAGATTCAAATATCCATTAACAACTTATCCAAAGTTTATGATAATGGCTTTAATGCACTTAAGAATATTAGTCTTCAAGTAAAACAAGGAGAGATTCTTGCAATGCTTGGACCAAACGGTGCTGGCAAAACTAGTTTAATTAGTATTATTTGTGGTATTGTTAAGCCTTCCTCAGGCACAGTTACAATAGATAATTTTGATATTATAAAAAATTATAGAGAGACAAGATCAAGAATAGGACTTGTTCCTCAAGAACTAAATTTAGAATCTTTTGAAACAGTTTTTGATACTGTATCTTATTCTAGGGGACTTTATGGAAAATCACCTAACCCAAAACATATTGAAAAAGTTTTAAAAGATTTAACCTTGTGGGATAAAAAAGACCAAAGGCTTAGACAATTATCGGGCGGAATGAAGAGAAGAGTTTTAATTGCTAAAGCTTTATCGCATGAGCCTAAAATATTGTTTCTTGATGAACCAACAGCAGGTGTAGATGTTGAGCTTAGAAGAGATATGTGGCTAGTTGTTGATGAACTTCGAAAAACAGGAGTAACTATTATTCTAACTACTCATTATATTGAAGAAGCAGAAGCTATTGCTGATCGTGTGGCTGTTATTAATCAAGGTGAAATTATTGTTGTTGAAGACAAAAAAGAACTTATTAAAAAAATGGGCCATAAAAAGTTAACTGTAGAGTTACAAGAAAAAATTACAAAAATACCTGAAGATTTATCTAAGTATAATCTTGAAATAGGTAATGAAAATATAAATTTAATTTATACTTATAATGTTCAGGCAGAAAAAACTGGGATTACAGATTTATTGCAAAATTTAAAAGATGCTGGCTTAAAATTAAAAGATTTAAAAACTGAACAAAGCACATTAGAAAAAATATTTGTTAATTTGGTAAAGGAGAACAATGAAATTTAATTATTATGGTTTTAAAGCTATATATGTTCACGAGATGAATAGATTTATAAGAACTGTAGGTCAATCCATTTTATCTCCTGTTATATCAACCTCATTATATTTTGTTGTCTTCGGTTCAGTTATTGGCAGTTATATTCAAAAAATTGATGGTGTGAGTTACGGATCATACATTGTCCCTGGATTATTAATGTTAACCTTGTTAACTCAATCTATAAGCAATACATCTTTCGGAATATTTTTTCCAAAATTTAATGGAACTATTAATGAAATTTTAGCAGCACCTATCTCAACACTTGAAACAGTAATTGCTTTTGTTGGAGCAGGAGCTACCAAAACATTAATCGTTGGAACTGTAATTTATACCACCGCATCCTTTTTTGCTGATGTCACAGTCAAATATCCAACGTTGATGATATTTTTATTAGTTTTGGTTTCTTTTACCTTTGCATTATTTGGTTTCTTAATTGGTGTTGTTAGTAAAAACTTCGAACAAATGTCTATAATCCCGTCGTTAGTTATTACACCCATGGTTTTTCTTGGAGGAAGTTTATACTCTCTTGATATGCTGCCACCGTTTTGGCAAACAGTTTCTTATTTTAATCCTGTGGTTTATTTAATTGATGGTTTAAGATTTTCTTTTTATGGGGTGTCTGATTTTAATATCTGGATCAGTATCAGCTCAATGGTCTTCTTCTTAATGGTCTGTATTACACTTGTGAGCATCTTACTTAAAAAAGGTTATAATATTAAGAGCTAGAAATTTAGTTTAAAAACAGTATTATAAACCATCATTATGTTATCTTATATTTTACCCTTTATAGCTCTAATTGTTGTAGTGGTTTTTATCCATGAATATGGGCACTATTATTTTGCTAAACGCTATGGAGTAGGGGTTACTGATTTTTCCATTGGATTTGGAAAAGAAATGTTTGGTTGGAATGATAAATCTGGTACGCGATGGAAGATCTGTGTCATACCACTTGGTGGATATGTTAAATTTTTTGGTGATAGAAATGTTTATAGCCAAGCTGATAATGAAAAAATTATAAAAGAATATAGTAAAGAAGATCAAGAAAAATTATTTGTATTAAAGCCTTTATATCAAAGAGCTTTAATTGTTTTTGGTGGCCCTTTAGCTAATTTTTTATTAGCAATTTTGATATTTTTTTCAATTTATACATTTGCTGGCAAAGACTTTACTCCTGCTGTGATTAATGAAGTTCAAAAAGATAGTCCTGCAATGGTAGCAGGCCTAAAAGATAATGATATTGTGATTTCAATTGATGGCAATGAGGTAAAAAGCATAATGGATGTCTCTAAATTTATCACCATGTCTACTGATGAATTTATAAGCTTTACTATAAAAAGATTTGATCAAGAACTAATTTTTAGAGTTAAGCCCAATTTAGTTAACAGCGAAGACAATCTTGGTAATAAAATCAATAAAAGAATGATTGGCATAAAACTTGGAGCTTACAATAATGAAGTAAACCATGTAAAACTTGGTCCCTCTAAAGCTATATATTATGCTGTTAATGAGGTTTATTATGTGACTACCTCATCACTTAAATACTTAGGTAGTATGATCGCTGGAAATGGTGATAGCTCACAATTAGGTGGCCCCATAAGAATTGCAAAAATAAGTGGACAGGTTGCAGAATTTGGTATTTTACCTTTTATTAGTTTAATGGCTTATATTTCTATAAGTTTAGGGCTAATCAATTTGTTTCCAATTCCAATGCTTGATGGTGGACATTTAATGTTTTATGGAATTGAAAAAATATTAGGTCGTCCCTTATCACAAAAAACACAAGAAGGTTTCTTTCGAATCGGTATGTTTTTATTGTTATCATTGATGTTTTTCACCACATTTAATGACCTAAAAGATGTTGGTTTATTTAAGTTTTTTAACAATTACATTTCTTAAATAACCCTTTAAAATCAACGTTTATTTAATTAATCACAATATGTTGGGGTTTTTATTTTAAGAGACACTAATAAAAAGCTTGATTTATAAGGTTTTATGTAAATTATGTGAAAATAACCAATAAAACCGGAGCTAAATAAATGAACAAAAAACAACTAATCGCTAAACTTTCAGGTTCTTTAAACCTAAGTAAAGCTGATGCAGAGCGTACTTTTGATACGATAACAAACACTATTCTAGATGCTTTAAAAGGCGATGATTCAGTTAAGATCGCTGGATTTGGTACTTATAAAGTAGCAAAAAGAAAAGCTAGAGTTGGAAGAAATCCAAGAACTGGAGAGCAAATTCAAATCGGAGCTTCTCAAAAAGTTAAATTCTTACCAGCAAAAGCATTAAAAGAAGTATTCAATAAATAACACTTTTTTTTAAACGGCCTAAATGTTTTAAGTATAAGCAATTAGGCCGTTTCTATATGCGAATACTGCATAGCTATTTTACCTAATCAGCGTTAGTTTTTGTAAGTCACTAAATTATAAGTCTTTTCATTAAACGGGAGGTCTTATGACTAAAATGATTAAACTAATAACAGCACCTTTATATTCATTAGTAATATTAATGGGCTTAACAAGTATCGGAAATGCTGAGACTACAGTTTCAGCAGAAGTAGGGTTTATTTTTAATACTCTATTATTTTTAATTTGTGGTTTCCTTGTCATGTTCATGGCGGCGGGTTTTGCAATGCTAGAATCTGGGATGGTAACTTCAAAAAGTGTATCAGTAATTTGTGCAAAAAATATCGGTTTATTTTCAATAGCTGGAATAATGTTCTGGTTAGTAGGTTATAATTTAGCTTACGGCATACCAGAAGGTGGATATATAGGAACTATTATTCCTTGGTCTGATAGTAGTGCAATTGAAACAGGTTATTCAGATGGATCTGATTGGTATTTCCAGATGGTATTTTGTGCAACTACAGTATCTATTGTATCAGGTGCAATGGCTGAAAGAATTAAATTATGGCCATTCTTTTTATTTGCAGCAATTTTAGCTGGAATTTTATATCCAATCGTAATGGGTTGGCAGTGGGGTGGAGGCTGGTTAGCAGAATTAGGTTTTTCTGATTTTGCTGGTTCAACTCTTGTGCACTCAACTGGTGGTGCTGCAGCTTTAGCGGGCGCAATAATAATTGGACCAAGACTTGGAAGATTTACAAAGTCAGGTGCGCCAGCTCCTATTAAGCCATTTGCTGCTTCATCAATTCCATTAGTTACAGTTGGTGTATTTATTTTATGGTTAGGTTGGTTTGGTTTCAATGGTGGTTCACAACTAGCTATGGGAACTGCTGCTGATGCAATTGCTGTGTCAACAATCTTTATTAATACGTTCTTAGCTGGAGCTGGTGGTGTAATGGCTGCTGCAACAGTTACAAGATTAGGATTTGGAAAAACTGACGTTGTACAGATGCTTAATGGATGTATTGGTGGATTAGTTGCAATCACAGCTGAACCATTAATGCCATCTCCATTAGCTGCTATCTTAATTGGTGGTGTAGGGGGTGTAATTGTTGTCTACGGTACTAAATTATTATTTGCTTTACAAATTGATGATGTTGTAGGAGCTATCCCAGCTCACTTGTTTGCAGGTATCTGGGGAACATTAATTGTACCAGCAACTAACCCTGATGCTTCTTTTAGTGCTCAGTTAATTGGAGTACTAGCAGTTAATATATTTATCTTCATTGTTGCCTACATTGTGTGGTCGATTATGAAGGCAACTGTTGGTCTTAGATTAAGTAAAGAAGCTGAAACAAAAGGTACAGACGTTTCAGAAACAGGTGTAATTGCTTACGCAATTAGAGATTAAAAAAATAACTATTGCTCTCTTATAGTTGAAAAGGGGCCCCTTAATTGGGGCCTTTTTTATTTCTAAAGGTCTTTTAGGGTACTCAAGACTTCTTGTGCATGATCTTTAACTTTTACATTGTCCCAAATTTTTACAATTTTACCCTTAGGATCAATCAAAAATGTACTTCTAACTACACCCATAAACTCTTTACCCATAAATTTTTTTTTAGCCCAAACTTTATAACTTTTTACAATTTTAATTTCTTCATCTACTAAAAGATCAAATCTAATTTTATATTTTTCTTTAAATTTATGATGACTTTTAAGGTTATCTTTTGAAATACCAAATACCTCACAATTAAGTTTTTTAAATTTAGATAATAATTTATTAAAGTCATTAGTCTCAATAGTGCATCCTGGAGTATCATCTTTTGGATAAAAATATAGAACCACATATTTTCCAATAGAATTTTTTAATGAATACGAACTACCATTAGTAGAAACTAGATTAAAATTAGGAGCCTTAGAATTTATCTTCAGCATCTATAATTTATTTTCGTACCAAATTTTATCCCAGTCAAAATTTGGTGGTATGCCATAAGTCGAATTAATATTAGTTGCATGCATGGTTAAAGAAGGAATTGGAGAAATACAAAATTCTTTGTCATAAATTTCATGTAATTTAAGTTCCATTGGATGGTGTCTTACTGTTGACATTAATTTTAGCTCATCTAAATATTTGTTAATCATTTTTTTACTAGTTAAAAAAGTAATTAAAGACTCATTAACAGTTCTCCAGTGCCTCATATTTCCAAAAAATATTTTTGAATTATTGATTGTTGAATATAAATAAGGATAATCAGCAGGGCATAAGAAAATTTCTTGATTTAATTGAGTGCTAATTTTTTCATATGTAAAAAGCATTTCAGTTATAGCTTCTTTTGTATGAATATAATCATCTTCTAAAAAATAGAATAAATCTGAGTCATCATTTTCAGAAATTTCGATCGATTTATATAAATTTCTCATATTAGAAATCATATTTTCAGAAATTGTCTTTCCATTAGTGTCTATTTTTTTAATTTTTTCATTAAATTCATTTTCTTTAAGATTAATCAGTTGTGTAGATAAAATTGTATCATTTAGTAGCTGGTTAATTTTATCCAAGTTTTTTTTAGACGATCTATCATCAGTAATTATGATTTTAATATTAGTATCTTTAAAAAATTCTTTTGCTATCTCACAAGATTTGATTACAGACTTTATAGTTCTAAGAGTATAATCAATTTTAGGTAGATCAAATATCCGTTTTTTATTTTGATCGAGCATAACTTTAGTGTTGTCTGTATTACCAAATGTATAGGATCGAATTATAATAGCTAAACTTTTAACTTTTCTTGTAATGGTGGTTTTACCAAGAGGTACACTAATTGAAATTTCTCCACTTTTACTCAAATTTTGATTAGCACTGATGTTTCTTGATGGGATATGTAAATCTGCCTGATCAATTATTTCATAACCAAATTTTCTAATTAATTTTACAAAAAGTTTGTTTAAAAACGATTTTTTTTTAATTACTAACTTATTTCTCATATGTTGAATTAGTATTGTATTATATAAATTTTTAACTTAAATATTTAATATAATGAAGATTAAATCATCATCACAATTAGTTCAAACTGCACTTAGTCAAATAAAGACTATTTCAACGGAACAAGCTTTTAAGCTATTTAATGAAGATAAATGCAATTTAATTGATATCAGAGAAAAAGGTGAGCTTGATAAAATGGGAAAAGTCGAAAATTCAAATCATATTCCAAGAGGAATGTTAGAATTTTGGCTGGATCCCAATAGTCAATATTATAAAGAAGGTAAATTAGATATGAATAAAGAAATGGTTTTATTTTGTGCGGGCGGTTTAAGATCGGCGCTTGCTGTAAAATCTTTAAAAGAAATGGGCTTTGAAAAAGTTTCACATATTGATGGTGGTTTTGCTGCAATTAGTCAAAGTGATTTTAAAATAGTCTAATCTATTTATTGTATTCGTCTAACGCGTATTCCAATCTATCTTGACCCCAAAATATTTGATCATTAATTTTAAATGTTGGTGCACCGAATATTTCTTTCTCATGAGCATCTTTGGTCACATCTTTTAATTTATCTTTAATAATTGGATCTTTAATTGCTGTTAAAAATTGATCAGGATTAATTTTACAACTCTCAACAAGAGAAATTAATATTTTTTCATCTGCAATATCTAAATTATCTCTCCAATATGCATTAAACATAATATCTATATACCGATCTTTTATTGTTGAATTTATAGAAAAATAACCACGCATAACGTTAAGTGAGTTTATAGGAAATTTGTCGTTCCATTTAAAGTCAAATTTATTTTTTTTTGCAATAAGATTGCAATCATTAATCATATTTTTTAATTTTGATTTTATAAATGCAGGAGCTGTTATTCCTTTTAAATTATGAAGACCGCCTAATAATATAGGTTTATATTTTATTTTAATATCATTTGGAAGAGACTGGATTTTTTTATGTGCCAAGTAAGTATATGGGCTTATAAAATCAAAATAGAATTCTATTTCTTTAGTCATATAAATTTATTCTTTTCGAATAAAAAATTCTTATAAACCAATAGACCAAAATCCCTATTGGACCAATAAAGTAAGTTAGTATAAGAGGAAAGGATAATAATATTTTATTGATGCCAAATTTTTGAGAATCCTTCACTATCCATCCACCACAGAATAAATTTATAGCTAGAAAATGAGACCAAAATAAAATTAAGAATGATTTATCAGAAAATAGATCTAAAATTGAGCTTAAACCGAGATAAAGCTCAAAATTTTTTAGAAAATCATAACCCTCGTTAAAGAGTAAATATAACAAATAACAATAAGCTAAGCTTATAATAAAAATAGGGAAAATTGACGTTATAAAGACCTTACATATTTGTGATTGAGGAAAAATTATTAACACTATCCAAAATGGCAAAACACCCAAATTTAGCCATAGAAAAATCATCTCAATAGTAAAGTATGTATAAATTTGATCGATCATATTTTAATGTATTATATTACAAGATAGCATGATTCCCATAAGAAATAGAAAAAAAACATTAGAAGTTACCATGGAAGAAATGAGAAATTTTTCCTTCGCCTACATAGAAAAATATGCTCCTTCAAAGCAGCAACTACGAACCTATTTGTTAAAAAAATATTTAAAAGCAAACGTTCCTAATGTTAAAAAACAAGATATTACTGATTTGATTGACATTGTTTTAGTTGATCTTGAAAAAAGCAAATTTATTAGTGATAAGTTTTATTCAGAGAGTAAATCAAGAAGTCTTATTCAAAGAGGCAGTTCAATTAATAAAATTAGAAATTATTTGATGGTAAAGGGTATTGATGACACTTACATCAAAGAAACTATTGATAAAATTAAAGAAGATAACTCTGACCAAGATTTTTTTTCAGGTATAAAAATTTGTAAAAAAAAGAGAATAGGACCCGCTAGAGCAGAGGACAACAGACCTTTATTTTATAAAAAAGATATTTCTTTACTTGCTAGAAATGGATTTGATTTTGAAACATCAAAAAGAATAATGGATATAGATCAAGCTGATTATTTAAAAATAATTAAGCTACTTTGATTTTTTTTTATCTTCCTTAACCAATTGGTTAATAATATTTTTTAAATAATTCCTTACAAACACAAATGTTATCAGACCAAATATTGAAACTGAAACTATTATAATTAATATTATTCTTAATTGCTCATCCATTAGATTATATTTTTACTTCTTAATATTAAACTTGGATTTTTAAAGTTTGGCTTACCATAAAGTATCTCCGTGCCATCAAAATCTGTAATCTTGCCCCCTGCATGCTCAAGTATTGCGTGCCCCGCAGCTATATCCCATTCACAAGCCCTAGGTTCAGCAACATACATATCAAATTCACCTGCAGCGATTACACAAAATTTAAGAGAACTTTTCATTTTTTGATATGATGTAATATTATTTTTTTTATGTATCTCTAAAATCTCTGGTTTTAATTCGTTTGAATAACTTACAGCAGTTATTGTACTGCGATCTTTTTTTTTATTTATTAATTCAACTTCTTTATCATTAACCAACTCATAACTGTGTGATAATCCATAAGAGTAAAAAATTCTTTTTTTTGCAGGTGCAGTTATGATTCCTATTACTGGTTTTTTATTTATTATTAATGATGCATTTAAGGTAAATTCATCTCTATTGCTTATATAATCTTTAGTCCCATCTATTGGATCTATTAGCCAAAAATTATTCAAATCATTATCCATCTTATGATTCGCACTCTCTTCTGAAACAATAACTATATTGGGAGTTATTTCTTTTATTTTGTTGGTAAGAATTTTGTTAACCTCAACATCTCCATTACTTACAGGCGTATTATCTGATTTAATTTCTTTTGTTAATCCAACCTCTCTAAGATCCAATGCTACTTTACCTGCTTTTTTAAAAGTATCTATTAACGAAAGGGTTATTTTCTTTTTTTCTTCAATATTCATTTATATAATTTCTTTAATTCTATTAATTTAGAGTTAATTACTTTTTTTCCAGCATTTTCAAAATTTACAGTAACCTTGCCATTGATTATTGATTGAACCTGTCCAATACCCCATTCTTTTTTATTTGGATTAGTAACTTTATCGCCTGGTTCAAAATCTAAAATCATTAATTTACTTATAGATAATATACTAATAAATATTAATAAATATGACAAAATTGAATTCAATTGGAATAGCCAAGGATCCAAAAGATACACTAGTTGTTGTTGCAATGTCTGGTGGTGTTGACTCCTCTACAGTTGCGGCGATGATGAAAAATGAGGGTTATAAAATTATTGGTATAACACTAAAACTCTATAACGACAGTAAAGAAACCGCATCTTCAAAACAATGTTGTGCAGGACAAGATATTATGGATGCAAAGAGGGTAGCTGATAAATTAAAAATTGAACATAAAATTTTATATTATCAAAATAAATTTAAAGAAGGAGTAATTGATAATTTTATTGATAGCTATCTAAATGGAGAAACACCTATTCCTTGTGTTCAATGTAATAAAACAGTTAAGTTTACAGATTTGTTTGAAGAAGCTAAGAGGCTAAAAGCTGACGCGCTAGTTACAGGACACTATGTAAAAAGTATAACAGATTTAGATAATACCGATATGTACCGTGGAATTGATTTAAATAGAGATCAAAGTTATTTTCTATTTAATACGACAAAAGATCAATTAAATTTTCTAAGATTTCCACTTGGAAACTTGCTAAAAGATGAAACAAGAAAGATAGCAAGAGATTTAGATCTTAATGTTGCAGATAAACCTGATAGTCAAGATATTTGTTTTGTTCCAAATGGTGACTACGCTTCAGTTATAGAAAAATTTAGACCCAATTCTTTTAGCAAAGGCAATATCAAGAATATGAATGGTGATGTGATAGGTGTGCATGACGGCATAATTAATTATACAATTGGGCAAAGAAAGGGAATTGGCGTTTCTGATAAAAATCCATTGTATGTAGTTAAGATAGTTGCTGACAAAAATGAAATAATTGTTGGCCCTAAAGAGCACCTTGTTAAAACAGAAATAAATTTAAAAGATTTAAACATTATTACGAGTGATAATAAAGACTTTGAAAAAGAATTGTTTGTTAAAGTTAGGTCTACTGGAAGACTAATTAAAGCCAAAATAAATATTAAGAATACTTCAGCTATTGTCAATTTATTAGAAGAGGAGCATGGTATTGCTCCCGGTCAGGCTTGTGTATTTTATTTAAAAAATCAAAAAGGGTATAAAGTTTTAGGTGGAGGATGGATAAAAGAATAATTTTCTAAAATTTTCTCGTATTATTTTAACATAAATATTATTAACTTACTTTACTATCTTCTTATTTTCTTATATTACAACTATTATACCTATCATGGAACAAAATCAGAATACATTATTTAGCAAACAACAATTAGAAGAATTTTTTTTAAACTCTAGTATTGATATAAATTTTGGAAATTTTATTACTGCTATTTTTTTTTCATTCCTTTTAGCTACGATAATTAAATTTACCTACATGAAGGTTTCAAGAAGCTTAAATGATAAAGAGCATTTTTCTGAAATCTTTGTTCCATTAGCAATAATTACAACTCTTGTAATCACAGTTGTAAAATTTTCACTAGCATTATCTCTTGGTTTAGTTGGAGCACTATCAATAGTTAGGTTTAGGGCGGCAATAAAAGAGCCAGAGGAATTGGTATATTTATTCTTTATTATAGGCATAGGTTTAGCAAATGGTGCTAATCAATTTTTAGTTGGATTAATTGCTACTATTTTAACTGTTGCTATTTTATTTTTTAGAAAAATATATGCTGACAGAAATTCAAAAAATACTGTCATAGAAAATTCAATTAATATTTTGCAGATACAAACAAAAAAAGATGCAGAAAAATTAATTAACGATTTGAAAAAAGATGTAAAATACTTGAATTTAAAATCTTTTTCTTCTGATGCAAATTTAAATCAATATAATTTTTGGTTTGATATTGAATCCAAAAATTTATTTCACTTTATGAAAAAAATAGAAAAAATTACATCTAATAATAAAGATATAAAAATACAGATTTACTCAAGATCTGGCATCTACGAGTAATTTACAAGGTCACAACATTGATACTCAAAAAAAAATTACTCAAATTCAGTATTTTAAAAAGATTTTTAGAAATATTTAAAAAAATAATATTTTTTTTTGGGATATTATCGATTTTATTTACTACCATAATTATTGTTTATTATCACACAAGCAATATGAGCAAAAAGTTTTCATTTGTAGGTCTAACAATGAAAGTTAATGACAAAATCCTAGATAAATATATGGGTTTTAATATAAGAAAAATACCTGATTATTTTGAAATATTAAAATTAAATGTGCTTAAACACTTTCAAACAAGTGAACTTGAAAATTTATATTTAGAAATAGATCAAAAATCGATTTTAAATCTAGAGCTACAAAGAGAGCTTAGGTCAAAAAATGGTGGTGAGTTACCCAATGAAAATAAAATAATGGTACCGGCAAAAATTAGATATAATGATGAAATTTACAAAATAAAAATTAGAACAAAAGGTGTTCGCTTAATTCACTGGGAAAATAAAAGTGAAACTTCTTATAAGATGGATATTCGAGGTGAAAAAAGATTATTTGGGATGGAAGAATTTTCCATCCAAAAACCAATCACTAGAAACTATACTTATGAATATTTGTTTCACAAATTATTAGGTAATGTTGGTTTAGCTAATATTAAATACTTTTTTGTTAACCTACATTTAAATAATGAAAATCTAGGAGTTTATGCGGTAGAGGAAAGTTTTTCTAAAGAACTAATTGAAAGACAAAGTAGGAGAAATGGTCCTATTTTTTCTACCAGAGATGAACTCGGTGAACTTTTTCCAAATATTGCATTTGAATTGTATTCTAGAGATTATTGGATTGAAGAAAAGCCACAGTTAATTAGTAATTTATTTTCAATTTTAAATAATATTAAAGATAAAAATTTTAATATAAAAAGTTATTTTGATATTGATAAATGGGCAAAGTATTTTGCTATAATTGATCTAACAGGAACATACCATGGGTCTATATTAAAGAGTGTAAAACTTTATTACAATCCAGTCACAGCCCTGTTTGAACCTATAGGTTATGACTTACATAAGGGTGCAGGAATTTTTGATAATTTTATTATAATGGATTTTTTACAGGAAAAAACAACAGCCTCAAGAATAGCATGCAGTTGGATATGTCCCCACGAGGAATGGTTTTTAAAATTTTTGAAAAATCCAAATGGAGAATTGAACTATGAGTTTATTAATAAATATATTGAATATTTAGAAAAGTATAGTGATGAAGAATTTGTTATTAAATTTTTAGAAGAACACGAAGAAGAACTTTTTTCTTATAATAATGAGATCTATAAAGATTATTCAAAATCAGATAGAGTTAACTGGAAGGGGGTTGGTTTTTTTGTTTATGATGGGGACTACTTATTAAATAGAGCTAAATTAATCAAAAGCAGAATTAATAAAATTGATTTACAGAATTTAGAAATTTCAAAAATTGATAGCTCACTTTATTATGAAGACTATCACACATCAAGCTTTCCAATAAAAGCCAAAACTACACAATGTGAAAATAAAAGAGATATAAAAGATTTATTTTTTGCAGGAAGTATGAGTATAAGCTTGGATACTACTTGTAAAAAAATAACATTTAAAGATTACAAGGGAAACTTTTTAATTAAAGATTTAGAGAATAACTTTAATATAAATGCAGATAAGAAAAATTACACAAAAGAAATATTCAAAAATTTGAATGAGCTTAAAGATATAAAAAAATTAGCAGATAATGAATATATTTTGAATTCAGATATAATAATTAAAGAAAATACTATAATAAACAAAAATCAAAAATTTACTTTAAAAAGAAATAAATCAATTAATATAATTAACCATTCATCTCTTTTTATTGAAGGAGATTTAATTTTATTAAATGATGATAAAAATTATACTATAATTTCTTCAACAGATAGTACTGGATCATTAGTTTTTAGTGATAATAATTTTGATTTAAAAAATATAATATTTCAAAATCTTTCTAGACCAAATTTAGAAAATTATATTTTATATGGGGGTATAAATTTTATAAATTCAAATCTTAAATTAAAAAATATTATTATCAAAGACTCAAAGAATGAAGATGGAATTAATATAATAAACTCAAAATCACAACTAACTGATATTTATTTTTATAAAATAAATGCAGATGCTTTAGATGTAGATTTTGGTGATATGAATTTCAAAAACATAAGCTGCACAGATGTTGGAAATGACTGTTTAGATATTTCAGGTGCTAATATTAATGGTGAAAATTTAAACTCATTAAACGTATCTGATAAAGGATTAAGTGTGGGGGAAGAATCTAAAATAAAGATTAAGAATATTAATTTTTTTAATAATTATATAGCACTTGCAGTTAAAGATGGATCTTCTGCATTTTTAGATGATGTAAAATTAAAAGAAAATAATTATGACATAGCTTTATTTAATAAAAAAAAAGAATTTGAGAAACCCACATTAACCATAAATAATTTAGAATTTATTAATAAAGATAAAATAATTCAATCAATAGGCACTGATTTATCAATTAATGATATTAATTACTCTGGCACTATGAGTGATAAAAACATTATTTTAAATATTTATAGATGAAAAATATAGTTAATGAAAACCGAATAGAAAAAAAATTTGTATATAATCAAGGAGATGAGTCTTTTAGGCAATTTTTAATTAATGGTATGTTTTTTGAGGCTTTTGAGCCTAGATTAGTAAATTCAATTTATTTTGACACAACTGCTTTTCATGATGTTTGGGACAACATTAATGGTTTTGGTAATAGAAAAAAAATTCGTATTAGATGGTATGGTTTAATTAATAAATCAAATATTTTTATTGAAAAAAAAAAAAAAATTAACTCAGTTACTCAAAAGACAGTAAAAAATTTAGGCTTTTTTAATAATTATACTGAATTAAGCAATTTTATAAATGATGAGAAATTCTTAAAACAAGAATTTATACTAAAGAATAAATTAAATGTTAAAAGAACAGTTTTTGTTCAATATTTAAGAAATTATTATGAATTGCCCAATCAAAAACTTAGACTTACTATTGATAAAAATTTAAAGATTTTTAACAATTATCCCACTAAATATATTAATTTAGATAAAACAATATTGGAACTAAAATACAAAGTAACTGAGTCACAATATGTTAATGATTTTATATATAATAATAAATTAGATAATAGAAATAGAAAATTCTCCAAGTACGTCAATTCCTTTATTGAGTTAAATGACTCAGGTTTTATTTAAGCTCTATTTTATTCCACATAAAAAAAGTTAATAAATAAAAAGTTATGACACCTAAAAAATAATTCCATTCAAGAGCATGTTTGACAAATTTAAAGGTATTTCCTGGCCAACTAATCACTGGTATAGCAATTACAGCAACAATAATTAATACTGAAACTAAAATTAATTTTAATTTTAAAACTTTAATATTTATAAATTTAGATAATTTTTCTTTAAAAGAATATAGTGCAGCAACTAGATAAGCTTGTGCTGTGATTTCAAATATAATAAAAACTAACATTATTACTCTTCTAAATAGTTTGTATAAATTATTATCAAATTCAATTCCAAGAAATATTGAATGAACACTTAAAGCTACAGCAGAACCTACACCAAAAAAAATTATTTTTTTAAGATGTTTATAGTTTTCATTAAAATTTAAAATTATATCACGGTTATAATACCAATATTTAATAAGCAAAAATGATGTCAAAAACATTGCTGGTTTAAATATTAACCAACTAGGATAAGGTCTTGCAGCTCTACTGATAGATAGGCCACCATCCAAATAAGGCCATAATGAATTATGTACTATGTGCTCTTGATTTGGAAATAAAGAGTGGAATTGAGTGATTAATATTAGACAAGCATTTACTGCTATAAATGGAATAATGAACACCCAAATACTTATGGATTTAACCTTAGCAATCTTATCCATTGAAAGAACTATTTCTTTTTATTTTTTCTTTTAGCTCTTCTTTTTTTAGAACCCTGTTTTCTTCGACCTCTATGTTTTTTTGGGTAACCCATACTATCCTATAATTAATTTTATTGACGTAATTCGAGGGATATAGCATTCTCCCATGAACTTATCAAATTTTTTATGACTAAATCTTTTAAGACATTCATTAAACATACAGCTAAAGATTACCATAATCAGTCAGTCAACCCTCCAATTGTTCGAGCATCAACTATTATCTTCAAATCCATGCAAGATATTAGAAAAATGCAAGAGAAAAGCAAAAAAGATCCAACAGGTGGACATTTTGATTATGGAAGACAAGGTACATCAACAACACATATTTTATCACAAATTCTTAAAGAAATTGAAGAGGCTTATCATGTTTTTTTAACTCCAACAGGATTTGGTGCAGTTTTTTTGTCAATCTTCAGTGTTACCCGACCGGGTGATGAAATTATTGTGGCTGATCCCACATATTCACCAACAAGAATTTTAACAGAAAATTTTTTAAGTGAGTTTAATATAAAATCAATTTTTTATAACCCACATGATCTGAAAACTTTAGAAAAAGCAATTACAAAAAAAACTAAATTAATTTTTGTTGAAAATCCAGGAAGTAACACATTTGATTTTCAAGATTTAGGTAAAATAGTTTCAATTGCAAAAAAGAATAAAGTTTTAACTGCAATTGATAATACTTGGGCAACCCCATATTTTTTAAAACCTATGAACTTAGGATTTGATATGTCTATAGTATCAGCTACTAAATATTATTCAGGACACTCAGATGTAATGGGTGGAACTTTAGCTGTTAATAAAAAAGTTTTTAAACAAGTTGAAAAAACAAATAAAATTACCGGTCTAAGACTTGGACCAGATGATGCGTATTTAATAACAAGGGGTCTTAGGACTTTAGATGTTAGGTTAGACAGACATCAAAAAAATGCAAAATTAGTTGCAGAATTTTTGTCTAATTACAAAAATATAAAACTTTTATATCCCCACAAAAAAGATTCATTTAATTTTAGAATGTGGAAAAAATATTATTCTGGTGCCTCAGGATTAATGGGTCTTAAAATAAAATCTAAAAATAAGAATTCTGTGATCAAATTTGTAAATTCTCTTAAGTTATTTGGCTATGGTTATAGTTGGGGTGGGTTTGAAAGTTTGGCTTTATATCAAGACAAAAGAGAACAGGGCAATAGAAAATATTTAAAATTAGCAAAAGATGAACATTTAGTTAGATTACATATTGGTTTAGAGGATCCAAAAGATCTCATTGATGATTTAAAAAGATCTATTAAACACGTTAAATGAGTTCAGAAAAATTTATTCAAAATAGAACAGCTTTAATAACGCTGATTGCAGCCTGTATTGTAGTTTTAATTTCTCTTGGAGTTAGACAAACTTTTGGTTTGTTTTTTATGGATTTTAAAAATGATCTGGATATCTCAATAACTCAATCTGGATTAGCAATTGGCATTCAAATGTTAATGTGGGGTTTAACTGGTCCTATATTTGGAGCTATTGCTGACAAATATGGTGGACATAAAGCGATTTGTTTAGCTTTTGTTTTTTATATTTTAGGAATTTATTTTTTATATGCTGGTCCAAATACTGGAATTTTTTTTCAAATAGATTTAGGACTTCTAGTTGGTATTGGTTTGGGAGGAACTGCAATTAGTATTCCAATGTCTATTGTTGGAAAGCATTTTCCATTATCAAACAGAACAATAGCAATGAGTATAGTGACAGCCGTCGGTTCTTTGGGATATTTTATCTCTCCACTTTATACGAGTTATTCGTTAATTAAAAATGGATGGGTGGACACACTTTTTATATTTACTATATTCTTATTTATTGGACTTATAGTGGCTTTTTTTGTGAGATCTCCATCTGCTGCTCAGTCTATTGAAAAACCAAACAACCAAAGCGCCTTAGAGGCATTTAAGGAAGCTTTCAAAAACAAAAGTTATATACTTTTAGTCTCTGGGTTTTTTGTATGTGGTTTTCATATAACTTTAGTTGGAACACACGTTCCAAAATACGTAATAGATAGAGGTTTAGAAAGCTGGACGGCTGCTGCAATATTGTCATTAATTGGATTATTTAATATATTTGGTTCTTTATTAAGTGGATA
>ENA-OWPI01002370-OWPI01002370.1-marine-metagenome-genome-assembly--contig:-NODE-2370-length-17785-cov-2.489779_pt1 | contig 17785 bp, 17 predicted proteins | sample MGYA00238138_ERZ651775 | MGnify/ENA primary metagenome ERZ651775 (study PRJEB26906, sample SAMN06265043) | marine metagenome | isolation source: Helgoland LTER site | place: Germany:Helgoland, sampling...
CAAGAATGAAGCAGGATATAGCTACTTCCGCCATGTTGAAGTTCTTATTGCTACATTGGCCGAGGCGCAGACGCTGCGCGCCACTTGCCAGCCTATTGCCGCGGAATAGCCAAACGCAAACGGGCCCCGCAGTCTGCGAGGCCCGTCTATTTTGTAGATCAGTCGCTTTAGATAAACGCGTCAGGCATAGAAGCCTTCTTTTCAGCCACATAGGCTTCAAGAGCTTCATTTACCGCAGGGTCCATCGCGGGCTGTTCGTATTGCCCGAGGAGGCGCTCAACCCGAGACGTCGCAAGCTGACGCGTATCGCGCGCACCTTCATCTTCCCAAGTTTCAAACGGTTTGTAGTCAAACAAATCAGACTTCCAGAACGCCGTCTTGAAGTTCGCCTGCGTATGCGCGCAGCCCAGATAGTGCCCACCTGGTCCAACCTCATGGATCGCATCCATCGCTTGCATGCCTTCGCTCATATCAATGCCTTTGGCCATCTGGTGCAGCGCACCAAGCTGATCGGCATCCATAACAAACTTCTCAAAGTCAGCCACAAGGCCGCCTTCAAGCCAGCCGCAAGAGTGCAACATGAAGTTCACCCCTGACAGCAAGCCCATGTTGAGCGAGTTGGCCGTCTCATAGGCCGCCTGTGCGTCTGGCAGCTTTGAGCCACAGAACGACCCAGCAGATCGGAACGGTAGACCCAAGCGGCGTGCAAGCTGGCCTGCACCATAGGTCACAAGGCTCGCCTCTGGCGTTCCAAAGGTCGGAGCACCAGAGTTCATATCAATCGAGCTCACAAACGCCCCGAAGATCACAGGCGCGCCTGCTTTGCAGAGCTGTGAATACGCCACGCCCGCCAAAACCTCAGCCAAAACCTGTGTCAGCGTGCCCGCGACCGAAACGGGCGCCATAGCCCCACCGACAATAAACGGCGAGATGATACAGGCTTGGTTGTTGGCGGCATAAACCTCAAGCGCACCCATCATCACATCGTCAAATGTCATGGGCGAGTTGATGTTGATCAGCGACGTCATCACTGTGTTTTCTTGAACAAACTCTTTGCCAAAAAGAATACCGCACATATCAACTGAGTCTTGCGCTCGGCTTGGCTCGGTTACAGAGCCCATAAACGGCTTGTCGCTGAGCTGCATATGCGCAAGCAGCATATCAAGGTGACGCTTGTTCACCGGAACATCTGTTGGCTCGCACACTGTGCCGCCCGAATGATGCAGCCACTTTGACATATAGCCAAGCTTCACAAATTTCTTGAAGTCATCCATTGTCGCATAGCGGCGGCCACCCGCGGCATCGCGCACAAAGGGCGGTCCATAGACTGGTGCCAAGACAAGATTACGCCCTCCCACCACAACATTGCGGTCAGGATTGCGGGCATGCTGTGTGTACTCGCTCGGGGCGGTCTTGATCAGCTCACGTGCAAGTCCCTTTGGAAGGCGAACACGTTCCCCTTGAACATCAGCGCCCGCATCGCGCCAGCGCTGAAGCGCGGCAGGATTGTCAACAAAGTTGACACCAACCTCTTCCAGAATCGTCTCGGCATTGGCCTCGATAATGGCGAGCGCTTCTTCGTTGAGCACTTCGAAGTTTGGAATATTTCGTTCGATATACTTGGCTGTTTCAAAAGAAACGGCACTGCGCTCAGCGCGGCGAGCCGCGCCGCCGCCTCCTGCGCCACGTCCACGTCTACGTACTGCTGCCTCGGTCATTGGGCCATCCTTGATTCTGTGACAAAGGAAAAAATCTGCTTCTACATAGCTTGCGGCGCGTCTGTCCTGCGGCGCTTTTGCGCCCCTTGGCAGGAAAAAGCGACATTGCTCGAAGTTGTGCGCGCAGCAAGCCTCGTGGCGCGGCTGGGGTCTTGATACCGCAGGCATTTGCCCTTACGAGCAAATCATGAACACACCTATGCATGAAACACTCCTGATCATCGACTTTGGTAGCCAAGTGACGCAGCTTATTGCGCGCCGTTTGCGTGAGCTAAACGTCTATTGCGAAATTCATCCCTATCAGAACGTCACAGACGCGTTTCTGGCGGAGCTGGCGCCAAAGGCGATCATCTTCTCGGGCGGTCCTGATTCCGTGATGCGGGATGGCTCGCCGCGCCCGCCCGCGAGTGCCTACACGCTCGGTGTGCCTATTTTGGGCATCTGCTATGGCCAGCAAGTGATGATGCATGATCTCGGCGGAAAAGTCGAAGCAGGCGAAAATGCCACTGCCGAATTTGGACGCGCATGGGTCACCCCAACAGACACAGGCGGCGCCTTTATCAACGGCTGGTTCCAGGATGGTTCAGGCCGCGAACAAGTCTGGATGAGCCACGGCGACCACGTCAGCGAAATCGCGCCCGGCTTTGAAGTTCTTGGCACATCCCCCGGCGCACCTTTTGCGATGACAGCCGACCTCGCGCGCAATTTCTTTGCTGTGCAGTTCCACCCCGAGGTGCACCACACACCGAACGGCAAGACACTCTATGAAAACTTCGTAAAACTCGCAGGCTTCTCTGGCGACTGGACGATGGGCGCCTACCGCGAAGAAATGATCCGCCTGATCCGCGAGCAAGTCGGCGACAAGCAAGTGATCTGCGCACTCTCGGGCGGCGTTGACAGCTCGGTGACAGGCCTTCTCCTGCACGAAGCCATCGGTGACCAACTCACCTGTGTGTTTGTCGATCACGGGCTTCTGCGCCTGAACGAGGCCGAAGAAGTCACAAAAATGTTCCGCGAGAACTACAATCTCAATCTCATTCACGCCGATGAAACCGAGCTTTTCCTCGGCAAACTTGAGGGACAGTCCGACCCTGAAACCAAGCGCAAGATCATTGGTGGCCTCTTCATCGACGTGTTCCAGAAATACGCCGATACAATCGAAGGCGCCGAGTTCCTCGCGCAAGGGACACTCTACCCTGACGTGATCGAAAGCGTTTCGTTCTCTGGCGGCCCGTCCGTCACAATCAAGTCGCATCACAACGTTGGCGGCCTACCCGAAAAGATGGGGCTTAAACTTGTTGAGCCCCTGCGCGGCCTCTTCAAAGACGAAGTGCGCGAGCTCGGCCGCGAGCTTGGCCTGCCCGACAGCTTCATCGGCCGCCACCCCTTCCCTGGCCCTGGCCTCGCAATTCGATGCCCTGGCGAGATCACCCGCGAAAAACTCGAAATCCTGCGCAAGGCCGATGCGGTTTACATCGACCAGATCCGCAAGCACGGGCTTTATGATGAAATCTGGCAAGCCTTTGTCGCGATCCTTCCTGTGCGCACCGTCGGTGTCATGGGCGACGGGCGAACCTATGACTTCGCCTGCGCCCTGCGCGCGGTGACATCTGTGGATGGCATGACAGCGGATTACTACCCGTTCACGCATGAATTCCTTGGCGAGACCGCGACTCGCATCATCAATGAAGTCAAAGGCATAAACCGTGTGACCTATGACGTGACATCCAAACCCCCCGGAACGATCGAGTGGGAGTGAGCTGGAGCTGTTAGACGGTGTATGTTTCTGTAACAGGCTTGAAACCCAAGCATTTTTTGGCCATGTGAGATTCTGGATGTTGGCTGTGCCAGCCTTCAGAGCGGCCCAAAAAGCGGCGGGCTGTCTGTTTTGCGAAGCGAAAAAACGTGACGGATACCACCACACTCTGACCGTTTGGGTCGATAAGCAATCAATGATGGCCTATAGGTCATCTCCGGTTCACCGAAAAACCATGAAGGTTTTCGCCCAGATCGCACAAGGCAAAGTTTGCGGGTACGAGGCCAACAGCATTCCCACTTGGCAAGAGGCTCTGCTGACCTTCGACACCGAGGCCCGGGTGGTCTGAAATCCTGAGCAACTGAACCACCAGCAGCTCAGGGCAAAAGCGCTTCGACATTCCAAAGAATATTTCGAATGATCAGATATCATTTAGGGCTCCAACCTCGTGAAGACTTCGGTTAACCTCGCGGCCTAAGCAAAGGGCAAGGGAACCCAGTCCAAATGAGCGATACGCCCCAAACCCTGCGCGCAGCGCTTTGGATGATCGGGGCCATCGCCTCCTTCACAGCAATGGCCGTTGCAGGCCGCGCCGTGAGCTTTGAACTCGATACCTTTGAAATCATGATGTACCGCAGCTTTATCGGGATGATCATTGTGACCAGTGTCGCGGGCATAACAGGACATCTTGGCGACATTACACGCCGCCATATGGGCGCCCACACCATCCGCAATATCGCCCACTTCGCAGGCCAGAATCTCTGGTTTTTCGCCCTCACAGTCATCCCGCTTGCACAAGTCTTTGCGCTCGAATTCACATCACCAATCTGGGTGCTCGTGCTCTCCCCCTTCGTTCTGGGGGAGCGCATGACCCAAACACGCGCCCTCGCCGCCCTCCTCGGCTTTGCGGGCATCTTGATTGTGGCCCGCCCCTTCGGCGAAACAGTCGGGCTTGGCGTGGTCACAGCCTCTCTCGCCGCCATCTGCTTTGCCATTACCATTATCTTCACAAAGCGTCTCACCCGCTCTGAGAAAATCACCTGCATCCTGTTTTATCTCACAACAATGCAAGCCGTCTTCGGCGTCCTCGCCGCAGGCTATGACGGCGATATCGCCCTGCCCTCCGCCACCACAGCACCATGGCTTTTGCTCATCGGCTGCGCGGGCCTTCTTGCACATTTCTGCCTGACAACGGCGCTGAGCCTCGCACCAGCCACAGTGGTTGTGCCGATTGACTTCGCCCGCCTCCCCGTCATTGCCGTCATCGGCTGGGCCGCTTACGCCGAGGCGCTGGATGTCTGGGTCTTTGTCGGAGCCCTGCTCATTTTCGCTGGAAACTACTTCAATATCTGGACTGAAACGCGCAAATCATTGCGATAAAACACACTTCTTGACGTCCCAAATCACGAATTCAAACAGATATAGCACACTATTATTGTCTTTCATGTCACAAGCGCCTATTTTTCAAGTCCTGCCGCTACGGAACCTATTTGACGAGCAAGCTTTTGCCGATAGCGTCCAACAAAGTTCTTTGGGAGGAGAATATGATGAAAACACTCGCACTCAGCACAAGCATTCTAGCGCTAGCGTCAAGCGCAGTACTCGCTGGCGGCCTTGATCGCTCGGGTCAAAGCATTTCAGCGATCTTTAGCGCCCCAGGCTCTACGTCAGTATCCTTTGGAACCGTGAAACCCTCAATCAAGGGAACCGACACGGCTGGCAATAGCTACAATGTAGGCGATGCTTACCAACAATATGGATATTCATTTACGGGTGGAAAGGCTGACGCGTTCAGCTACGCTCTTATCATTGACCAGCCTTATGGCGCCAATGTCACATATGGCAACAGCCCACTCACATCGACACTTGGCGGCACAATGGCCGATCTTTCAAGCCATGCTGCGACAGTTGTTGGTAGGTATGCCCTATCTTCGCGTTTCAGCGTTCTCGGCGGCATCAGCCTTGAGACAGTCGAGGGAACCGTGAACCTGAACGGCACGTCCTATCGCGGTGCGATATCGGCGGCAGCCGTCGCAAAAGGTTTTAATGCCAGCCTACCGTCAGGAGCCACTGAGCTCAGCTCCGCAACATTGGGTGCCGCAGCACTCGGCGATACAACAGCACAAACCGCAATTGATACAACATATGGCGCAGGCACTTTCGCGACTTTGGCAGGCTCGCTTGGAACGACAGCAACCAATTTCGCTACCAATGACGGCTATAAGTTTAACATGAAGCAAGACACTTCTGTCGGCTTCCTGCTCGGCGCCGCCTATGAAATACCGGACATTGCCCTTCGTTTGGCTGCCAGCTATCGGTTCGAAACCGACCACAGCGCCGCTACAACAGAAAGCATGTTAGGACTGAGTTCTGTGCCCGGCACAGTCGATTATGTCACGCCACAGTCCTTCAATCTCGACTTCCAGACAGGCGTTGCCAAAAACACCCTGCTGACAGCCAATTTCCGCTGGACAGACTTCTCGGCTGTTGATGTTGTTCCAACACTGCTCGGCTCTGATCTCGTAAACATCGACGACTCCTACCGATATTCAATCGGTGTTGCGCATCGCTTTTCTGATCAATTTGCAGGAACAGTTTCACTGTCCTACGAGGAAGCTGGCAATGCAGCCACAGTATCGCCACTTGGCCCAACAGATGGCCTTTATGGCCTAACCGTCGGTGGACGCTATTCGAAAAACAACGTCAATATTTCAGGCGGGTTGAACTATACTTGGCTCGGAGCCGCCAATGCGGGCGTTGGAGGTCAGACAGCGGCTTCGTTTGGAAGCAACTCCGCAGTTGGAGCGGGACTAAAAATCGAGATCGTTTTCTAAAGCTCAGAAGCTTTAAAGAACCCAAACGCCCTGCCAAATCGGCGGGGCGTTTTTTTGTGGCCTTCCCGCAAGAAACGGGTCGTGAAGCCGCTCTAAAGCAGGCATAGCTCGCCTATGACAGATCAAAAATCCCTTTCGTCCCGTGCATGGGCCGAGCTTCTGCTGTTGGCGCTTGTTTGGGGCGGCGTGTTTCTTTCTGTGCGCATCGCTCTCAACGAAGTGGGCGTGCTCTCTACGGTCGCGCACCGAGCACTCTGGGCCGCGCTCGTGCTGTGGGGCCTCGTCTTTGCTCTGCGCCTGCCCGTTCCACGCGCTTGGCCCGTTTGGGGCGCCTTCCTTGTCATGGGACTGCTCAACAACATCATTCCCTTCACCCTGCTCAACTGGTCACAGCTTCATATAGAAAGCGGCCTCACCGCCATTCTCAACAGTGCCACAGCCATTTTTGGGGTGCTTCTCGCCAGCCTCTTTCTCGCGGACGAACGCCTGAGTGCCCGCAAGCTTGCGGGCGTTTGCATCGGCTTCTTGGGGGTCGCCACAGCCATCGGCCTTGAAAACCTGCGCAACTTTGACATTCGCTCCCTTGCCCAGCTCGCGGTGCTCACTGCCACGCTGTCCTACGCTTTTGCAGGCGTTTGGGCACGCAAAAATCTGGCTGGCCTCCCACCGCTTGTCGCCGCCGCTGGCATGCTCACCGCGACCATGCTGATCATGGTTCCACTCGCATGGCACGTTGAGGGCCCCCTGTCGCTTGCCCTGCGTGTCGAAACACTCGCCGCCATAGCCTATTATGCCCTCGTCGCGACGGTGCTCGCTTATCTGCTCTATTACCGCGTCCTCGCCATGGCTGGTTCAGGCAATCTCATGCTCGTGACCCTACTCATGCCGCCCATCGCAATTCTCTTGGGTTGGGCTGTCTTGGGCGAGGCATTACACCCGCGGGCACTCCTTGGCTTTGCTATTCTCGCCTTTGGCCTGCTCATTCTGGATGGTCGCCTCTTTTTGTATCTTCGCAATAGAGTTTGACCCTCGCGCGCCACCCCTTTACTCCAGAGGAAGGTGAACAAAGAGGCCGAGCATGATCTATCCAACAGCCCAAAGCTGGCAGCAAGCCGCGCAAAAGAAAGCGCTCTTTTTCGGCATGTCGGGCCTTGGCAAAACCCATGTTGCCAATAGCCTGCGCGAAACAGGCGACTGGTTTCACTACTCGATCGATTACCGCATCGGTACGCGTTACATGGGCGAATATATCGCCGACAACGCCAAGCGCGAGGCCATGAAAGTGCCCTTCTTGCGTGAGCTTTTGATGAGCGATTCCATATATATCGGCTCAAATATCACCTTCGGCAATCTTGCCGCCGTCTCCTCCTATCTCGGCAAGCCGGGCTCTGAGGCCAAAGGCGGTATGAGCATGGCGCGCTACGGCGCCCGCCAAGAACAGTTCCGCCGGGCTGAGATTGCAGCCCTGCTCGACACCCCATACTTCATCGACCGCGCCGAAGCACTTTATGGCTATCCACATTTCATCTGCGACACAGGTGGTTCAATCTGTGAATGGGTCGATCCGTCCAATCCAAACGACGAACTGATGAAGACTTTGAGTGAAAACACCCTGATGATCTGGCTCAAAGGCTCAGAGGCCCATACCGAAGAGCTCATCCGCCGCTTCGATCGTGCGCCCAAGCCAATGGCCTATCAGCCCAGCTTTCTTGCGCGCGTTTGGGGCGAATACTTGAGCGAAAACCAATGCACTGAAAACGAAGTTGATCCAGATAGCTTCATCCGTTTCACATATGCGCGCGCCCTCGCCCACCGTCAGCCTCGCTACGAAGCCATGGCAAAATGGGGCGTCACCATTGACGCCACAGATATCGCAACAGTCCGCGACGCCCGTGATTTCGATGCAGTCGTCATGGCTGCTCTTGAGGCGCGCGCCAAAGCGTCCTAAATCAGTCTTCCCCAATACAAGGCCAAGCCCATGCCGATCAAACTGCCCTCTCACTTGCCTGCCTATTCCGTGCTCAGTCGCGAGGGGGTTATGGTGATGGGCGAAGATCAAGCCAGCCGTCAGGACATCCGCCCGCTGCGGATCGGCCTTCTCAACCTGATGCCCAAAAAGATCCAGACGGAAAATCAGTTCGCCCGCCTCATCGGCGCAACGCCCTTGCAGATTGAGCTTTCGCTCATTCGCATGTCCGAGCATCAGGCCCGCAACACAGCCGCAGAACACCTCGAAGAGTTTTACCGCTCTTTTGAAGAGGTGGTAGCGTCAGGCGAGAAGTTTGACGGTCTGATTATCACAGGCGCTCCGATCGAACATCTGCCCTTTGAAGAGGTCACTTACTGGGACGAACTGACGCGCGTTTTTGAATGGACCCAAACCCATGTCCACAGCACATTTGGCGTCTGCTGGGGCGGTATGGCCATGCTCGGCTATTTTCACGGCGTCAAAAAACACCTCCTCGATCACAAGCTCTTTGGGTGCTATAGACACCTTAACTTCGCTCCCCAAAGCACTCTATTAAGAGGGTTTTCTGACGATTTCGTGATGCCTGTAAGCCGCTGGACAGAGATGCGTCGCGACGAAATCGAAGCGGCCGGTCTCACCGTACTTTTGCACTCCGAAGAAGTCGGCCCCGCACTGGTCGAAGACACAGCACACCGCGCGCTCTATGTCTTTAATCATCTTGAGTATGACAGTGGCACGCTGGGCGAAGAATACGCGCGCGACCTCGCGCAAAACCAGATCGAAGGGGCGGAGATTCAGCTTCCCAAAAACTATTTCCCCGCAGATGACCCAAGCAAAACACCGCTCAACCGCTGGCGCAGCCACGCCCATCTGCTTTATGGCAACTGGATTTCAGAAATCTATGAAACCACGCCCTTTGATATCGAAAAGATCGGCCTCGAAAGCACCGATCTGCGCGGTTGATGCTCAAGCCCGCCCTCTATAGCCTCATCATACTCGCGCTCCTCTGGCTCGCACTTTGGCTTGTCGCGCAAAGGGCAGAGCGCGCGGCCGAGGCGGCTGCACCCGCGAGAGGCGACATCATTACCGTCAATGGATCACCAATGCATGTGGTCGTCACTGGCGCGCCTGATGGTCCCGATCTCGTCCTCATTCACGGCTCCAACGGCCACACCCGTGACATGAGCTTTTCACTCGCGGCCAAGCTCGCGCCGACCTACCGCATTTTTATGGTAGATCGACCAGGGCTTGGGTATAGCGCTGCGATTGACCCCAAGGGCGACAGCCTACGCGCACAAGCGGCGCAAATTTCGGCCGCCGCAACTGCAATGGGCGCGAAAAAACCGATTGTGGTGGGCCACTCCTATGGCGGGTCGGTCGCGCTGGCTTGGGCCACATATGAGCCAGAGAGCCTGTCGGCCCTTGTCCTGCTCGCCGCCGCGTCCCACCCATGGGACACCCCCCTTGATCCTCTCTACCGCGCGGGCTCAAACCCGCTTCTCGGCCCTATATTTTTACCTCTCCTGCCAGCCGTGATAACCGAGCCCTATCTGGAAGCCGCGCTGACAAACGTCTTCGCACCAGATCCTGTGCCTGCAGGCTACTTTGACTATTTCGGCCCAAAGCTCTCACTCCGATACACTTCGATGCGCGCCACATCCCTCCAGCGTGCCAATCTATTGAACGAAATCAATGCGATGGTCCCGCTATACCCTCAAGTAAACCTACCCGTCGAAATCCTTCATGGCACCCAAGACATCACGGTCGGCCTGCAGATTCATGCTGAACCGCTGCTCCAAGACTTGCCCAATGCAGTGCTCACGCGCGTAGAAGGCCATGGCCATATGGTCCAGCATAGCGCAGAAGATCAGGTTGTCGCCGCCATCGGTCGTGCCGCCACGCGCTCAGGATTGCGCGCCGCGGCCGAAGCCGCCATAGTAAGTGAAAACCAGTAGGAGGCCTCTCATGGAGCTGCCCTTTGACGGTGCGATCAGCACCTTTTTTGAACAAGACGCCCCCGAGGCCGTCCGTGCGGCCATAAAGAGAGCTGAAAAGGGCGATATCCTCAGCCCGACCTATCCACATTCAGAGCGGATGCCGAGCAAAGCCTACGAAAAAGACCTCGCCCGCCTGCAAATCGAACTGGTCAAACTCCAGACCTGGGCCAAAGAAACAGGCGCACGCATCGCAATTGTCTTTGAAGGCCATGACGCCTCGGGAAAAGGCGGCACAATTAAGCGCTTCCGTGAAAATCTTAATCCTCGCGGCGCACGCGTCGTTGCACTCTCCAAGCCAACCGAAAAAGAACAAACCGAATGGTATTTTCAACGCTACATTGATCATCTGCCTTCAGGCGGTGAAATTGTCCTCTATGACCGCAGCTGGTACAATCGCGGCGTTGTCGAACATGTTTTCGGCTTCTGCACACAAGATCAAAGAGAACATTTCTTCGCCCAAGCTCCCTCCTTTGAGAAGATGCTCGTCGATGAAGGCATTCACCTCGTCAAACTCTGGCTCAATGTCGGCCGCGCCGAACAGCTGCGCCGCTTTCTGGGCCGCGAAAGTGACCCGCTCAAGCAGTGGAAACTGAGCTGGATTGACGTCGAAGGGCTGAAGAAATGGGAGGACTATTCCGCTGCCATCTCTGAAACCCTGACCCGCACCCATACAGCCGAGGCCCCTTGGACGATCGTGCGCTCCGACGACAAGCGCCGCGCCCGCCTCAACGCAATCCGCACTGTGCTCAGCCAAGTCGACTACGCCCGCAAAGACATAAAAGCCTTGGGCACGGTCGATCCCCTCGTCTGTGGCGGCCCCGAGATCTGGGATGCCTAAAAAACGCGGCTATCATCACGGCAACCTGCGCCAAGCGCTGGTCGAAGCGGCTTTGCAACTGATCGAGGCCAAAGGGCCGACGGGCTTTACACTCTCTGAAGCTGCCAAAGAGGCAGGCGTTACACCCGCCGCAGTCTATCGGCACTTTGAAGGCCGTGAAGACCTGATCGCCGAAGCCGCGCGTCAAGGCTATGAGATATTTGCTGACCTCATGCAATATGCCTACGAGACGGGCCAGCCTTCCGCCCTCGCCGCCTTTGAGGCCACAGGCCGTGCCTATCTCGCCTTTGCCCGCAAGTATCCGGGTCACTACATCGCCATGTTTGAAAGCGGGATTTCTGTCAATCGCACGCCCGAGCTGGCCACAGTGGCCGCGCGCGCCCGCGCCGTACTGGAAACTGCCGCCTCCGACCTGAGCCAACACATCCCTGCTGAAAAGCGCCCACCTGCTTCAATGTTCTCAGCACATATATGGGCGATGAGCCATGGTGTCGTGGAGCTCTTTGCACGCAACTCCCCAGGAACTCAAAGTCCGTTTTCCCCCGAAGATCTGCTAGAGTCGGGCATTGGCATCTATTTGCGCGGGCTGGGCCTGATCAAGCCTGACGAATAGCCTCTGACGTATTGCGCCGACGTCGTCGTCGCCAAGCTGGGGGACCAGTCCCCCAGACCCCCTGGGATATTTTAGAAGAGAAGAAGTAGGGGCTTGTTAAGAAAGTTCATGCAAAGTGAAAATGCGGTACAGGCGGGGACGCCGATGACCGTAAGAGGAGAAGAGGCAACTCTATCCTAGGGGGCGGGTCATACCGTCCCCTTTTTCTTCTCTTGAGAAATATCCTGGGGGTCTGGGGGCAAAGCCCCCAGCGGATCGGCGTCAGCCGAAACACCTCGCCCAAAGAAAAAGGGCCGCTCCGAAGAGCAGCCCTGTTCCAAATTTGATATCCGTAAAGCTTAGCGCTTAGAGAACTGGAAGCTACGACGCGCCTTGCGCTTACCGTATTTCTTACGTTCTACAACACGGCTGTCGCGCGTGAGGAAGCCAGCAGCTTTCAGAGCGCCGCGCAGGCTGGGATCATAAAGCTGGAGCGCTTTAGAAACACCGTGCTTCACAGCACCCGCTTGGCCCGAAAGACCGCCGCCTTTTACCGTGGCAACCACGTCGAACTGGTCTTCCACGCCGGCAACCTGAAATGGCTGGCGCAGGATCATTTGCAGCACGGGGCGTGCAAAATACGTGTTCAGTTCTTTGCCGTTCACAACAACCTTACCAGAGCCTGGTTTGATCCAGACACGAGCAACAGCGTCTTTACGCTTGCCTGTAGCATAGGCGCGGCCGAGTGCGTCACGCACAGGCTCACGAGGTTCTGCCACAACAGCAGTTGCGGGGGCTGCGTCGCCAGATACGGCGCTCAGCTCTTCGAGTGAGTTCACTTGATCAGCCATGTCGCTCAGCTCCGTGTGTTTTTCTTGTTCATTGATTTAACATCAAGAACGGTTGGGTTTTGCGCTTCGTGGCCGTGCTCTGTGCCTGCATATACGCGCAGATTTGTCATCTGCTTGCGGCTCAGAGGACCACCTGGAAGCATGCGCTGAACCGCTTTGGTCACAACGCGCTCTGGGTATGCGCCTTCAAGGATCTGCTGCTTTGTGCGGCTCTTGATCCCGCCTGGGTGGCCAGTGTGCCAGTAGAAGTGCTCGTCGCGCTTCTTGCCTGTCAGCTGGATTTTTTCAGCATTGATGACAATCACGTTGTCGCCCATGTCCATATGGGGTGTGAACGAAGGCTTGTGCTTGCCGCGCAGGCGCATCGCAATGATCGAAGCAAGACGGCCAAGAACAACGCCTTCAGCGTCGATGATGATCCATTTCTTGTCGATATCTGCGGGTGTCGCAGTAAAGGTTTTCATGTTTGAAATCCTGATAATCGGGTTGGGCAAAGAGAAAACCGCTCTCTGCTTGCGGGATGGGCGGTTTATAACTCGCCCTCGCGCACAGTCAACTGTACAAAACTCTAATTATACGTTTAAAATCAGTAACTTGCAAAATAGGTATTATATTACCCCAAGTGAAAGCCCTATTTTGGTGGAATAGAATAGGTCATTGTCGAACGGGCAACAGGCTTTTCTTCGCCCACTGAATACAGCAGTACATCCCCCACAGCCAAAACCCGCCCCAGTTTCAGGAGCGTACATTTGGCAAGCAAGTCCCGCCCCGCAACAGGCTTGCGCATGAAATCAAGGCTACAGCTTGTCGTCACAGCCAGTGCCTTCTTGCCAATCATTGCGAGAACCGTGGCATATACAGCCACATCCGCCAGCATGAACATTGTCGGTCCAGAGACAGTCCCGCCCGGGCGCAGGTGCTTTTCAGAAATGGGGATGCGGATCTCACTGTACATTTCTTCGACATGCTCAACGACAAACTCGCCTGCCACTTGCGGAAACACCTCATCCAGAAACGCCTGCAGCGCATCCTTCTCCAGTTCCAAAGCCATCTTTACCTCCCGTTCAGTTGCGCATTAGACTGCCTATAGGATTTGGGGAGAGCAAGATGAACCTTCTGGAACGTAACGACACAAACGCAGTGGCCCATCTCAGGATGAATGCGCCGGAGCGGCTCAATGCGCTGTCCGAGGAAATGCTGACAGCCCTTCAGGCCGAGCTTGATGCGCTCAAAGAAGACCGCTCCATTCGTGCCGTGGTTCTTTCAGGGGCTGGCAAAGCCTTTTGCGCGGGTCATGATCTCAAACAAATGACAGCAGGTCGCCAAGCCGAAGATGGCGGCAAAGCCTACTTTAATGATCTATTCGCCCGATGCGCCCGCATGATGCTCAGCATTCGTGCCCTGCCACAGCCCGTCATTGCCGCCCCTCACGGGATAGCAACAGCCGCAGGCTGCCAGCTTGTTGCCACATGTGACATGGCCATCGCCCAGTCTGGCACGCGCTTTGGCGTTAATGGCGTCAACATCGGCCTCTTCTGCTCTACACCGATGGTCGCGCTCAGCCGCAACATAGGCCGCAAACAGGCCTTTGAGATGCTCACAACCGGCAGCTTCATTGAGGCGGAACGCGCAGCAGAGCTGGGCCTTATCAACCGTGTTTCAGAAGATGCTGTCGTCGATGCACTTGCCCTTGCAGAAACAGTCGCCAGCAAGCTCGCCGCCGCCGTCAAGATCGGCAAGGAAGGCTTTTATAAACAGGCCGAGATGAGCCTCGAAGAGGCCTACGCTTATACTAGTGCGGCGATGGCCGAAAATATGCTCTTTCGCGACACCAAAGAAGGCATCAGCGCCTTTCTGGAAAAGCGCACGCCCACATGGGAGCAATGAGCGGCTCAGCCCATCCGCTCTGATGCATAAGAGCCGGGCGAGGCTGGGAAGACCACTGTCTTGTTCCCGTTGAGAAACACGCGGCGATGAATATGCGCATGGATCGCGCGCGCAAGGACCTGACTTTCGACATCGCGCCCGAGGGCGACATAATCGTTGGAGGATTGCGCATGTGTCACGCGCACAATGTCCTGCTCGATAATGGGCCCTTCGTCCAAGTCCGCTGTCACATAATGTGACGTTGCCCCAATGAGCTTCACACCGCGCTGAAACGCCTGTTTATAAGGGTTCGCGCCCTTGAAGCTTGGCAAAAACGAGTGGTGGATGTTGATGATGCGCCCAGACATTTTCTGACACATCTCATCGGAGAGAATCTGCATGTAGCGCGCAAGCACAATCAGCTCGGCGCCCGCCTCTTCCACCACAGCCATAATACGCGCCTCCGCCTCTGGCTTATTGGCTGGCGTCACCTTGATGCAGTGAAACGGAATATCGTTGTTCACAACAACCTTCTGATAATCCATGTGGTTTGAGATCACCCCGACAATATCAATCGGTAGCGCGCCAATCCGTGAGCGATACATCAAATCATTCAAACAATGCCCAAAGCGCGACACCATGATGATCACCTTCATCTTCACCGTCTCGTCGTGAAACTCATAGCTCATCCCAAAAGGCTCGGCGGTCTTGGCAAAACCGGCCTGCATGTCCTCCAGCACCACAGCCGCATCGCTCTCAAAGCTGATCCGCATAAAGAAATTACCCGTCTCTTTGTCGTCAAACTGGGCGCTGTCGGTGATATTGCAGCCGCCATCCGCAAGATAATTGGCAATTGCGGCCACGATTCCACGTGTAGATTGGCACGTCACGGTGAGGGCGTATTTGGTCATGGTCTTCCTGTAAAAGTAAGGGCGGGTTTCACGGCCACATCTCCCCACAGCACACCGCCCGTCAAGCGGTGAGACGCTTCGGAAGCTCTGTTTATGGTCCGGATCTGCTCGCGATCGGCCCGAGCGTTTCCTATAATGCACAGTGCCTCGTTTTTGCTCACACGTACGGCCTTGGTAAGCCTGTCAATTCACCGCAGTTCCCGTCGGTGCAACTCTGGTGTAAGGCTTTCATAGTCTCGAGTGCCGCTGGCTTTTTATTTTTGTGTGACCAATGCCCAAATTTTACCGTTTTTGCCATAATCTTGCCACATTTAGGGTGCATTTAAGCCATGAACCGCAGCAGCGGGTGGCTCAGCCCTCCAAGGATCGCCCCCATCTGACTGCGATGAACCTCAAGTGGGTCACCGCCTGCGTCATGTCCCTCCAGGCCACACTCTCTCTGGCCGCAGATATGCCCCCGGTGACCCACTCGGACTTCCCCCAAGATGATATTGAGCAGGTGCTCCTCGGGCGGGATCTCTTCTTTGATCCCCTGTTGTCAGGCAATCGCAACATTTCCTGCGCCAGTTGTCATCACGGGGTGCTTGGTTCTGCTGATGCGGTTGCACTCTCTGTGGGTGAAGGCGGCAGAGGTCTTGGCAAGCGCCGCCGCGGCACAGCGGCCGCCCCCGCCGAACGTCACATCCCGCGCAACGCCCCCGCAATCTTCAATCTCGGCGCAAACGATTTCACCACGCTCTTTCACGATGGCCGCGTGGCGCTTGATCCCGACGCCCCCTTCGGCATCCGGATGCCCGAAGGCAATGCGCTTGAGCGCCCCGCCACGAGCCTTTTGTCTGCCCAAGCCCTTCTGCCGATTCTCAGCCATGAGGAAATGGCGGGCACAGACGGCGAAAACGATATCGCCACCGCCGTTTCTGCGGGCCAGATTCGTGGTGCTGACGGTGCATGGGCCAAGATCGCCGCACGCGTAGAGGCTGTCCCAGAATATCGCGCGCGCTTCACAGCGCTCACCCAAAGCGCCGAGCCCCTGCATATCTCAGAGATCGGAAACGCCATAGGCGCCTTCCTCGCCTTTGAATTTCGCGCCGATGAAAGCCCCTTTGACGCCTATCTTCGCGGCGAGGCAAATGCGCTCACAGCGCCCCAAGCCCGCGGCATGGCCCTCTTTTATGGCAAAGCCACCTGCTCAAGCTGCCACGCGGGCCGCTTTCAGACCGACAACAGCTTTCACGCCATCGGCATTCCCCAGATCGGCCCCGGAAAGAACCATGAGACGCTGGCCGACCATGGCCGCAGCGCCATCACTGGCGATAAAAAAGATGAGTACTGCTTCCGCACCCCTAGCCTGCGCAATGTCGCGCTGACGGCCCCCTATGGACACTCGGGCGCCTACGCAAGCCTTGAGGCCGTGGTGCGCCATCACCTTGCGCCGCGCGAAAGCCTCATGGCATTTGATCCAGGCACAGTCCCCCTGCCCGCGCTTGCAGGCTATGGCGCAGTAACGCCGCAAATGCCTTCGACCGAAGAGCTTGAGCGCATCAAAGCCGCGATCACGCTCGACATCCCGACGCTCGGTGAAAGCGAAGTGAGTGACATCATCTCCTTTCTTCACGCCCTGACAGACCCAAGCAGCATCGGCGGCAAGCTCGGCGCGCCCGCGTCTGTGCCCTCTGGCCTGCCTGTCGATTCCATTCTCGACTAAGCCCTTTTCAACCCGCCTCACTTGGCCTAAATGGCAGGCATGACAGAGAGATTACACATCATCGGCGGTGGCCTCGCAGGCTCCGAAGCAGCATGGCAAGCCGCCCAAATGGGCGTGCCCGTCACCATCCATGAAATGCGCCCAAAGGTGGGCACATTTGCGCACCAGTCTGGCGATCTGGCTGAGATGGTCTGCTCCAATTCCTTCCGCTCTGATGATCCAAACGGCAACGCTGTCGGCCTCTTGCACGAAGAGCTCCGCCGCTGCAACTCGCTGATCATGGCCACGGCAGACCGTCACCAGGTACCCGCCGGCTCCGCCTTGGCAGTGGATCGGGAGGGCTTCGCCGCCGACGTCTCGCGCACGCTGGAGGCGCACCCGCTCATCACCATTGCCCGCGAGGAAATCACCGGCCTGCCGCCGACGGAATGGGGCCCTACCATCGTCGCCACTGGCCCCCTGACCTCGCCATCGTTGGCAGAAGCTATCCGGGCTGCGTGCGGTGAGGACTCGCTGGCGTTTTTCGACGCCATCGCGCCCATCGTGCACCATGACAGTATCGATCTCTCGAGCGCTTGGTTCCAATCTTGCTATGATAAGGGAGACGGCAAGGATTACATCAACTGCCCGATGAACAAAGCAGAGTTTCTCGCTTTCCGTGAGGCTCTGCTGGACGCCGAACAAGCGGAACTCAAGGATTTCGATCAGGAGAGTGCCAAATTCTTTGAGGGTTGCTTGCCGATTGAGG